>TARA_R110002153_G_scaffold30299_1_pt1 | contig 17170 bp, 18 predicted proteins | sample TARA_R110002153 | Tara Oceans TARA_R110002153 (sample SAMEA4398193) | marine metagenome | biome: Polar Biome; feature: [SRF] surface water layer (ENVO:00010504); material: water (ENVO:00002006), including particulate matter (ENVO:01000060) such as... | depth 5 m
GTCAATATAAGTTATTACCGGCACTGGTGCTTCAGGACTAATACGAGTACTAGTTCCATAAATGTACTTGTCAATAATTACATCGCCTATTACTAAAACCTTCATACTCATATTATACCTTCTTTTGGACAATTAGTCAAGTAAATTTATAACATCAAATACCGTTTTTAGTTTATTAAGATTTACTTTTTTACTTAATGTATTTTGCAGTCCAAAATGTAAAGGCTTGGGCCATTTATTAAAACTGCACCAAGAATAGCCGTCGTGTTCAGAATTTAACTGTGGTATAAATTCTTCAGTAACTAGGCAAAGATATGTATGAAACTTAAATCTAGTATCATTAGATACAAAGGTCTCTAACGGAATTGTTTTTTTAATTTCAACTTTTCCTATTTCTTCGTCAATTTCTCTTCGAAGCCCTTCCCAGGGAGTTTCCACCCCTTCGTTGGTTCCACCAACTAATCCCCATACATTTTTATGTTTTCCGTTTGCACGATGTAAAAACAAGAATCTTTTAGAATCAAGAGAATATAATAATGCTCCACTGCATATGATTTGATCGTTCATATAAGTAATTATATTAGTATTCTAAAGACCACGTGCCGTTTGGATATTGACCTTCCCAAGAAAGTATCCATTCAGACTCGTCAAACTTGTATTGTATACCTGTGTTTAGATTTGTAGTGTAAATAGTTCCGTATATGCTTACGTCATTATCGGCATCAAATACAATATTCCAATTAGAACCATCCCATTCAACAATGTCGTTTGCACTAGCTATAAAATCAGTATTATCACTATTTTTCCAAGCATCAGCACCGTCAACGTTTCTTGTATCACCAATGTCGCCTAGTAATAGTATTCTAGGGTTTCCTGATAATCCTAAGTCTTGTGGGTTTGATTTTATAGGATCAATAATAAAATCAATTTTATTTCTGTCTCCTAAGCTACTAGATATTATAGTATCTGTTGGAAGTGTGTCTTCGTCCCAATCAATAATTGCTTCAGCATCATCAGTTGGGTTAATAGCAATGCGGCCTATAATATCATATGCCCAGTCGCCTCGTGTAAGTCGTATAGCAGTAATACCTGATTCAAACGTGCTTGGGAACGCTTTTAAATATTCAGACCATTTCCACCCACCAACTACTCCTCGTTTAACAAGTTTTGCTGAATTATTTATAACTAGCAATTCAGCATTTTGATAAGCTGTTGCATTTATATTTAATTGTCCTAAAGAGTCTTGCCATCTTTTATCTGTTTTAGTTCTTGCTACTTCGCCTGAAGGCGCAATAAAGATATTAGTTCTTAGATTAGATTCTCCATCTAATCCTACAACAGGAGTTTCTTCAAATATTTTAGTAATAATATCAGTTACTACACCTAGTCGTTTTACTTTTGCAGGTGGACTAATATAAATTGGTGTAGTAAATGTTAATGTTGCTACATCAATTTCGCTTTCAGTTCCGGTAGGTATACTTCGACTGCTCCAGGCAACGTTGTCTAAATTAACAACGCTTATACTAGTCCAGTCAAGATAGTTATCTGTAGTTTGAATTTCTAAACTAGGATTAAACAACATTAATATTTGTTCAATAACTTGTAATTTTTGATCAGTATTAGTTGTCCAAATATCAACGTTTATAGTTAAGTTATACGGTGTAGGCATTAACCGCTCTACAGTATAATTTTTACCTTCGGTGTTTAAGTATTCTTGACCATCAGCATCGTATGCACGTTCTCTAATATTAACTTTATTAACATAACTAGAATCACTTGTGCGTGATCTATCCATTTCAAGACCGTTTACGTATACTCCCATTCGAGGAGCACTAGGAATTTTATTTTCACTGTTATCTCTTAAGATACTGCCTACTTGTCTAGTAATATCTCCGTACATAACAGGAACAGTAACTTTTTGCTGCTTACTGTCTGCATATTGAAATCCACTAAACATTCTTACTAACTGTGTAAGATATCTTCTAACTTGTCCGTCGTAAAAATGATCCATTAGTTATCGGCCCTTGGTCTAAGTGCTTTAGACAATCCTTGCTTCTCAGCTTCTCTGTTGTTATAGAAGTTAACCGTCCATTGTCCGTCATATTCAATTTTATCTTGAACACTAGCAATTTCAGGAAGCGTAATTAATACTGTATTATCACTATTGGATGTAATTAATCCTTCAGTATCGGCAATTACATAATTCTTTATGTGTGTTGAGAACTTCAACTGTAAGTAAAGTGCAGTTACTGGATATGCAATTGATGTTGTAATTACAACATCGTCTTTTGAAAGGATAACACTAGCAGTTGCAACTTTTTCGTTATATACAAAATTATCATTATTAATAAACGAAGTTTTTTGTGTTTGCCTTGATCCAGTGTTACTCATTGTCATACGCTCTACATCGTTCATTTTAATCCAATTAGTACCGTTATACCTAAATAATCTTTTAGGCATAAAATCTGTTCGTAAAAAGTAATCACCTTCGTCAGCGCCTGCAGGAAATTGTATTCCGTGGCCAAACGTTTCGCCATTGGGTGCTAATTCATCCCCTAGTAAATATCCGTTATATCCAATCTTTGACGGAGGAACAGTAACAGACTCATTATTTACTTTTTCTATTTTTGCGGTACTGCCTAAACTAGTTGAGTCAACTTCTAAACTATAGTAATGACTAGTGTCGTAACCTGACTTAGGTGCATCAGCTTCTGCTTGATCTATTACAGCATCATTAATTTGCATTTCTCTTTCATAAGTAGAAAGCATATTACGTAATGTTGTTCCATCATCATTATCGGCATCTGCAGGTAAGTCTAATATGTCTTTAAATTCTTGCGAGTCTACTATTTGTTTTAATTTTAATCTATATAAATGCGGATACCAAGTTGGTGAAAATCCTTCACTAGCTCGTGTAACATCTTCGACTACATAAAATCTTTTTAGTGCTATTGCATAATCATTAGCTGCATACTCGTCCTTCATATGCGGCAATTCAATAACATCACCACTCATCATTTTTCTACCAAGAGTTTTAACACTACTATTGATAGGAATAGTCATATTCAACGTGTCATTATCTAAGAACATACCAAACTGACTCAAACTAAAATCACTATCTGATAGGTTATAGATACTACGCATTGTATAAATGTCTGGATCGTATTTACGATCTCTGTTTTCTAAAAACAACAAGTCTTGTATGTTTGTTTCTTTAACGGCATCATAACGAGGTTGATCAGCAGTTGCATTTGCTTCATCGGGGTTATCAGGACCAAGGTACTTATGAATATTAATATCAGTACCACCAATAGTGAACATCTCTGTGATCTGTCGATCTAGAAATTCATAGTCCTTACCCTTTTCTGGTTTATATAAACTTAATCTTGGCATACACATATTTATCGAAACGATAAATACTATGCAGAGGAACATATATGACACTAGCAACGCAAAAACAAGAAATCTTCGATTACGTACATACCTTCTTAGGTGGCGGTATGATTGATATTGAACTTGACCCAATTCATTATGAAACAGCTTTAACAAAGGCACTATCTCGCTTTAGACAGCGTAGTGATAATTCAGTTGAAGAAAGTTACTTGTTTATGCCGACGGTACTTGACCAAAACACATACACATTACCAGATGAAGTAATAGAAGTTCGTCAAATATTTCGTAGATCAATAGGTTCTAGATCAGGTGGCGGAGACGGTGGAACATTGTTTGAACCGTTCAATATGGCATATACAAATACATATTTGATGGCTAGTTCTAATATGGGCGGCCTAGCAACATATGATATGTTTAGTCAGTATCAAGAATTAGTAGGAAGAATGTTTGGATCATTTATTGAATTTAAATGGAATACTTCTACAAAGCAATTAACAATTTTACAGCGTCCGAGAGCAGAAGAAAATCTAATGCTGTACTGTTATAATTATCGTCCTGATTCTGAACTATTAAATGATTACATTGTTAAGCAATGGATTAAGGATTACACCCTTGCAAGTTGTAAACATATGTTAGGTGAAGCTAGAAGTAAGTTTGCTACTATTGCAGGACCACAAGGCGGGTCGACACTAAACGGCGATGCTCTTAAGAATGAAGCTGCGCAAGAAATGGAAAAGCTAGAGCAAGAAGTAGCTACACAAGTTACTGGCGGCGTAGGCTACAGTTTTACAATCGGCTAAAATTGCCCAACGTTAGCGCCAACAATTTGTTATAATGTAAATACAGTATGTAACAAGGAGAAGCTAATGTGTTCGCCCTATATACGTAAAGAAGCTAATCGACTTAACTGGATAATCAAAGGTAAACTTATTGATTTAGGCTGGTCCGATGAAGATGTTGAATCAACTTATCATTCATATTTTAAACGCTTATGGGGCAACAACGAAATGTATCTCCACGAAGAAGGGTTTGAACAAGCATATGCAGAACGAGAAGCACAGGCGTATTTAGACGATATAAACACTATTGCTGTTTTGGGCGGGCATTTCGATTAAAGGTTGACTTTACTTACAAACTAAGCTATAATGTATTAAAACTGCATAAGGAGAGTTTAGTGATACCAAAGTTATTAATTGTAGGACACGGCCGCCACGGCAAAGATACAGTATGCGAGATGTTAGAAGCATACGAATATACATTTCAGTCATCAAGTAAATTCTGTTCAGAACTGTTTATTTTTGAAGATCTAAAAGATCAATACAACTATAAAGATGAAGAAGAATGTTACGTAGATAGGCACAACCATCGTACTGAATGGTATAATATGATTCATAATTATTGTAAAGACGACTTGGCTAAATTAGGTCGTAACTTGTTTGATAAACACGATATCTATTGTGGACTACGCAACAAACGTGAATTCTTTGCAATGCAAAACGAAGAAATTTTTGACTATGCTATTTGGGTAGATAGAAGCGATCACTTACCAAGTGAAGATCCTAGCTCTATGAGTATTGAACAATGGATGTGTAATTACACTATTGATAATAACGGGGATCTAAAAAGATTAGAAAAGAATGTTAATACATTAATTAAGACAATATTTAAAAATCAGGGACTAAGTCTCCCTGACGCCAAACAACTCCGTCTTTTTGCATAATACGCTGACAGTTAGCACATATTGTTTTTAAGTTTGTGGTGCGGCAGTTTTCTAAATTGCCGTCTATATGGAACACATTAAACTGTTCTGGGCGGTTACTATGATACCCACATTTCTCACAAGCGTCTTTTTTCTCGTATCCACGTTGTTTCCATTTAGGTATACCGTGTCCTAACCCGTTACGCAAACAAGTTTCGCATAGCTTACGATAGTACGTTTTCTTACCTTTTTTGTAATTTATTGCGGCAGGCCGCTGTTTGCACTTGCATAATGGTCTCATACTGTATTTAGCTCACCTTTTCGGTACCTTTTTTAGGGTGGTTAATACACCGGTTTCTTAATTGTCTGCTAAATACTAGTAGCAAAATTATAATCGTACAATAGGAGAACGACAAATGGCATTAACATCCCCAGGAGTAGAAGTTAAAGTAATTAACGAAAGTTTCTACACTCCGGCAGAGCCTGGCACGACCCCAATGATCTTTGTTGCATCTGCTTCTAACAAGCTAAATGCAAGTGGAACAGGAACAGCACAGGGTACACTAAAGGCAAACGCTGGCAAACCATATTTATTAACATCACAAAGAGATCTAGCAGAGACCTTTGGCGATCCGTTGTTTTATACAGACAACAACAATAATCCAATTCACGCTGGCGAACTTAACGAGTACGGCTTACAGGCTGCATATTCGTATTTAGGTGTAAGCAACAGGGCGTGGGCCGTAAGAGCTGATATTGACTTAGCAGAAATTGCTCCAACATCAGATGCCCCGGCAGCAACTCCAGCAGCTGGAACTTATTGGATCGATACACAAACTTCAGAATTTGGCATTCAAGAATGGAATGGCGCAGGCGTAACTACAACAGGTGGTCAATCGTTTACAGCTAAAACTCCAATTGTTATTACAGATTCAACAAAATTAACAGACGGATCACTAGTAGCAAACGGTACCGTTGGTAAGATGCCAAAAGCAACTGTCGGAGCAATTGGTGATTACGCAGTAGTATTTGGTTCAACTGTTGTTAGATTATTCTACAGAAACGCTTCAGGCGTTTGGGTACTAGTAGGATCAGATGCGTGGACACTAAGTTGGGCAACAGTACGCGGTACTAAGTCAAACCCAAGTTTCTCACAGTCATCTACTACATTTACTATTAACGGAACTCCAGTTACAGTAGCACAATCAGATATTATTAACGATGTTGCAACTAACATTGTATCATTATTTCCAGGAGGAAATATTAGTGCAAAAGCAGTAGACGGGCGTTTAGAAATTTACAGTGATGGTACAGATAGTGCTTTAGCTGATTCTAGTGCAGTTGGTTCAATACTAATTGGCGGTGATGCAACATTACTTGGCGAATTAGGTATTGTAGGAACTACATACTATCCACCAGAATTACATATTGACAAGCACACTAGAGTTCCTTCATTCAAATCAAGCGACACATATTCACGCCCAACAGGTAGTGTATGGCTTAAAACAACTGAGCCAGGAAAAGGCGCACGTTGGAGAGTTAAAGTATGGAATGACGCAACAAAACTATGGGACGCTGTTGCAGCACCATTGTATAAGTCAAACGAAGAAGCACTTAATGGTTTAGATAAACTAGGCGGCGGATCAAACATTGCAGCAGGTAACGTATATGTTCAAGCAAACGTTGCTGGAGATGCACAGCCATTAGCAACATTTAAAGTATTTAGACGCAATGCAATTGCTCCAACTACAATCATTGGCGCATCAATTGGTAGCGGCGGCGTAACTGCTGACACTTATCAAATTGGTGTTCAAGCTACTGCTCCTAACTCAAACGTACTAAGCACTATTGTATTAACAGAAGTAATTACAACTACAGGCGCAAGTACAGACGCAGAATTAATTGCAGCAGCTATTACAAACGCTAACGTACTACACGTGAGTGCAGAAGTTACAACTGGCAACAAAATTGTTGTTAAACACGCTAAAGGCGGCGATGTTAAACTAAGTGATGATGCCAGCAATGCTGTATTAGGAAATATGGGCTTTGCACATTTTGCAAACGTAAATAGTGGCACACCTAACTTATACTTTGAAGCAGGCACAGATGGAGACACAACTCCATTACAATTACGTGCTAGTTTATGGAAAGCAACTACAAACTCTTCAGGGTCTGAAGTAGCATTTTATACTGCATCAAATGATCCAGTTACAGCACTAACTAATGATGGTGCATTATGGTACAATTCAATTGTTGACGAAGTTGACATTATGATCCATAATGGTACTACTTGGGTAGGTTATCAAAACTTTAGTGCAGACTATGGTGATTGTGATCCAAGTGGTCCAATCGTAAGTGCAAGTACACCATTATTACAAAGTGACGGTACTGCATTAGCAACAGGTGATCTTTGGATTAGTACAGCTGATTTAGAAAACTATCCTGCAATTTACAAGTATAATGCAGACTTACAAAATACTCCAATTCCAAATCGTTGGGCTTTGCTTGATAAAGCAGATCAAACGTCAGAAGAAGGAATTTTGTTTAGTGATGCACGTTATAACACAGCAGGCGCAAACAGTGGCACAGCAGGTGACATTGATACACTATTAACAAGCAATTACTTAGATCCAGATGCACCGGATCCAGCATTATATCCAAAAGGTATGTTGTTATGGAACCTAAGACGTTCTGGCTTTAATGTTAAGAAGTTTGTACGTGATGCAATTGACATTAATTCAGACAACGGTAGAAACGGCGACGAGGCAATGGGTTCTTACTATCCACATAGATGGGTAACAGAATCAGGTAACCAGGGCGACGGTTCAGGCAGCTTTGGACGTAAAGCACAGCGCAAAGTTATTGTACAAGCACTACAAGCAATGCTTAACTCAAACGATGACATTAGAGATGACGAATCAAGAATCTTTAACTTGATGGCAACTCCAGGTTATCCAGAGCTAATTGGTGAAATGATCACACTAAACTATGACAGAGGCCTAAGCGCATTTGTTATTGGTGATACACCAGCAAGACTTGCTTCAGATGCAACTTCATTAAACAATTGGGGAACTAATCAAGCATTGGCACCAGAAGATAACGATGATGGACTTGTATCAAGAGACGAGTACTTTGGTATGTTTTACCCTTGGGGCTTTACAAGTGACAACGCAGGTAATAACGTAGTTGTTCCTCCAAGTCATATGATGTTACGCACAGTTGCACTAAGTGATCAAGTTAGCTATCCTTGGTTTGCACCAGCAGGTACAAGACGCGGCGGCATTACTAATGCTACTGCAACAGGCTTTGTAAATGCAGAAGGCGAATTTGTAACAGTAGCGTTGAACGAAGGTCAACGTGATACACTATATGCACAAGCTATTAATCCAATTACATTTATTAGTGGTGCAGGACTTGTTAACTATGGTCAAAAGACTCGTGCAAGAGGTTCAAGTGCATTAGACAGAATTAACGTGGCACGTTTAGTAATTTACTTACGCTCACAGTTAAATCAGTTAGCTAAACCTTACATCTTTGAACCAAATGATAAGATTACACGCGATGAGATTAAACAGGCAGCAGAGAGTTTAATGCTCGAGCTTGTTGGTCAAAGAGCACTATATGACTTCTTAGTAGTATGTGATGAAAGTAACAATACTCCAAGCAGAGTTGATAGAAATGAACTATACTTAGACATTGCTATTGAACCTGTAAAAGCAGTAGAATTTATTTACATTCCGCTAAGACTTAAAAACACTGGGGAAATAGCAGGGTTATAAGGCATTAATTAGGCCCTTGAAATATAGGGCCTAAATATGCTAAATACTTGCAACAGGAGATAAAATAGAATGGCAATTTCAACACTATCAAAAATTACAGTTCCTTTAGCAACTGGAGACAGCGCATCAGCCCAAGGCTTGCTTATGCCAAAGCTTCAGTATCGCTTTAGAGTAACACTTGAAAACTTTGGTGTATCAACACCGACAACAGAACTTACAAAACAAGTTGTTGACGTAACTCGTCCAACAGTTAGTTTTGAAGAGATTCCAATTGAAGTTTACAACTCACGTGCATACCTAGCTGGTAAGCATACTTGGGAAGCAATTACGCTGAACTTACGTGAAGATGTAAACAACAACGTACAAAAATTAGTAGGCGAGCAGCTACAGAAACAATTCGACTTCTTCGAACAGTCAAGTGCAGCATCAGGACAAGATTATAAATTTACTACACGTATTGAGATCTTAGACGGTGGCAACGGAGCAAACACTCCAAATGTATTAGAGACTTTTGAATTATACGGTTGCTTTGTACAAAACGCTGCTTACAACACACTGTCATACAGTGCTAATGAGCCAGTAACAGTTACACTTGCAATTAGATACGACAATGCAATCCAAACTCCAGATGGTTCAGGAATTGGTACAGCAGTTGGACGTACAACAAACACTCTAATTACAGGCGGTGGCGTTTAATAAACTCCTCTAAGCCATTCATTATAAAAGGTCGCCTTGTGCGGCCTTTTTTATTATATACGTACTTAATATATAAAGATAAATATTAGTATGAGCAAGTTCAACGGTTTTTTAGATAATTTAGCTAACGGCATTTTAAGTCCAAAAGGTAATATGGCTGACTGGCAACACGCCTCACGGTTATATATTACTGACTCACAAAAACACGCACCTAAGCTGTCGTTTTCGTATCACGTAACGTTTTATCTTACAGAACAAGCAAAAAGTATTATTAAAGAAGTTGACCAGTACAAGCACGAAATTGGTATGCTTGTTAAACAAGCCGACTTACCTAAATTTACAGCAACAGTAGAAACTAAAAACAAGTACAATCGTAAAAAGAATGTACAAACACGTTTAGACTACAGTCCAATAAGTATTACATTCCACGATGATAACTATGGTGCAACAACAGCAATGATGGAAGCATATTATAGATACTATTATGCAGATGGTAATCATTCAATAAATGATGGGTCATACGGCAATCGTCGTACCGGTGATACATTGTATGATGGTCCAGGAACAAACACATTTAAATTTGGTATGGACAACAATACTCCGAATGTACCATTTTTTGATCGAATTGAAATTGCACAAATGGCTCGTAAGAGTTATACAAAATACACATTAGTAAATCCTATTATTTCAGACTGGTCACACGATACCGTGCAAAATAGTGAAAGCAATCCTTTAGAAAATAGGATGACAATTAACTATGATACAGTGTTCTATGATAGAGGACACGTAGAAGCTGGTAATAACGGTGAACCTTCTGGATTTGGACAAACAGATCATTATGATTCAACACCTAGTCCTATTACACCATTAGGTGGTGGACAGTTAGGCATTGACGGTATTTTTGGTACTGGTATTGACTTGTATGAATATATTACACAAGGTGCAAATTTTAGCAATCCTTTAGAAGCAGGTATTGCTGGAGTAAATTTAATTAATAGTATTAGAAATAATGGCACAGAAGGTTTTAGACAAGGTGGTATGAGAATACTTACAAATGCAATTGGTAGTGCAGCAGGAATAGATGTTAGTGGAGTTTCACAAACATTCTTTCCTAAAACATCAGGAAACGGCGGAGCAGCTGGATCATTGTTATTAGCTACAGCAGCAATTGCAGGTGCTTCAGCAATAGTATCTAACAGTAGGTCAACATCAACTACAACAGGAGACACTAATCCGGTATCACAGGACGATGCAAGATTTCAAAACTTCTTAGGGCAATATCAATCAACCGGGGGCACCGGGGGAATTAATGGAGCAAGGACAAGTTATGATTCGCTGTCAACAGCAGCAAAATCATCGTTTGGTTAAGGATAAAAAATATGTCAAGTTTACCACAAGAAAAACCAACTAATTTTAATGACAAAGGTGTTACTAAATTCTTTAACACATACTTTTCAAACAATATAAGTTTTCCAACAAGTCAAGTTGATGCAGTAGTTACATTCTTTACTAAGAGAGGATTTGACAAAACAGCAGCAATTAGTGTTGCAACTGTATTATTACAACAATCTAAAATTGACGAAGTAAATGTATTTAAATTGTTAGACACACTAACCGGCTTAGACGAAATACAATTAAGTGCAATTGTTACAGAAGTGTTAAACTACAATAGACCTAAAACAAGTACACTAGGTTTTAAAAGATCCGAATCAGCAGACAAAATCGAAAAACGAAATATTGTAGCGTAATATGGCTAGATTTGCTCAGGGAAAGTTTACACCAAAGCAACCTGAAAAATATATAGGCACTAAGTCTCCTACATATAGATCAAGTTGGGAATTTCATTTTATGAAGTTTTGTGACGAACATCCTAGTGTTAGCAAATGGGCAAGTGAAGCAATACGTATTCCATATAAAAATCCACTAACAGGTAAACATACAATTTATGTTCCTGATTTCTTTATTGCATATGCAGAAAAAACTGGCAAACAAAAAGTTGAATTAATTGAGGTTAAGCCAGCCAATCAAGCAATACGAGAAAAAGTAGGTAAAAGTCAAGTTAATCAAGCAAGTTTTATTGTTAATCAAGCCAAATGGGCAGCAGCATATGCCTATTGTAAACAAAAAGGTATTACTTTTAGAATTATAACTGAAAATGATATTTTCCATAATGGCAAACGTAGATAAATAATAGTAGCATATAATGGAAGCCCTATGACAAAGAAACTTGAAGAACTATTAAACTTGCCTGATTCTAAAGAAATCATTAAAGATGCAAGACAAGAAGAGAAAAGAAATACCGCAGTTGTGCAGGCAGAAGATACACAACGTGATATACAAGAACTCGATAAGATTGCAAGTGCATTACCGAGCGTCAAAGGTCTTGGAGAAAAAGCAGATTCAGAATTAGAAGATATTGCACAAAGAGCGTTAAGTAGTTATGAAGACTTAATGGACTTAGGAATGAATGTTGAATCACGTTATGCAAGCAGAGTGTTTGAAGTAGCAGGCGGAATGCTTAAAACTAGTCTTGATGCTAAAGTTGCTAAAATGGACAAGAAACTAAAGATGATTGATCTGCAACTTAAAAAAGAAAAAATGGACAAAGATACTGTAAAAAATGATGGAAATATTGTAGCTGGAGAAGGTTACGTAGTTACAGATCGTAATAGTTTGTTAGAGAAACTAAAGAATATTGATAAATAATACAAAGCGGGAATTAAATATGAAAAATTTTACAGATTATCTAACTGAGTCAAAAAAGACTTATGATTTTAAAATTGGTGTTGCAGGCGATTATGCTGAAGACTGCAAAGCACATATGGAAACAGCATTAGGAAAGTTTGGCGTTGTTAAAATGACAGCTGGTAAAAGAGTACCAATTTCAAAACGCCCATTAGACTTTCCCCAGTTAGAAAATATTGATGTTACTTATTTTGAAGCAGAAATTACGTACCCTACTACTACATTAATTTTACAAGAGTACTTAGGCAAATGTTGCAATATTCCGCAAAGCAATATTATCGTACGTGATCCACTTGCACCACAAGAAGACTATCAAGAAGAAAGAGAAACTAAGCCATACGAATCAATGCTTAACACAGAAGATATGGGCGGCGAAAGCGCACAAGAAGCTGTTGCTGGCAATAGAGTAATGGACTTATTAAAAGAATTAGAAACTGCACGTAAAGAACGTGAAGTCGATCCAATTATGGGTGTTCCAAAAGGAGAGTCTAATGACATTGGCGACACAGAAAACACAAAAGCAGTTGTAGGAGGCTGATACTATGAATATGAAGAAATTAATCGAATCAATTGATGCAATTGAAGAATGTGGAATGACAGAGATGCCTAATATGGCTCCGTCAATGGATATGCCTTCAGAACCAGAAGACAAAATGTCAATGAATGTTTCATTAAATGCAAGAGGCGATGCAGTTGAAGACTTAATTAAATTAATGGGTGGCGCAATTGCACCACAAGATGCTCCAACATCAATGCCAATGCCAATGCCAATGCCATCAGCTGGTCCAGACGCACACGATCACGAAATGGGCGATATGAAAAAGATGATGAAACTTGCTAGTGATGATGATATGGATGCTCCAGCAGACGAACCAGAGATGGACGCAATGGGCTCAGACGATCCAGAAATGGAAGACTGGGACAATTCACCAGAAGAAGAATATAGCGATACTAAGACAATGACTAAAGATTTGTCAGGTGGTATTAACCGTGAAAAGAAATCATATAAAGCTACACAAGATGGCGACAATCCAATGGCAGTTGAAACTTCAATTAAAGAACAACTTTGGGCAGCATTAAACGAAAAGATGACAACTGAGGGCTCTAGAGGTAAAAAGAGTCGTGGTAAGAAGTCAAGAGGTTAATTGGGAAGAATATTTCCAACACATTAAACCTGTATGTCCTTGGAGCGGAGCAGCTCTTAAAAAAGGCGAATTAAAAATTACACAATGGTCTGGTGAAATTGAGCCGCTAGGCAACAACCAAGCCATTGTTTATATTTGCCCAAACTATAATCGTAGACGATTAAAAAAATTACACAAAAAAATTGATGACGGTACATATGAATGGTTATGGAGCGAGCCCACTAACGGTCCTAATGCATCTCCTGTACCTGTACTAATACAACAAGATAAACGCAAGTTGTTTGATCTTAGGTTCGATACGGGCTACTACAACGATATAATAGGTTAAATAGTACTATGGCAGCATCACTAGACGGCGTCTTAATTAAAAAGGCCAATAGACAAGAAACATATACCGAAGCACAGATGGCAGATCTTATGTCCTGTATGGACCCTGATCTTGGCTATCTACACTTTGCAAAACACTTTGCTTTTATACAACATCCTGTACAAGGTAAACTTATGTTCGATCCATATGAATATCAGTTACGTCTAATGGATAGTTATCATAGCTATCGTTTTAATATTAATATGATGCCTAGACAAACGGGTAAGACTACTTGTGCAAGTATCTATCTTACCTGGTATGCTATGTTCAACCCAGATCAAACTATTCTTGTTGCAGCACACAAATATACAGGTGCTCAAGAGATTATGTCACGCATACGTTATGTGTACGAAACTTGTCCAGACCATATTAGAGCAGGTGTTACATCGTATAACAAAGGTAGTATTGAATTTGAAAACGGATCACGTATTGTAGCACAGACTACAACAGGTAATACAGGACGTGGTATGAGTATATCATTACTATACTGTGACGAGTTTGCATTTGTGCAACCTAACATCGCAGAAGAGTTTTGGACATCAATATCACCTACACTAGCAACAGGTGGTCGTGCTATTATTACAAGCACACCTAACAGTGATGAAGATACATTTGCTACTATTTGGAAACTGTCACAAGAAAAGTTTGATGCACACGGCAATGAACAAGATTTAGGCACTAACGGATTTCACGGATTTGTTGCTGAATGGCACGAACATCCTGATAGAGATGAAAAGTGGAAAGAAGATGAAATTGGTCGTATTGGCGAAGAAAAGTTTAGACGTGAATATGGTTGCGAATTCTTAGTATTTGATGAAACACTTATTAATTCAATTAAACTTGCAACAATGGAAGGCAAAGCACCAGTACTTAATATGGGGCAAACACGTTGGTATAAGAAGCCAACAAGTCAGTTTACCTATGCAATTGCACTTGACCCTAGTATGGGTACAGGTGGAGACAATGCTGCTATACAAGTATTTGAATTGCCTAGCTATGAACAAGTTGCAGAATGGCAACACAACCAAACAGCAATTCCTGGTCAAATTAGAGTATTAGCAGACATTTGCAGATACTTAGAGCAGGAAACAAATAACCCGACAGGGATTTATTGGAGCGTGGAGAACAATGGACTAGGCGAGGCTGCCCTTATCGTTATAAACGACTACGGAGAAGAGAACATTCCGGGTTTGTTCGTCAGTGAGCCTATCCGCAAAGGACACGTTCGTAAATTCCGCAAAGGATTTAATACTACACACAGTACAAAAGTAACCGCTTGTAGTAGATTAAAGACTATGATTGAAAACGATAAAATGATTATTAACAGTAAACCGTTTATATCTGAACTTAAAGGATATGTTGCAACTGGATCAAGTTTTCAAGCAAAGTCAGGTATGACAGACGATTTAGTAAGTGCTACATTACTTGCCATTAGAATGATGGCAGTACTTAAAGATTGGGATCCTAGGATTTATAATTCCTTTAACCAAGCAGAAACAGATGAGGATTATGAGCCGCCAATGCCTATATTCATTAGCAGCAATTATTGATAAATAATATTATGAAGAGTCTTGACAACATAGCAGAAGATCTATTTAACAAAATACGTGGACGCTTTCCTAGTATTACTATTGGTAATAACGAAGGTAAAGTAACAAACGATCCACTTACCGCCCGCTTCTTTGATTTTGATTATCAAGAAGGCGAAAAAAATGTAGGCAAAGTAAGCATTAGCATTTCAGAAGAAAAACTTTCTGTAATGTATAGTAATAGTTTTGTTGAAAATGAAGATACACTAACTAGGCAAAATTGGTATAATTTCTTAAAAGAGTTACGAGTATTTGCCAAGAAAAGACTATTACAGTTTGATACTAGGGATATTACTAAATCAAACTTAGACAAAAGAGATTATAAGTTTCTAGCAAACCAACAAGGCGAGGAAAAGACAATGAGCGAGTCAACAAGTGTGCCTAAATTATACGGCACAAGCAAAGTAAGTTATCAAGATGTTGGTAACGCAAGATTAACAATTAAACATACCGAAGGTGTTAACCAAGAATTAGCAGCAGGAAGAACAAAGAAAATTGGTGCTATCTATGTAGAGAACACAGACGGTGAAAGATTTAAATATCCATTCAAACATTTAAATGGTGCTAGAGCAATGGCAAGACACGTTGCAGAAGGCGGCAAGCCATACGATGACTTTGGTAAACATATTACAGGCCTAAGTGAAGAACTAGCTAATTTACGTAAATTCAAAACATATATGAATCGCTCAAGCGTAATGGCTGAAGGACTTGCAGGCTATATGGGTGCAGTTGTTGAAAGATTAGATGCTATTAAAAAGACTGTAACCGGACTACAAAAAGAATCTTATTACAAAACAGCGTTTGAATCATATGAAGTTCCAATGATGGAAGATGTGCCAAATGATGTTGCTGAAAACTGGATTGACGAATTAACTATTAGACAATTTAATGAAGACTTAAAAGATGTATTTCCGTTTGTTTACAAATTAGTAGGCGAAGCTACCAAAGCACAAGAAATAACGCCAGAAGATATGCTAGGCGAAAAGATGTCTAAAATTAATGCAAGTAAGTATACTTGTGAAGATTGCGGATGCCAAATGCATAACTGTAAATCAGACTGTGATTGTTCACACGATTCACACGATGAAACAGGCAGTTGGTGGAAAGACGAAAACGGCAACGGTATTCCAGATATAATGGAAAGCGTAGACGATGTTTGTGAAGATTGTGGTAACCCAAGTTGGAGTATTGAAGAAGCACACGGCAACAGTAGTGAGTACGATAAATGCTGGAAGGGCTATTCAAGAGTTCCGGGCACAGCACGTGGCGAAGAAGGTAGCTGTAAAAAGAACGAATCAGAAGATGCATTGTCAGATGCATTAGATGATGTAATGGGACAATTTTCAGATAAGCCACAATCAGAACCAAAATTAGAGCCAAAGAAACCACAAACTCCTGTAACAGAATTTATCCTTTCGTTATTTGATAGAGAAACAGGACAGTTTCCAAAAGGTGAAACAGCAGTACTAACAGCAATTGAAAAAGACTATGGTGAGCAATTTATTACACCTGCAAAAGGATTTATTGAAGCAATTAGTGCAAAGTATGAACAATTTAAAGATCCTGATTTTGAACAAATTGAACCACAAATGGATATGAGTGCAGAAGAAGAAGCATTTGCACCAGAAGATAATTATAGTACAAACGACTTCGAAAGACTTGGAAACCAAGGAAAGAACGAAGAGTTTAATGATATTAAGAGATTAGCAGGGCTGTAATAGTCCTGTTATAAGTTTTATTTCTTTTTCTTTAAAAAA
>TARA_R110002153_G_scaffold113777_2_pt1 | contig 17158 bp, 7 predicted proteins | sample TARA_R110002153 | Tara Oceans TARA_R110002153 (sample SAMEA4398193) | marine metagenome | biome: Polar Biome; feature: [SRF] surface water layer (ENVO:00010504); material: water (ENVO:00002006), including particulate matter (ENVO:01000060) such as... | depth 5 m
TTGTGGATTATCCGCTCCTATGTAGCTATTTCCACCTCCACCTAGAACTCCAGCTAATGCCGTACCTGCTCCAGTAGTAGTATCTGGACTCCACTGGTTTGGTACTAATAACATAAAGTCTCCTTCAGCTGGTTCATAGTCCGCTCCATTTACACTAACATCTGTAATATTTCCGGTTTGACCATAGGTTGGTGTCACATTGTTTCCTGTTACAAAAGCTGTGTTCTGAATATCTAAGGTACCTACCGCTTTTGTATATGTTGTTGCGGTTCTAAGGAAATGGTTATATTTACGTTCTGGATAACTAGCGGCGTTTACTGTAGCTGTGGTACCTGTAAAAAATCCTCTTGTAACTGCCTGATTATTAATTATTGTTTCATTAGTATTAACAGCGTCTATAGAAGTGTAGGTTGTTGCACTATCACCTTGGACTCTTAATAGTGGGTATCTACGATCGTGCGAATTATCGAATGGTCTTAGTATCTCAAGATTTCCAAGATCGACACTTCCTCCACCAGCTCCTAACCAACTATATGATGTTTCGAAACTTCCATAATCTAACTCAGAATCACCAAAACCCCAATAACTGAAATTTAATTCTCCTGAGGCCATTTTTCTTCGACCATAATCAGTTAGTTTTGCACTTACGTATGCAACATTATCTTTTTGTATATATCCCATTTTATCTTCTTTTAATTAATATATTATCTTTCATTTTATTATAAATATCAAATCATAGAAATTTTAATATGATTTGAATGCTGCACTTAATGTATCAAATTTATAAGTTATACTAGTTGCCGATGTTGTTAAAGTAGATGCACTACCAGCAACAAAAGTTCTATGATTAACCACTCTATATAAATACCTCTGATTTGCCTTAGTAAAAGGGCCTATAGTGGCTTGGTAATTACTTATGTTCGGCACATAATTCTTAGTACTATATACTGACTGAGTAGTAAACCCTGTATCTCCACTTGATGTTACCTGTACTTCAAAATATCCATTATCTGTTAGTGGGGGTGTTGCAAGTGTCCACACTATATCTTTTGTTGGACTACCTAAACTTGTACTGTCCTGTCCTAAGAGATTAGTTACATAATAAATACTAATTGTGTCTGTAGATACTAAAACAATTTTTGGATTAAATATGATTAATTTATCTATTGTTGTAGAACGATAGTAATCGTCATTAGGTGTTAATTTTACACCGTTACGTAAAACTATTAGGTTTGCAAGATTCTTAGCTTTAGCTCTATCTATCGGTTGTTCAGTGTAGTACTCATATGACTCTTTTTGTATATTATAATTAAAAGTACTGTAGTTGGTATTGTTTAAGCTGTTTCCGTGGGTGACGCTTGTTGGTACTTTAGCCGATTCTGATATTAACCCTACAATTCCTGTTCCTTTTACATATGAAACCACAATCTTATCGGTTAATTTAATATTAACGGTACCTGACACAGTTTCATCAACAATAATATTAATTTCTCTTTTATCTTGAGTATATTCTATATCTTTTTGTAAAACTAACCCATTTATACTTAAACTAACGTCCCCTACTGGTTCTTGAGATAGATAATATCTTGCCTCTCCTGTTGAAGTAATCGGTAAATTTTCAACCACCAATTCTAATTCATTAGTAGTTGTTGTATCCCCTACTTCATCAGAATTTATTAATTTAGTTGTGTTTGGTTGTATTAATTTAGGTATTGGTGGATTTGTAACCACAATAAATGTATTATCGGAAGGGGGGTAATATAAGTTATTTAAGTATGTACTATTGTTAATCCCAAGATAGTTTGGGTTATTCGGATCATCTACTAATGTGTCATGAATTACCCCTGAACTTAAATAACAAGAATCGGTAGTTCCATTTCCTGAATAGATAAACGAACCCTTACTTAAATAAGTGTTAGAATTGGCAGCTGAACCTAACCCGGCATTTGATGCGGTTTGACTCACTGGTATTGTGTCTACTAATTTGGTTTCACACTTGGCGGTGTAGACATACACATTACCTGTGGCGAAACCGGTGTAAAGACCTTGGGAAGGTCCAACTGAAGAAGCATAAACATATTTTGGCATTCCTGATAAAACTCCATTACCTGCCCCAATAGTTAGATCCCAACTTGACCCTGTCATGTAACAATTACCATTTTCCCAATATCCACCATTACCTGTAACCCCCAAATTACCTGGACCTGTTTGACCATTAATATATCCGGTTATTGGGTTTGGTGTTGGTATTATGTGTCCATTTTTGTATGCACTAACATAATTAAGATTTGAACTTATTGTTTTAGATCTATGAGTTGTCGTTGTGGTATCCGCGGTTGATAATGTATTTCCAAACGTTCCTGCTGTTGTTATAAAAACAGAACTAGCAAAAGACTTAGTAAGTGACGAACCTGTTGAGAAGTCATCAAAGGCTCCACCTGCAATCTCTGTTGGTCCTAAACAACATCCATGGACTGTTGCTGCTTGGAACGTTAAGTTCGCAGCACCTCCACCCCCTAGATTTGCATCTGGAACATTAACTACCTCAGTTACCACAAAACCTGAACCACCATCTGTTATAGTAATTCCAGCAATAGTTGCAGCCTCAAAAGTTAAAGCCGCTGCCCCTCCACTTCCTAAATTCGCATCTGGAACGGTAATTGTTTCATTTAATACAAAATCTTTACCTGGAGCAGTAATAGTAACTGTAGCAGCTCCTGTCCCATCTACTACGATAGAAAAGGTTGATGTATTCCCCGCCAATTCAGTTGTATAATCACTTGCCCCGATCGTATAAGTCCCCGCGGCTCTCGCGGCAACTGCTACTCCCACATTTGCGGTGGTTAAAATACCTCCGTTAGCTCCACCAACAGAATCTACGACTACTGTAAATTTTGCATTAACACCTGTCAAACTTGTAGTGTAGTCCGCAACTCCCAAAGTGTAAGTACCTGCGGCCCTCGCACCTATTGCGGCACTTATTGTACCAATACTACTAATACTTCCCTTACCAGGATTAGATGTTGTTCTTGCTGGTGATTTACCCCACCAATAAAATCTTGGGGCGGAGACAGTGGTAGCACCGGCGGTGGTAGTTCCATCAATTTCAAAAAATACACTAAACGTTGTAGCGGTTGTTTGAACAATCGTTGCAGTTTTTACTGTTTGTGGAAAAGAATGAAATATTTTGGTGTGTACAGGTGGGTAAACAAACCCTCCCTGATTATTATCCCATTTATATATACTACTCCTGAATTTCCCAGTATATCCACTCATTCTCGAATAATCTGGTAAGTAATACTCTAAAGTTGTTGCCGAAAAAGAATTATTCCAAACTGAATTAGTAGTTGCTCCTGTTGGTCCTGTAGGTTTCATATTAATTAAACTATAATGATATCCGGTTGGACTATAGTAGTAAAATTGTGACATTTTGGAAGCCCCACTCACATAAAAATCTGGTGGTAAAAAGTTATCATAACAAGTATACACATCTAAAGGTAAGTAAGCTGTATTTTGATTTGTATATTGGGAGTTATTTAATAACTTCGCCGAATCCCTTAATAAATTTTTATATTTACATTTATCCATTACTATACTGTTTTATTGGTAACATCCGCAAGATGCTGTTGTACAACATTTTCCATTATCTATAGTTGCAAAAGGATTATAATTACAAGCTTTCTGATTGGTACATCCATTAATTTTAGCAGGTGTTTTTATCATTTTCTTTAATATATTTTTATTATTAATTTTACTTCCTAAGTTACCTTTTGTGAATAGTTTTTTATGTTCTATATTTAAGGCACCTACCGCAACTTCAGATACTAACATTCCACTGGTAGGATTATAGTGTGCAAATACCCCTCCATAAGGTAATATAAGTCCGTCTGATTCTAAATTCTGACCTAAAATTAAAGACCCCCCATTTATTCTATTATCGATAGTCCCACTTCCTTCTAAAAATGTGTTTTCATCATTTGCTAATACTGATGGAGCCACTTCCTCAAATGAAAACTCTTTAGAGGGTGTTCTTTCCTGACCAGGAGTATTTGTATTCCCCTGAAGTGTTCCCTTAATATTTATTTTTCCTTGTTTTTTCATATCACTATTTTCTTAGAAACATATTGAATCATCTATCTCACAACATGGTAAAACTCCTTTGCAATAATCTTCATGCCAGCTTACTGATTCTGTTCCATCACTTCCTGGCCATATTTGTAATTGATCATCCCATAATTTCCAAGTTCTATAAGGGTTCACATTATAGGGAGCTGTTACATCTGGATACCAGTATTTCATTCTACTAATTGTTGCCGGACTTCCAGCGTCTACATATTCCATCTCATCTGTAAAATTACCATTTCTAGTAGAATTATCGATAACATACGCAGCAGTCTGAGTATCGTAAAGTTCTATACTGTTTAATATTAATCCATTAATGTTTGTACTTATTTGAAAGAACCCTGTCGCACCACCATAGGTAAACGCCCCTTCGTAAATTCCTGGCCCAAAAACATCTATAATCTTATCTTCTGTTGAGGATATTGCCTTTTTTATAAATATTTTACCGTCTCTCATCAAATATCCCAACCCTGCAGGTGGTAAATTTTGTACTCCTCCCACAACTCCCATAGCCAAAGGACTTCCTACATAACCACCTATACTATATCCTTGTTGGGAACCTGGTCCCGAACCATTACCCCAATTTTCTAATCCAGCATATGTATTAACTGAAATTTTATATGTATATACTCTACCACCCACAAGTAAGACTTCTGCTGCTGGTACAGTATTATTATTTGCCCCTAAAACCCTCAAGGTTAAAGGAGCTGTTTCTGTGGCAAGAGGAGCATCCGGTCCTATCCCTCCAGCATATATTATAGTCTTATTATACCATTGACTACCTCTTACTCTATTACCTGTTTTATTGGTTTGTGCTGTAGAGTTCACAATATTAGGTTCTCTTACCGCCAAACCTGTAATACCTGCCATTGATGAGTGTCCGTGTTTATAAACGAACTTTTGTTTATCAAAGACCGTATTAGTATGTCTAGTACCAAGACCAATAATAGTAGTTGCTGGAATAAACTGTTCAATTAATTTTGACCAGAAAGGTTCGATTTTATCTACAAACCCTAACATTTTTTTATATGTTAATTCATTACTTGGGAAAGGATAAGTTACCACACCTGTCGATGTTGAGTGGGTACCTCCACTTACATAAGCTTCATATAAATTTCTAAGGGTTGGGTATGCTGGCCAATTAGGTTGGAATCCGAATCCACCACCACCGATAGTCTTTCTATTTTTTACATTTATAAATTTTGTTTTTACTCTATCTATGTATTGAGCAAAAGTTGTTCCACTAACAGTAAATGATGCCCCACTTAATTGAGATCCATAATAAAAACTGAAATCGTTTAGTGGGTCAGTATTTGGGTTCATGTAAGGATTTGGTTGTCTTGTCCCTGGCCAAAGATTAGGAACCATGTAAACATCAGTACCTGGCGTTGCTGGATCTCCCATCGTTGGGACATAATTTTGTGAATAATATTCAAAATTCTTAGCAATCGGGAACCCATATTGTTTATTGTAGTGATACATGTCGTACTCAATAGCTCTAGCTGGGTTTAGATGGGCGTCTACCATCTTTGTGTTTAATACCAATCTTTCGTCATCACCAACAAAATATTTAGTATCTCTATTTGTGTTAAGTGAAGTAGTTGGTTGGTCTTTTATTGACCACTCTCTAGTTGTATCTATACTACTACTTTCAATATCTGTCCATGACTTTTTATTATCTATTTGTGGAAATAATGTGAAACCAGGACATGGTATATATCGAGTTTGTTCATAATGATCAGCCCAACTAAAGTCAAAATATGTTCTCATGTCAGGAGTTCTCATTGTTAAAAAGTCCATAATATTATTAAGTAACGTGGTTCCCCCTATCGCTCCACTTACTGTGAAATTTAGACTAAAGTTTTGAATGTGTACCCATCTCCCTCCATTTGTATTATACATGTAAAGGATGTTAGGTTTATCGTATGGTGCTACATTATTATATGAAAGTACGTGAGCCTCTGGTGCAATATTTGTAATATCTTGGCCGGGTGTAGTTTGTTGTGAAGCAATATTTGTCCAATTTTGACTTAATGGATTTAATGGGTCTAAAGATGTATTTTGAAAGTATCCCCAATCTGCTCCGGACTGATGAGCCATACTAGAACTTATAGGGTATAATGTATTTGTCGAGTATTCACTCATAGTTAAGACTGCGTACCCTGCGTCATATAAATTTTTTGCCAATATTTCTTTATCCGGTGGCATTGTTTCTTGTGGATGGTCAAACACATAAAGAGCGGCTGGTCCAAAATTAAGAGCGTCATTAACTGTCGTCCAACTAGCACCTAAACCAGTGTTTCCTGGAACTGTATTACCCATTCCATTAACATACCCTAATCCATTATTCGGTACAGTATCAATAATTGTATTAAAAAGAAACTCTTGGTTAGCTTGGTTAGATACTAGAATTGGAACTAGTTGGGTAACGTCTACCGTACCACTAACTTCAGAAGGGACGGTTACTGTTCCCCCTGAGGAGTCTGTAAAACATCTAAATTTATTAAAATAGTCTTGTCCCCCATCATAAGGCCCAATATGTGGATTATTAGCCCCTATAAAGTTAGTCTCTCTGTACCAACCCCCATTATTTTGGAAATAATAAGTGTCACTATTGTCTAAAGGAGAGGGATACCCTTCGTCATCTATAGGGTAAATGTCTAGGTTTACCCCAGCCACTGCGTTTTGGTCTGTTTCCTCATCATCAAACCCTCCACCACCTTCGGAATTAACCAATAAAGATAGGTCACTTGTGACTCTATTAATATCTAACTTACCTTTAACTGTGTATACGTATTCATTAAATTCTATAAGGGATTTTGGTGCCCCAATAAATCTTAATAAGAATTCGATAACCTTTCTAGTTCCTTTAGAACGAAAAAGATACCCAGCGTTAATTACTAAACGCCTCCATAGTTCAATATCAAATTCAACTGGTGTCATCCCTACGGATGTTCCTGAAAATACTGGGGTTTGTGTCCCTCCAAAAAAGGACTCTAATAGGTCAGTTTGGTCAATAAAATCAATAGTTTCAAACCCTAGAGTACGTGCAAAATTCTTAACTAACTTATCAGGAATGTTGTCATTCTTATCGTAACTAACCCGAGTAGCAAACGCCAATCCATCAATATATTTTTTTACTTCATCAAACTCACGCCCGTATATTCTTAATAATTTTTGTACTTTTCTTTCTCCGGTATCAAACTCTTTAATTGCGTCTGTTACAAAAAATCTAGAAACCAAATCGGTTTTATAATTATCATACGAATCAGCAACGCTTAATAACCCCTCTAAATACATCCCATAACTAACAGTATTTATGTCTATATTATACCCATCACTTATAGACCAAGTGAATTTTTTAATTTTGTCTACATAAGCACCACTATCAGTTTCAACCGGAATTGTAAATTCTGAGGTATAAATAGGATATTTGTCTCTATTTAATAAAAACCTATCTAAACCTTGTAAAGAAGTAAAAAAGGATTCTACTACTTTATTACTAGGTTTTATATGAAAATTTTCCGCAACCGGAGCGTGTCCTCCTATTGCATATGGTGTTGCCCCTGTAAATGGATTACCAGTGACTCTAAAATGAATATAATTAGGGTTAGAATCACTCGTACCAGTAAACGCCAATACAGGGAATTCTTGGTGACTTGAAAAAGCTCCCGGCGTCGCATTTATGGTTGACCCAGTACCTACTCTTATTGGGTATCTTAACACATATTGATAATATTCTTGTGCCATCAACTTTACCCCAGAAGATGATTGATTCAGGTCTGGAGAATTTTTTATATTGATGTTAAATTTATTATTAATATGTGGGACTGGTACCATAAATCTAGAACTATTGGTTGTCTCATCGTATACGTATTCTATTGCGGTATAACGAGTCGTCCCACTTGCATTCTTATTCATGTATAAAGAACCTGGCCATCTTCTAATTACTTTCTTTACTGAAGACTTTATATGTTCCCGTAAACTACCAAATAGAGTATAATTAAAAATATCAGACTCATCAATATTTAACACTAACTTTAGATTATTATCAATCATCGTAGAGGTCTGAGTAGTAGTAATATTTAAGTCATTTAAGGTCACTGGTTGAGCAAACCCTTCTGTTTGGTAGAATACTGTAGACTTCCCAGTTGGTGTCGGAGTAGTATAGAAATTTGCATTAGTAAATTGTCCTTCTACTATTTGAAATCCGACTAAGTCCGGAGAAAAATCCGCATTGGACTGGTAGTTACCTATTACTTTTTTATACGTGGCCATTATTGAGTTATTATATTGTTAAAGTTTTTAGTATAATCTATTATTGTTCTTCGTTCTCTCACTTCAAATAAAGATGTGTCAAACTGGTCTTTAGTTTCGAATAAATTATATTGTCTATAGATGTTATTACTTGAATCATAAATGGTATATATACCATCTTGTATTGATTTGGTTTGATTACCAAATAGTCCGTGCCCTAATGTATCAAAATCATGTTCCATTAATTCAATCTCTATAGTTACTGGATTAAAAAATGTATTTGATATTGATATCTTTTGTCCTGAAGTACCTAGGAACGGGGTTGCATTAGGTTTAACGTTTGGAGCAGCACTAGGTGTTAGTGTTAAAAATAATAGTGTACCGGAATCATTAAAGTTATATCTAATTGCCTTTTGTGTAGTGTTAGAAAGTTGTTGATTTACCGGCTCACATAGATTAGAAGAAGTTACTATCCTAAAGAAGTTTGGCATCTTTAATCCTGTGTCATTATAATATTCTATTCTATACCCTACTAAACCTCCATTAATCCCTTCACCACCTAAACCTGTTTGATCTAGAACTATCCCTTTAACGTCTGGTAATGCTGCAAGATTTCCACAATCTGTAATTTCCTTAATTATTTCTCTTGGTTTTAGTACTACAGTGTATATCCCTTTTTCATTAAAAATATCAGGGGGTAGACTTAAATTATACATCCCTTCCATAATACCACCCATTGGTTTGGTAAACTGTCTAATATTGTTTACTGACGAAACTTGGGTAAAAGTGTCGTTGAACCCAGCATCTCTACTAGGGGTGTAGTGTACAAACATATCTATATCTGTAGGTGAAACATCTGCTGGTCTCTTTATTCCATAATTACCTGTTGCCATTTAGTATTATATTTATTTTTACGTTATTGTATTAAAAAATCCTCCTTGGTATCCATCCATATCTTCTACTCTTTTCACTTCATTTAATCTGTAATGTTCTTCAAAAACTGAAATTATACCTCTTTCTATAAATACATTATTTTTTATTTGTGGAGGGAAAACATGTCCTAAACTCCATTCTTCTTTTATATCAGGATATAAACAACTTGGACAACAATTCTTCATTTGAACTGCAAATTTAGTAATTGTTGATTGTGGAGGTTGCCATTGTCCTGATTCCGTGCCCTCAAATCCTGTTGGGTAGTCCCAATAGTGGATATTATTTATCGTATATGCTGTGTATAAACCTTGTTGTATAGAGGTCCACCCATTAGGTTTACCACTATCTGGATCCATTGACCTATTATTAACGGGATAATAACTATTATTTGCGTCTTGTCCTTGTATTCCTACAACTGATACATCTGTTAGTCGACTACTGGTAAAACCTGTGAGAACGAACTCCCCCTCATTATTTCTAGAACAACAACCACCATAACAAGACCCATCATCACAAGTGGCTAAAATATCAAAGTTTGTTGAGGTCGGATCAGTACATCCGTAATTACAAGCGTCGTAAACACAAGCGTCGTCTGACTGACCACCATAAGTGGCGTAAGGGTCATAATTTGATGCGTTAGGGTCAGTACATCCATATATCTCACAACAACAATTTGGCCCTGTTGCGTTTGGTGGTGTTTGTCCTGAAGATAAAGAAGTGTTAATTATGGACACACAAGGTTGGTTAACATCATTAATTCCATCACAAGGAGTTGTAGAGTTTGGGTTAAAGTTGTCTGCTGACGCCTCAGCACATCCAACATAATTATAATCACAACTTCCATCTTCTATGGTGGCTAATTCGTTATAATTTGTTGCAAACATATCCGTACAACCTTCTATTTGTCCTACTAGGTATTCACAACAACAATTACTTTGCCCATTATTATTATCACAAAATACATATATACCAGTACATGGTAAAGTAGCTTGTGGTACCCAGTTTAATGCTGTATTATCTGTACAACCAAAACATGTATAAAAACAAGACCCATTATCTATATTAGCTCCCACATCATAGTTACAAGAACCCTGATCAGTACAACCTGGAACATCATCCCCTGAATCATAATCACAAGACCCATTATTGGCGTTAGTTGTTAAATCATAATTAACCGCAGATGGGTTGGTACACCCCCATGTGTCACACCATGCGTTATAAGCACCTCCAATAGTATTAAAATTATTTCCGCTGTTTATAACAAAAATTAAATTATAAACACAATTAGTTGCCGTAACAAGAGAAATCTCACTAGTGGATGTTATTTGTAAGACATAAGTATTAGGTATTAAAACCACTGGTTGTGGAGTTACTTGGACAAAGGAACCTCCTTCCACGATATAAAGTTTCCAAGTATAAAGCCCTGTGTTAAAAAGATCGATTGGTATTCCTGGAGTGTTTAGACTACTATTAATTAATGGTGGTCCCGTAAATACCCCAGCATAATTAGCTGGAAGAAATGGATTTAGCGCCCCAGTTACTGGATTTCCAGCATCCCAAAAATTACCTGCAGGATCTGTCGTTTCAGTAAAAAGTGAATCATTATTATTACCTAATAAAAGAGCATTAAAATCAAATGTTCCACATATTAAGTCTCCGCACCCAGGGGGGATTATCGCATTCATTTTATAGTTCTGTTTTGTATTATATTATTCATAAATTCATTTTGGGTTATACTTTTCTTACCCATACTTGTACTATTGGAGGAACAACTCTCGTTACACTCTTGTAAAGTTCTAAATTCTCCATCCTCATTTTTTGTTGTTACACATTTCCCAAATTCACAATTATACATTACGTTTCCTTGTAAACTTATCCCACATTGTTTTTGACCTTCTTTGAATGATTTATATTCACCATTTCCGTCATAAATCTCTGTCATTGTACCCTCCATACAACTCCACGTTAAAGGAGTTTCTAATTGTTTACACCCTGAAGAATCCCAAAAGAATCCGTATTGTATCCATCGAGAACAACACGCCTCTAAATATTCCATTTTACCCGTTTTAATGATTTTTGGAAATATTAATGATTTATCCATAGTTGTTTCTGCGTTATTACAGTCTATACTTGTAGACATATATTTAGCCGTTTGTTTATCTTTACAAGCAACATACCCTTCTAAACCATATATGTGTTGGATATGAGTTCCTTCACAACCTAATATATTTGAGTACTCGATAGCGGCCCCTCTCGTATACCAAATCGGTAAGTTCTCTAAGTCACCTATCGTAGAGTGATTATATACCTTTTTATTTATTACTTTCTGTTGGATTGTACACGACCTTCCAATATCGTCCCAACTATAACCTTCTTTCTTTTTATCAAGACAACAAGATTGTTGTATCTTATATGTTGTTGCGTTTTTCCAAATTATTAAATTATCTTCTACCTTATCTATATAATCATTACAAGTAATAAAGTCTTCGACAGGGGACGTTATTCTTTTTACTAATACTTCCTCACTTTCTCCCTTAATATTAAGAGCTTGTTCGTGTGATTCACATGACATATAGAAAAGTTTATCCACTAATAAGTGTGTGTGATAACCTTTACAACCTATTTGTAATGAATACGATTCTGCCTGTCCAGCGATTCGGAATAAGGGTTGTCCGTCTAGATACCCACTAGAATAGATTGAGTAATCAATGGACATTTTACTTTTATTTTTTCTTTTTGTCTTAAAATCTAAAAATTCTGTATTTAGTTTATCCCTCTCTGCGTTATTACAACACCTTTCACAATCAATCTCTGCTCTATTGTCATAATTTAGAGCCTCGGGGTCTAAACATCCTATTTTTTTTAATTTACTCATTTCTTATTCTTTTTATAATGCTAAAAAACACACGGTATTTGTGGCACAATCTAAATTCTCGTCATAACAGTCTGGTTGGGCTAATAGAGCGTTATAGGTAGGTGCATCATTTATATTATAGATCCCTGTACATGGAATTGGGAAACCTACAGATAGACAACAAAAAACATCTTCATTTAACCCATACGTACAACATCCATTAATTAACATACCTAAAGTACACGGCACTTCTGCGTTTATATCGTAGTTTGTTGCCGCTGGATCGGTACATCCGACTGGGTCATCATTTGTTGCATCAAACACACAACATGAATTATTACCCAGTGTGCCTGGTACTATTGCGTTAGCATACCATAAAGTTCCATCATCAGGATTAGTTAAACCAAATGCTTCGGATGGTGGATTTCCGTTACAATCAGTACAACTAGCAACATTACCCCACAGTCCCATCGTTACTTGACAATAACCTACCCCACTAAAATAATTATCTGCAGTTGGATCAACACACCCTTGATTGAATGAGCAAGTCCCATTATCTATATTCGCCATTGGGTCCCAATTAGTCGCTGACATTATAGTACACCCTTCTGTTGGGTATATACAACAATCATCAATGATTCCAGTTGTATTAGGCCACGGAGGGTTAACTACGTTTTGTGCAGCGCACGGTTGATTTGCGTTAGGATTAAAGTTTATTGCTTGTGGGTCGGTACACCCTAATGTCTCTGTACACATTGTTCCCGCTAAACAATCTTGTACTGTTGCATAAAGAGGTGATGAACTGTCGTAACCAACTGAAGCGGCGTATTGTGATTGGGTTTGTTGTATACATCCAGCATATGTTATATTTGTTCCATTATTGTAAGGGACTACATAATCAGGGTCACAAACCCAACCTACTATTGGATCTGTTTCTGTTGTATTACAATCCGCCGAAGCTTCTATAGCAACTGCAGGTATAATCAAACTGTTAGTCCCCTCTACTGTATTAACATAAGGAACAGATGTTGTTTGGACATCCATAGTATTTGCATACATTCCAATGGTTGGGTCTAGATTAAGTGGGTAATTATTATCAGGAGGTAAAGTAACAGCCACTTGTTGTAAAAATTGTGTCTTACTACAACCTAAGAAATTAGGTTTTTGATTTAACTTAAATGAAATCTCTTCTACGTTAAGTCTAAACTGTAGCGGGGGAGATTGTATTGGGTTTTTTACATCACATAAAAGTCTTAGACTGACTTGATTACCATTCCATATAGAAGCACATTGTCCCGCTTGGTTTCCTTCACAATCGTATTCATTATCACAAAGTAAATCATCACACCATGGATTAATTAACGATGTCACTTCACTCTCTAATTCTATTACCACACCTGATGGTGAGATATCACTACTCCAAACTTTTGTTGGTGTCACTTTTACTTTAATGTCGTCTGTTAACCCAAAAGGTATTTCTTCGACAAGAAAGTATTCAAAAGCAAACCCATAAACAAAAGTCGCATCCCCTATACAGAAATTTCCTGCTGGTCCACAGGTTGGGGTACCTTCAGGATTATTGTATTGGAACTCAAAATTGTAAACACCTGAGTTAGCTGGTACAATGGTCTGTGTAATAATGTCCCCTGTTGCGTTGTTAACGAATAACTGGTATATTTGATTTAGTCCTCCCCACCCTTCACTGATCTTAAAATCTATATCGTTAGGTCCTAACGCAATTGCTATTGTGGATGTAGTTGGAACACCAGCATTATCCCAAATTAAAGTATCACCAATACTCTGGTGTTTATATCTAAACTTAACACGGTAGTGCTTACCCTGATCGAGATATTGGTTTAGTATATATCTACCAGCTTGGCAGTTGGTTGTGTGTTGTTTATAGTCTCCATTTTCTACTGTTTGTACTACGATTGCAGTACTACAATCAGTCACACCGGGCCACATAGAACCTAAGTATATCCCATTTGGTACTGTCCAACCTAAATCATAACTATCATAATAAAGTACCCCCCAATTAGGGTCAGCGTCTCCCGTTGCCCACCAAGTAAAATTACTTAAAGTATTGTTAGAATAATAATCAACCACTAATTTAGACTTTATTATGTATTTTTGGTCTTTAATTAGGTTTTTGATTATTGGTGTGTGGAAAAGGGTTCTCTTTCCCGAACCTCCGAAAATTTCTCCGTTAGCCCCTCCTTCAATCATGACTGTGGTAGGGGTTTGATTATACACATATAATTGTTGATTGTCCGCCCAATCTATAAAGAACATATCATAGGGAAAATTAAATAATTCTTTTCCCTGTCCCGATGGACTATTACCATAATCTCTGTAACATTTACCCTCCCACCATACAAACCCATATTGGTCATAGTCTTCACAACATTCTCGTGTTGGTTGAACTTCTTTCATTGTTACTGGGTAATAAAATATCACCTCTCCACCATCACTAACATAGTGTGGAACTGGACATTTATAATTCTGTGTTAATGTTTTTGTATCTCCACTACATTCAGGGGCAATACCTGGATAAATCATATCCTTGTATAATCCAATATCTTTAATGTCTTGGTAAAGGGGTATGTTTAGATTCAACGCTCCTTTTTGATACCCCATTATATTGAGACATTTTACCCACGCACAATCATCTTCTGGTGCACAATCATTACAACTATTTACACTATCTTGATTACAGTACCATATGTCCCCCTCTGTGTCTTCTACTAAATCACCAGTAAAATAATCAGGCCCTAATCCATCCCAAGGTCCTAAATCTTGTCCATTACAGTAAAGATACCCATCGTTAACCATTATTTCACCAAAATCATCAGTTATTGTACCATATAAATTATAACTTAAATAATAAAACGGAATAACCCCTATAGGAGGTAAGGTAATGGTATATTCTCCATCTTGGTTTCCTAAATAATCTAGACTCTGGGTTCCGTAATATCCCACAGGTAGTTCTTCAAAAGGAAGAGAGGAAGAACTTAGGTATTTGGCAATAATATCTAAATAATAAGTTATGTTAGTATTATTTGGTTCTATGTTAAACCCTTTCGCAAATTCTATAATTTTTTTCTGCACCCCTTCTACCGTTCCGTAGATATCTGATGGTGATTCTTCAACTACTATCCCAAAATCGTCAATTAAAATAAAATCTCCTATATTCCAAGAACCACTTAACTGTATTCTTAACCCAATTTCATAACTTCCTGTCACAATGGGAGTAAATATAGCACTAATGTTATCTCTAACAGGAAAAATAGGTATATCAGTATCACTATACCAACTAGATTGTACATTATTAGAATTTTCTTCATAAATGTAGACGTTAAGAAAGTTTGGAGTCGGAATGGCTTGAGCTAAAATACTTGAACTTAGTCTTACGTTAACTCTATAGTTAGTGTTTGATTGTAACGACACTTTTTTAAGTGATGATATCCAAATAGTCCCCGTACCGTTTCCTGGATTTTCAACTTCTAGCATAACTAATGGATTGTTAGGACTCTCTATATATTGGATGTCATTATTAAATATAAAATTAAGTATCATAGTATTAGGGACTTGGTTTGACCCTACTTCCCACCATGAAGTCCCTTCAGAAAAATTATCTAAAAAAACAGTTTGTACAAATCTTTGGTATATCTGAAGAATTGTGTTACTCATTTCATTTATGTCAGCACCAGGAATAGTACTAAGACACGCATCGTAATCGTACCCAACACACGCTGCATTTGTTGGAAATGGATTTATCCCTAAACTTATAAGTGGTTTTGGGTTTAGGGTGGGTAAGACCGGATTGGTCTTCTCGGTTAAGAGTACCTGGGGTGATATTTTTCTTTTAATTATATCCATATCTTATAAATTATTAGAGGGTGTTGCTGGGTTTAGTGGTGTACCCCCCATATACCTAGCAATTAAACCATGTGGTACATATGAAGGGTCCATTTGTCGTCTTCTTTTATAAACTCTTTGTACTCCTTTTGGTTGTGAAGTCATTACTTGACTCATATTTGAAGGTACTGGTGACACACTAAAACTCGTAGTTGTTTGTTGTTGTGGTAAAGTAGGTACTGGTACTTGAACATTAGTTCGTAAATTAGTTGGTGGAGGAGGTAGTGGCGCTCCTGTTCTCATCATTATAGGTACTGGATTTGGGAACGTTCCGGTTCCGAATGCTTCTTGAGCTAAAGAATAGAGCCCTGGGAGACTTTCAAAGTTTCTAACTTCTAATTCCATTTCACACCATCGATTATCTTCACCAGTCTGTGGATGAATCCACTGAGGTAAAGTTGATAACGCTAAGTCTAGATTACCTTGGTAAGTGGTAGCGCCGGCAGCGGTCGCAAGTAAAAAACTCACTAAATCAAACTTATAACTTAAAGCTTCAAAGTGAAAAGTTCGCGTAACGTGGTCTAGAACTACTGTAACATAATCCATTTCCTCATTCCATACATCTAATGGAAAAAATCCGAAAAGGGCTGACCCCCAACATTGTGATAGTGGGTAAGCGTTACCATCTGCGGAACTTATAAATTCCACCTTAAGATGGAGTCTACTATCCACTGTGTTTAATTTTTCCTCTGACTTCCAGTAATATAGAAATGAACCTTCATCTCCTGGACATATCTCAACTTTCTGTTCCCCTGTCTGTTGTAGAGGAATATTAGAATAACTAACTAGTTTTTGAGTTTCTCTATGTGGGGTAGTAAAATATGAAAATCTAATAAAACTAGATCTAAATCTTCTAGTGTTCATTAAAACATCATTTTCTAAAAATAATCCACTTTCTGACCACTCGTCAGTTGCCACCCCGAATTCGTCTGAGTATTTATTGAATCTGAGTGTAAAACAAGCCTCTTGATTTGAATTTACTTCACTTTTAGCATTACAAGCAAGTCTATATTTTGTTTTTTCCCAATCAGCTATGTCATTAACTGCTAATATAGTTTGTTTTTTAACAATTTC
>TARA_R110002153_G_scaffold212_1_pt1 | contig 17137 bp, 17 predicted proteins | sample TARA_R110002153 | Tara Oceans TARA_R110002153 (sample SAMEA4398193) | marine metagenome | biome: Polar Biome; feature: [SRF] surface water layer (ENVO:00010504); material: water (ENVO:00002006), including particulate matter (ENVO:01000060) such as... | depth 5 m
GTAAAAGTTTGCTTACTTATTACGCTAACCCCCTAGGGGGAGGGAGTTCATACATCTCCGTGGTTCAATATCTTTTGCTTTTAAAAGCTAACTTCACCACAGAGAACACAGAGCGCTTCGCTACACAGAGAAAAGCGAATAGATTGTTAAGATCCAAATGTCTTTACCTCTGTTCTCACTGTGCCTTCCGTGGTTCAATATCTTTTGTTTTTAAAGCTAATTCACCACAGAGAACACAGAGCGCTGCGCTACACAGAGAAAAACTAATAGATTGCTAAGATAAAATTTACAATGCCGGTGAACCATGTGCTCAATCATTCGGCTAATTGGTCTTAACCATCCTTCATTCTTTTCCTCTGTGCTCTCCGTGCCCTCTGTGGTTCAAATGCTTTTGCTTTTAAAGCTAATTCACCACAGAGAACACAGAGCGCTTCGCTGCACAGAGGAACTGATTGTTAAGATCCAAATGTCTTTACCTCTGTGCTCTCCGTGTCCTCTGTGGTTCAAAATCTTTTTCTTTAAAAACTAATCCACCAAAGAGAACAAAGAGGGAAGTAATTAAGACGGGATGGTATTGACTCAAATTTCAGATATAAAAAAAGCGCCACCGGCGCTTTTTTTGAATCAGTACAAATTTAAGCTAAAGCTTTGATTTGTGCTGCAAGACGGCTCTTATGACGAGCTGCCTTATTTTTATGTATCAAACCTTTCGTTGCCATACGGTCAAGTAGAGGTGTTGCTGCAGTGTATGCAGCTTGAGCAGCTTCTTTATCACCAGAGGCGATAGCAGAAAGTACTTTTTTCAAAGATGTACGTGTCATAGAGCGACGGCTAGCGTTGTGTTGACGACGCTTCTCCGCTTGTATAGCACGTTTCTTAGCAGACTTGATGTTAGCCAAGTTGGAACTCCCAAAAAAATTCTAGTCAAAATTCAAGGGTGCGGATTATGAAGATCAAGTCTGTTTATGTCAATCAATAATGTGGATTTAGTAAGCAAATAATGGATTGTTTTTAGTTTCATTAATTCAAGTCGCTTTGCGGACATAAATTAGTTGTTCTAAGCATGATTGAATTATTAGACTATTTGTCTGCTGTTCGCGCATAATAGCGCTTTTGTCGGTTAGGGATAAATGGGTGTCAGGTAAGTTATTTAAATCAGGCATGATTGTCAGCTCCATGACATTTATCTCACGCATTTTGGGATTGGTAAGGGATGCCGTTATTGCCAACTTAATGGGCGCAGGTGCCAATGCGGATGTGTTTTTCTTAGCCAATAAAATTCCTAACTTTTTGCGACGTCTATTTGCAGAAGGGGCTTTTGCTCAAGCATTTATACCTGTTTTAGCTGATGTAAAGCATGAAGGTGACGAACCGCACTTAAAGCAATTTATTGCCAAAGTCAGTGGCACCTTAGGTTTCATAGTCACAATAGTGACCATAGTTGGGGTAGTCGGCTCGCCAATATTAGCGGCGCTTTTTGGTATGGGCTGGTTTGTAGATTATATAAACGATCAACCTAGCGGCGAAAAATTTGAACTGACGTCATTAATGCTAAAAATAACCTTTCCCTATTTGTTATTTGTCTCTTTAACCGGTTTAGCCGGTGCCATCCTGAATACTTTGAATAAGTTTGCTGTAGCCGCTTTTACTCCAGTACTGCTGAATGTCGCCATCATAAGTTGCGCAATTTATCTTGCACCAAGGTTTGACGAACCGGCTTTCGCCTTAGCCTGGGGTGTTTTCTTAGGTGGGCTTTTTCAGTTACTTTTCTTATTACCATTTTTATTCAAAGCTGGATTGTTAGTTAAACCCAAATGGGGATGGTCGGATCCTGATATTGTCAAAGTGCGTACCTTGATTATCCCCGCGCTTTTTGGTGTTTCTGTGGGGCAACTTAATTTGTTGTTTGATACTGTTATCGCCAGTTTTCTAGGGACAGGCTCGATAGCATGGCTGTATTATTCTGACCGTTTATTAGAATTTCCGCTGGGATTATTTGGCATAGCTATAGCGACTGTTATTCTGCCAACCTTGTCGCACAATCATGTATCTAAAGATGACAAGGCGTTTAGCGCTAATATCGACTGGGCTGTGAAAATGGTTTGTTTCTTGGGTATTCCCGCTGCAACAGGCATGTTTATGCTGGCAGAGCCTATGTTATTGACCATATTTCAGCGCGGTGAATTTACCCCTCAAGATGCAATATATGCCTCTCACAGTTTGATGGCATACTCATTTGGTTTATTGAGTTTCATGTTAGTTAAAGTGTTAGCGCCGGGCTTTTACTCAAAGCAAGACATCAAGACACCAGTTAAATTCGGGATTTGGTGTATGGCGGCAAATATGTTGTTTAACTTGATTTTAGTTTGGCCATTTGATTATGTAGGTTTGGCCATGGCAACCTCTCTTTCAGCCTTAATGAATGCTTTATTACTCTACGGTACTTTGCACAAGCGAGGGGTTTATATTGCTTCTACACAGACAATTAACCTAATTATTAAAATTGTGGTTTCTAGTGCCTTGATGGGTATAGTTATTTTTATGCTTAACCCAATATCCGCCTCTTGGGTTGATTTTACGTTAATAGATAAAATTTTTGAGTTAGCAAAACTAATTGCAATTGGGGCAGCAGTTTTTGCTATGAGTCTTTTAGTATTGGGCGTTAGAAAAAGGACTTTTTCAGCATCGAAGGTTGTCACAAAATAATAGCTCCTAATGCTAATAAGGCGTGCCTTAGCTTAAAAATGCACTTTCCTTAAGGTTACTGCTTTCAATCGTCCTATAGTCAGTTATAATCCGCGCCTTTGATTGATTTTTAATGAGCCTTTGGGCTTTTAAAGCAAGCCTTTGAGCTTAAAGAGAGTGATGTGGAACTGATCCGTGGCCTACATAATATTCGTGACAAACATCGCGGTTGTGTATTAACAATAGGCAAGTTTGACGGGGTGCATTTAGGGCATCAAGCTGTACTAAGCCAAGTCATTGAAAAAGCTAAAAAATTGGGGCTGCCTTCTACTGTGATGGTGTTTGAACCACAACCTGAAGAGTTGTTTACCCCTGAGCTGGCACCTGCTCGATTAAGTTTACTTCGTGATAAATATACGCAATTGAAAGCCTTAGGTGTTGATCGTTTGTTGTGCGTGAAATTTGACCGACATTTTGCTGCCTTTAGTGCCACTGATTTTATTGAAGGATTGTTAGTCGATAAACTAGGTATTAAATTTTTGGTCGTAGGCGATGATTTTCGTTTTGGTCAAGGGAGAGTTGGTGATTTTGCTACTCTTGTAGAAGAAGGCGAAAAATGTCAATTTGACGTGGTCAGCACCCAGAGCTTTCGCCTCGAAGAATGTCGCATTAGCTCAACTGCAGTTCGTAATGCACTAAGCAATAATGATTTTGACCTTGCCCAGCAGATGTTAGGTCGCCCCTTTACCATAGCTGGCAAAGTTTTACATGGCGATAAGAGGGGCAGAACTATTGGTTTCCCTACTGCTAATGTTTTATTAAAACGCTGTAAGGCTCCAGTAAATGGGGTATTTGCCGTCACAGTTACAGTGGCTGATAGAAGTTATCCAGGCGTGGCGAATATTGGCCATCGGCCTACAGTGAACGGTCAGCGTTCACAATTAGAAGTACATCTCTTTGATTTTAATGATGATTTATATGGCCAATTTATTTCTGTGGCCTTAGTAAGTAAAATCAGAGAGGAAATGAAGTTCGACTCTTTTGAGTTACTTCATCAACAAATACAAAAAGATGCGTTAGTGGCAAAAACACTGCTAACCGCCTCTTAATATTTTACTGTAACAATTGACCAATTTGGATTTAACCAGCAATGAGTGATTATAAACATACCTTGAATTTGCCTGAAACCGAGTTCCCCATGCGTGGCAGCTTAGCTCAACGTGAGCCAAAAATGCTTGAGCAGTGGACACAGAAAAAGCTCTATCAGAAAATTCGTGAAGCCAAAAAAGGCCATACGCCTTTTATTTTGCATGATGGCCCTCCTTATGCAAATGGTGATATTCATATTGGTCATGCGGTTAATAAAATTCTTAAAGACATTATTGTTAAGTCTAAAACCTTATCTGATTTTGACGCACCCTACATCCCAGGTTGGGATTGTCACGGTCTGCCAATTGAATTAATGGTCGAGAAAAAAGTCGGTAAACCAGGTAAAAAGGTCACTGCTGCTGAATTTAGGCAAAAGTGCCGAGACTATGCCGAGAAACAAATTGTTGGTCAAAAAGCCGATTTTATCCGTTTAGGTATTTTGGGTGAATGGGATAATCCATACAAAACAATGGATTTTAAATCAGAAGCCAATATTATTCGTGAATTCGGTCTTGTAGTGCGTTCAGGACATCTTGAAAAAGGCTTTAAACCAGTACATTGGTGCACAGACTGTGGTTCAGCTTTGGCGGAAGCCGAAGTGGAATATCAAGACAAAAATTCTCCCTCAATCGATGTGCGTTTTAAGGTCGTGGACGCAGCTGCGTTTGCTGCATGTTTTTCTGCTACCACTACAAATGATATATCTGTTGCTATTTGGACAACTACACCTTGGACCTTACCAGCTAATCGTGCGGTCTGTGTGCATCCCACACTTGAATATAGTTTGGTACAAGTGCGCAGTGAGAAAGGTCAAGAATGTTTAGTTCTAGCAACCGATTTGATAGACGAGTGTATGCAGCGTTTTGGCTTTGAAGATTATCAAACCTTAGGTGTGTGTAAAGGCCAAGATTTAGAAAATCAAGCATTACACCATGCGTTTTACGATACACAAGTACCGTTAATTTTAGGTGAACATGTCACTACCGATGCCGGTACTGGTTGTGTGCATACTGCTCCAGGTCATGGTGTCGACGATTTTAATGTAGGCAAAAACTACAACTTGGAAGTGGCTAATCCTGTTGGCGCAAATGGTGTGTTTTTAGAAGGTACCGAGTTGTTTGCTGGTGAACACGTATTTAAAGCCAATGACCATGTGGTTGAAGTATTAAAAGAGCATGGCGCTTTATTACATCACCATGCCTATAACCATAGCTACCCTCATTGCTGGAGACATAAAACGCCTCTTATCTTCCGTGCTACGCCGCAGTGGTTTATCAGTATGGATAAAAATGGCTTACGTGAAGCGTCGATAAAAGAAATTCATAATACCCAGTGGATCCCTGAATGGGGCGAAAGTCGCATTGAAACTATGGTTGCCGGACGACCTGATTGGTGTATTTCCCGTCAGCGCACTTGGGGCGTTCCTATTGCACTTTTTGTACATAAAGACACCGGTGAATTGCATCCTCGCACCGATGAATTATTGGAGCAAGTAGCAAAGCTGGTGGAACAAAAAGGCATTCAAGCTTGGTGGGATGTGGAACCAGAATCACTATTAGGCGAAGATGCCGAAACCTTTGTCAAAGTGCCCGATACCTTGGATGTATGGTTTGACTCAGGTGTAACGCACTATTTTGTCGTAGACCAACGTGATGATATTCCTGCGTCAGCTGACTTGTACTTAGAAGGTTCTGACCAACATCGTGGATGGTTTATGTCGTCTTTAATGACTTCAGTTGCCACAACCGGCCATGCACCTTACAAACAAGTTCTGACCCACGGTTTTACCGTAGATGGTGACGGCAAAAAGATGTCAAAATCTTTGGGTAATACTATTGCCCCTCAGCAGGTTACTGGAAAATTAGGCGCAGACATTTTACGCCTATGGGTGGCATCTACTGACTACCGTAGTGAGATAGCTGTATCGGATGAAATACTTAATCGTTCTGCTGATGCGTATCGACGCATTCGTAATACTTCGCGCTTTTTATTAGCCAATCTTAATGGTTTTGATCCTAGTAAAGATCTGGTTGCCATCGACGATATGGTGGAACTAGATAAGTGGGTCGTAGGACGAGCTAGTAGTATCCAACAAGAAATCATCGAAGCCTATGAAAAATACGATATGTTGGTTGTGTCGCAAAAATTGATGCAGTTCTGCTCTATTGAATTGGGTAGTTTTTATCTGGATATCATCAAAGACAGACAATATACCGCAAAAGGTGAAAGCCATGCTCGACGCTCTTGTCAAAGTGCGCTGTATCATATTATTGAAGCATTAGTTCGCTGGATGGCACCTATTACCAGTTTTACCGCCCAAGAGTTATGGCAAGAAATGCCTTGGCAACAGGATGAATTTGTTTTTACCGGTAAATGGTATGACGGTTTAGGTGAAGTGAATTTATCTGGTGATTTTAACAACGACTTTTGGCAACAAATATTAGCGGTTAAAAATGAAGTAAATCGCTGTATTGAAATAACCCGTAAAGACGGCAAAATCAAAGGTTCGCTGCAAGCAGAAGTTACCTTATACGTTAACAATGATTTGTTTAACTTACTTAGCAAACTTGAAGATGAGTTGCGCTTTGTGTTGATCACTTCTGCGGCTAAAGTGATTGAAAGCAATGATGTACCAGCAGATGCTGTTACGACGGAAGTGCCAGGGTTGTCGGTGCTTGTGTCGGTTTCAAGCGCGCAAAAATGTAGTCGCTGTTGGCATCACCGTGAAGATATTGGTAATCATGCTGCTCATCCAGAGCTCTGCGATCGTTGTGTGGATAATGTTGAAGGTGAGGGCGAAAAACGCGCCTATGCTTAAACTATTTACGCAAACAGGATGGCGATTTTTATGGTTGTCTGTATTGGTCTTAGCGGCAGATCAATACACTAAAGCTTTAGTGCTAGAGAATATTGAACTCTATCAAGCTATCCAAATATTGCCGTTTTTTAATCTTACTCATGTATATAACTATGGTGCTGCATTTAGTTTTTTACATGATGCTGGTGGCTGGCAGCGCTGGTTTTTTACTGTTATTGCCTTTGTGGTGAGTGCTTTGGTGCTGTGGTGGTTAAAACAAACCACCACAAAACAGGTGATTTTACCCGTGGCTTTTAGCCTTATCATAGGCGGTGCCATTGGCAATGCCTTTGATCGATTAGTCCATGGTTACGTAATTGATTTTTTAGTGTTGTATTATCAAAATTGGTATTGGCCCGCATTTAACGTGGCAGACAGTGCTATATGTATAGGTGCGGTTTTGTTGATAGTCGATATGTTTAAAAATAAAGAGGAAAAACATGCCTGAGTTAGAGCAAAGCGAAAGCAAACTGATAAAGCAAGGTAGTGAAGTGGTATTACACTTTGATTTGAAGTTAGCTGATGGTTCTGCCGCGGACAGTACTAGAGTGAATAACAAACCAGCTAAGTTAGTAATGGGTGATGGCAGCCTTACTCTCAGCTTTGAAGATTGTTTATTAGGTTTGCAAAGGGGTGACAAAAAGTCATTTATCTTAGAGCCTGATGATGCTTTTGGTATGCCAAATCCTGATAATCTTCACCATCTAGAACGCAGTAAATTTAATGCAGAAACCCCCGCCGAAGAGGGCATGATTATCGCGTTTACTCAACCTGATGGCACAGAGTTACCTGGTATAGTGCGCGAAGTCACGGGGGATTCGGTGACAGTAGATTTTAATCATCCATTAGCAGGACAAGTGATTACATTTGACGTAGAAATACTGTCAGTTAACTAGATTGGTTGAAAGGAAGAAATATGCAGATCCATCTTGCTAATCCACGAGGTTTTTGTGCCGGAGTTGACCGTGCGATTATTATTGTTGAGCGCGCTTTGGAAATGTTTCCAGCTCCTATTTTTGTGCGTCATGAGGTGGTGCATAATAAATTTGTAGTAGACGGGCTCAAAGAGCGTGGGGCAGTATTTGTAGATGAATTATCAGAAGTACCTGATGACAGCATAGTTATTTTTTCTGCTCATGGTGTATCTCAAGCTGTGCGAACGGAAGCTGACTCCCGTGGTTTAAAGGTTTTTGATGCTACCTGTCCATTAGTCACTAAAGTTCATATGGAAGTGATGCGTGCCAGTAAAAAAGGTACTGAATGTATTTTAATTGGACATCATGGTCACCCTGAAGTGGAGGGGACTATGGGGCAATACGATAATGCTAAGGGTGGTATTTATTTGGTGGAATCAGTTGAAGATGTGGCATCGTTGTCAGTTAAAGACCCGTCTCAACTTTATTATTGTAGCCAGACAACCTTATCGGTAGATGATACTGCTGATGTAATTGATGCATTAAGGCTACAATTTCCTGCTATCGAGGGGCCCCGTAAAGACGATATTTGTTACGCCACCCAAAATCGCCAAGACTCAGTCAGAGAATTGTCTTCTGATTGTGATTTATTGTTAGTTGTAGGTGCACAAAATAGTTCTAACTCTAATCGACTTAGAGAATTAGCTGAAAAAATTGGTGCCACAGCTTATTTAATTGCAGACGCAAACTGTATTCAGCAGTCATGGCTTAAAAATGCAAAAAATATTGGTGTCACAGCTGGCGCATCTGCACCAGAGATATTGGTACAAGGAGTAGTAAATCGCTTAATAGAGTGGGGGGCTTCGGCTGCCATTGAAAGAGCCGGCCGAGAAGAAAATATCGAATTCGCGGTACCTAAAGAGTTGCGGATTAAGAATATATCTTCGTAATATCACTCGTTTATTCTGCACTAGCTTTAGATGAATTCGGAAGCAGTATGGCTGTTAAACTATCTTCGATATTGAGATAGCTATTGGCTGCATCTTTGACCACCAACTTATCGATACTTTTTACTAAGGAAACAAACTCATTTAAGCCGAGTTGTTGGTAATCATCTTCGGCATCCCATTGTAAGTAATGTTTCCAAAAAGAGTTGGTTGTTAATTTTACTTCTCTGCTTTTTAATTTTTGTGCGATGTAGTTATCAACATACTTATCTTCAGTCCGCTTCACTTTAAGTGAGTTTATTACCTTATGTATCTCAGCTACTAGTTCTTCTACTCTTATGGGGTCGCAGCTAAAAGATATATTGGTGGAATATTGATTATGTAATCTTGAAAACGCGCTTTTGACGTTAATACCATATACGCCGCTTTTTTCTTCTCTGATACGTTCCCGTAAAATACTACTTAGTACATATTCTAAGGCATTTAAATGCATTTGGTTCTGATGTGACCAAGGTGAATCACCATAAAAGTTAAGTCGTACGGTCGCTTTTGGAACTAAGCCTTTTTCGACTTTGACCGTTAATTTGCCTTTTGTTCTTAGGTTGTCATGCAATATCCGTTGTTCATTTTTAGAATGGCTGGGAAGACTTGCAATGTAGCGGCTTAACAATTTTTCCATTTGTTGTAAGTTGATATTACCCACAAATATAAAATTAAAATTGGCCGCATTTGAAAAACGTTCTTGGTAAAAACGATAGGATTTATGCAAATCTTGGTTTTTGACAATATCGGCATCAAATTTTATAGATCTTGGATTTTGACTGTATTGCAGCAATCTTATTGTTTCTGAAAAAACACCTTGGGGGCTGTTAAATCTATCATGGATGGATGATTCTACTCGAGATATGTATGAGTCAAATGCAGCTTTATCTTTGCGCGGCGCAACAAACTTTAAATGTAACATTTGCATAAAGTGTTCGATGTCTTTGACTGAAGTGCCGCCACTAATGGATTGATTGTCATTATTTATTGTTGTTCTTACCCAAAACTGTTTACCTTTTGAAAACTTGGCTATGTCTGCTAGGGGGTAATTCGCTATGCCCGACATTTCGACAATATTTGCAGCCATGATAGTTTTAAACATCATCTGTGGCTCTAGTAGTGAATATCCACCTTTAGCCCTTGCCGCAAACTGGATCTCATCCTGTTTAAAATCTGTTTGTTTTAATACTACCTTCACACCGTTACTTAAGATCCAAACATGGCTATCAAGCTTGTCGTCATAGACTTTACTTATTATCGAGCCAGCTTCGGGCTTTTCAGACATCAGTTGCTGTATAACTTGGCTATCTTGATAAGCAGTAACTTGTTGCTGAGTCACATGCTCTATCAAAGTAAGTAGCTCAACTTTAGAGGGGAGGCTGGATTTGTCTGATTCAGGCGCTGATATTTTTATGATCCTATTATGGGGAGTAAACCAAGTTTTCCCTAATGCATTGACTTCATCTAATGTGATTAGCGGCAGAAAATTTTCACCTATCGCAAGATAATGATCGATCCCGGCAATGCTGTCACCTCTAACAAAATGGCGTACGTACTCGTTTGCCAATCTAGATGATTGGGTGGTATCGATTTCTTTAGCGGCATTATCTAGTTTGCTCAATAAACTTTGTTTGTAACGATCAAGTTCCGATTGGGTAAATCCATGTTTCATAATTCGGTTTAACTCGGTTAACAGAAAAGCGACGACTTCCTTACTTTTTGTTGGTTTCGCCGTTGCCGCAAGCGTAAACACACTTTTATCAGCTCTAAAGGCACCGAAACTACTACCTGCTCCAATTACGGGAGCTTGAGGAAGAAGGGTTGCCTCCCCAAACCGGCCGTTTAGCATATTGATAAAAAGTTGCGCGACTAACGTTTGGTAATATTGAGAGTAGGTGACAGGCGTTACAAGATCTTGTTTTATTTGAATTTCAACTGTCGTTCTGGTGAGCTCTGGATCCGTCTCTATGCTGACTAGAGGCGTTGAGTTATTTGGAATGTTATAGACAGGTTTGTGTTTTTGAGCTTGGGTGGTTACCTCAATCAAACTAAAGTATTTTTCAAATAATTGTTGTATTTGCTGCGGATCAAAATCGCCTACTGCGACCAACGACATGAGTTCTGGACGATACCAATCTTTGTAAAATCGCAGCAGATCTTGATGTTTACCCTGCTCAAGAATTTCTTTGTTACCTATGGGGAGCCGCAGTGCATATTGAGAACCTTGGTAAATAGTAGGTAGTTGTTTATTGAATATACGCCAGCCTGCACCTTGTCGTGCCCGCATTTCTTCTAGTACGACTCCTCTTTCTTTGTCTATTTCTAGCCCATCGAATTTAATTTTGTGAGCCCAATTTTCTAGTATATGTATACCTTTTTCTAAGATGCTGTCTTTGTCACTAGGGAGTTGTAGTTTGTATACAGTTTCATCAAAACTTGTATATGCATTAAGGTGGGCTCCAAATTTCATACCTATGGATTCTACATACTCAACTATTTCTTGTTTCTCGAAGTCTTCTGTACCATTAAAGGCCATGTGTTCTACAAAATGGGCGAATCCTTGTTGATTTTCGTCTTCTAAAATAGATCCCGCTTTAACGATAAGACGTATTTCAGCACGTTTCTCTGGAGTGTTATTTTGCCTAATTAGATAACTGATACCATTGTCTAATTGGCCTTTAATAACACGCGGTGAAATAGGAAGATCACCACTGAAATCAGGAACTGCATGGCTAATAATAGGGGGGGTAGATGCGCTGTTATTTAAAGTTGTATTACAACCAATACAAATTAGAACAATCCCAATCAAGAAAACGTAAAACAAGCCTTTGTTTGGCATACTGCAACCTAGTGATTTAAATTAAGCAAAACCATACCATACTGGGAAATTAAGAAAAAAGCTTGATGACCACCCAAGCCAACTAAAAAACACATTACAGGTGATTTAGGAATAACATTTATAAAAAACAATGGGCTGGGGTTTTGATCAGAGATTGATTTATCTGCATAGTTAAACATTTTACATCGTCCAATTGACTGCCCTTTGCCTTGGCGGTAATGGTATAAGTTGTGGCTGATACGTTAGTTACAATAAAAGCATAATATTCACTAACTGGTAGACCAAGCTGTGCAGTTTCTGCATAGCTACTATTTTCTATACGGAAGGCTTCTTGTTGTATTTTTAGTCGCAGTAATTGGGTGATGCCATCCCCTCGTCTTGCTGCCAATATTTGTTGGTCAAAAGATGGAAATATGAGTGTTGCCAACACCCCTATTATTATTACAACCACCATAAGTTCAAGTAGTGTCATTCCGAGTTGTGTGCAGAATTCAAAGTGATTTTGACTGTTATTTTCCTTGTTTTGTAGCGGCATATTTATTCCTTTTTATGCGTTTTAACTAAACTGAACTATATTTTGTGTAAGGGATTAGATTATAGGTCAATTTCAAATTGGCGCTAAGTAAGGATACTAATATGCATAACCTTTCTGGTTTAACACTTCTAGAGTTGCTCATTACCATCTCAATTCTTGTACTTGTGGTGTCGATTGGCTCCCCAGCAATTAACTCAATACAAAAAAACATGCAATTAAAAGGGGCTGCCGAAAGTAGTTATTTTGCTTTCCAACAAGCTCGAGTTGCTGCAATAACCCAAAGTATAGACGTATCGGTTGCGATCCACTCAGGTAATAACTGGTGTGCTGCACTGAGTGACACTGGTGTCTGTGATTGTACTGTCGCCAATGAATGCACCATTAACGGGGTGGAATACAAAGTGGATTTTGCTGACTATCGATTTGTCAGTATCGACAATGTTAGATTCGGAGTAGACAGTGTTGCCGTGTTTGATGCAAACAGAGGCTTGGCTATTGGACATGCTGGTTCAGTGATTTTCACTGATGGAGATAAACAACTTAAATTGATTTTGAGTAACATGGGACGAGTTAGAATTTGTGCAGTTGATATTAGTTTCGGGGGATACGAGTCATGTTAGTTTCGCCCATAAAACAGCATGGCAATAGTTTGGTCGAGTTGATGATTTCTATGGCTCTAGGACTCGCTTCCATCACAGCAATGGCATCCTTAGTGGGACATGGTATCGCGTTAAATTCAAGCTTACTTGCAAAGTCTAGATTAGACGAAGAAATTAATGCCGTAGTAGCTGTTATCAGTCATGATCTTAAACGAACAGGCTATTATGGGCATATTGACGAAGTTGTTAAAAATCCAACTACTTTATCGAACCCTTTTGATCACAGTTTGAGTATCGCGGCTTATGCAAATGAGCCGGCTAATAGTTGTATCAATTTTGCATATGACCGCAATAAAAACGGTGTATTGGATACCGCCCCTTCAAATGAAAATTATGGCTATCGCTTGAAAGACAAGGCTGTTGAAATTCGTTTGGATGGCGCTGCTTGCGATGAATCTGGGTGGCATGATTTAACGGATCCGAAGGTTGTTCAAGTCATGGCACTAAAATTTAGTTTTGAACAAACAACAGTACAGCAAATCACCCAAACACGGGTCAATATTGAATTACAAGCTCGTCTTAAAAAACATCATGATATTTCAAGCAGTATCAACACTAGCGTTTTGATAGAAAACTATGAATAAGTTACTGCCCGTAGGCCCCTCCCGCAATCTAAAACAGCAGGGCGCTGCAATTTTACTAACTGTGGTTCTGTTGCTTATTATGGTGACATTAGTCACGCTTTATACGGGTAAAATTCAATCCTTTGAACATCAAATTATGCTTAATACCCAAAATCAAAAGTGGGCTCAGGCATCAGCACAGGCTGGGTTGAATAAAGGTTTGGCGATACTTAATGTAAACAAAGAGTGGCCTGGTGTTGAAGTAGTGGGCAATTTAGATGACAGCAGCACCTTTAATATTTCTGCCATTAGTGAAGATTTACTGGGCAGCCGTAAACTTGTCACTATGAATGCTAGCGGAAGATCTGCCGATGGTTTAGCTAAAGCCACTGTAATAGAACAATCACTGGTTTATCCCATTTTGGTCAATCCTCCTGCTGCTCCGTTAATCGTTCAGCATGGATTTAGTAGTGCTGGTGAATTTGAGATCGCGACTAACCCTGATGGATTAGGCGCTGCAGCACCATTATCTTTATGGTCAGATGCTGTGATTACATTGTCTGGTACTAGTCATCATAGTTGTATATTAAGTGTGTTTAACCAAGGGGATTGTAGTACTGATAGTTATTCTGATCACAGCATAAAACAGTCTGACATTGCTGATAGTTCTGCTTCATTTCCCGCAGATTTAGTCAGTTATCTGTTTAACATTCCTTCAGCTGAATGGATTCAATTACAACACCAATCCGACTTTGTACTGGCAGACTGTGACACCTTAGATATTGGCAGTTGGGGAGTTATTTGGGTTAATGGTGATTGTGATGTGAGTGCCAGTACACAAATAGCAACTGCCTCAGAACCTATTATTTTAGTTATTTTTGATGGCAAAGTTGAGTTTAATAGCGATGTGGTTATGTATGGTCTGTTGTTTTCATTTAAACCTGTAGGCTCAATCAAGGATCTGGATATTAATATGCAAACTGATAGTGCCGTGTTTGGTGCTGTAGTTGCAAATTATCAGTTAGGTACAACAGGTGATTTAACTCGTGTGGTGTTTCAAGCCAATGTCTTACAACAATTACAAAACAGCAAAAAATTGCAAAGAGTTGCTAGAGTGCCTGGTAGTTGGCATGATTTTTAGACAATACCAATCTATATAAGGAAACTTAAATGTCTAAAGAAAAAGGATTTTCTCTTATTGAGGTGTCAATAGCTTCACTCATCATAATGTTGGGTGTTACGGGTTATGTAACCTTGCAAAGTGAATATGTAGTCGCCGATACTAAGCTGAATTTGCGTGGTTTGGCTTTACTCCTTGCCCAAGAAAAATTAACTGATTTAGCGTGTTTTCAACATCTAAACCATGTACAAGGCGTTGCGTCGTATCAGAATATTGCCAATAATTTGGGAGGAAGTATCCCTGCAGGAGAACGAGACATAATTGTGTCTTCAGAGTTGAATTTGCAAACATTTGACACCCAGTGGCAGGTTGAAGACTTGTATTATGTGGACAGCAATTTTGATGGCATTGCTGATCACTGGGCGAAAGTCGGGGACCCTTTTTTTCCAGTGAATTTACCTCGAAATGTCAATTTAAAAAGCGTTCACATTATAGTTACTTGGCTCGATATAAATGGCGACAGTAAACAAATTGATATGTTTGGAAGTATTGCACCTATTGCGCAAAGTCAAAGCTTTCAAACTAAATATCGTTCTTCAAGTTCTCTCGCCGCGCCATAACATTCGAAAAACAAATCTATTTATTCAACATGTACTATGCTGTACACAATTAAACTAAGTTATAGTTAGTTGTTTTAAAAGCATTTATTGCAATATTTCATGTTAATCAAATCAAAATATATACCTTTATCCCGGTACTAATAACTTATTACTTCGTATTTTTAGCTAACATACTAATCATAGATTTATCTAGACAGTTAGTCGAACATCTATGTTTTACAACTAGAGAGAGAAATGATTGTGAAGAGCAACCCCAAAAAATCCTATGTAAATAATCAACAGGGTGTTGGCATGATTGAAGTGTTAGTCACTTTGTTCATTTTATCTGTGGGGTTGCTTGGTGTCGCATATTTACAATTTGTTGGTTCATTTACAAACTCTGAGGCTTTAAGCCGTTCTCAATCTGTATTGGTTGCACAGCAATTAACTGAACGTTTGCGAGCCAGCGCAGTATTTTCACCGCTAGGTAAAGGTTTAGTTGTGCATAATGATTATTTTGACGAAGATTTGTATAACTTTTCTGGCATGACCTGTACCACTGGTCTACCCCATGCTTGTTATTGTTTGGCTCGCCCTAATTCTATTCCCAATTGCAACGATAACGTCTGCACTGCAGCTCAACTTGCGGTTTTTGATGGCTACGAGATGTCATGTTCAGCCGTAGCAGCCAATCCAGAAATAAAAATTAGTTTAACCTGTGAATTGGATAATAATGCAGCCGATACAGACGCCTGCAGTGTTGGTTCTAAGCATATTGTTATTTTAAGTTGGCCAGTTGAAAATTGGCAAAATATTGAGCGCACCTTGAACGCTGATTGTAATGTTGATGAAACGCTACCCCATGACTGTGTGTCAGTGGATGTGACTTTATGAATGTTAATAATAAACAAAGCGGGTTTAGTCTTATTGAACTGATGATATCCCTAACTCTAGGGCTTATCGTTTCTGCAGCAGTTGTGCAGGTGATGATTAGTAATAATTCTACCGAGCGATTAAACCGGTCAATTGCATCAGCTCAAGAAAATGGGCGTTTTATTATTGCCAGGCTACGTAACGATTTAATCATGACCGGGCGCTACGACATGTTGCGTCCCGAACTCAATAAAGATGTTGATATCGTTGTTGAGGCCGCTTTTGTTCAAAATAATCCAATCCCTGTAGTGGGCGATTTCAGTAATGGTTTAGCTAAAGGTGCCATAGAAGGAGTCGGTACTGCTAGTGATACTTTGATGGTAGTTCTGCAAGGCACTAACGATTGCCGAGGAGCCACTCATGGATATGTTAATGAAGAGTTTATGGTGGTCAACGAATATTTTTTAGATGGTACATCCTTAAAATGTCGGGGATTTGATGGCAGAGTATTACGTGGCCAGAAGGCTGAGGTTGATGGCGATACAGCTTACACTTTGTTAGATGACGTAGTGAGTTTTCAAGTTCAATACGGCATTACAGATAATATTGCTTCACAAGACAATTCGGCAAGACCCGTAAAATTTATAGATGCTGACACCTTAGACGCTGAAAAAGCAGCTGGCGCATTGGTTGTCGCTATTCGTATTGCATTATTACTAAAAGCTGATTCTGACGTATTAATCAGTCCAGTGCCCCAATTTAAACTGCTCAATGAAGATCCGATTCAGCCTTCTGAAAAAAGGTTGTATAAACAATTTGAAACAACAATCACTTTGCGTAATAGCAAAAATTTCGCTCGAAGTAGAAATATATGAAATATCTATCAAAACAAAAAAATTCAGGAATGGTCATGGTATTTTCTTTGCTGATACTGATGAGTCTCACGATTTTAGGCGTGTCATCAGTTTCCAGTAGTTTAATGCAAAGTAAAATGGCGACATCCATGGAGAAGCGCTCTCTTTCATTTGACGCCGCTGAATCTGCTATCGCAGGCGTAATGTTTGAATCTGAAGATGAAGTACTGCTGAGCAACGCTGTTTTAGATGATCCCTTGTCTGCGGCCAGAGGCGGAACCTTATTAGATTTGAATGTTCAAGATCTGAGTTGTTTTGAAGATGAAGCTTGGACCAACAGAATACTCACCAAAAATGGTCTGATAAAAAACACACAACATATCACTGCGGGTAATTATACCGATAAACCTGTGGTAAAAAGCTGGTCTCGTGCAGCTTTTGTGCGTGAGCAACCTTGTGTTGGCTCAAGCAATGTTATCGGTGGCAGTAATATTAGTTGTC
>TARA_R110002153_G_scaffold86470_1_pt1 | contig 17126 bp, 15 predicted proteins | sample TARA_R110002153 | Tara Oceans TARA_R110002153 (sample SAMEA4398193) | marine metagenome | biome: Polar Biome; feature: [SRF] surface water layer (ENVO:00010504); material: water (ENVO:00002006), including particulate matter (ENVO:01000060) such as... | depth 5 m
GACAAATTATTTTCAGGTTTTGGTACAAGTTCTAATATACCTGTAGACTGTTGACCATTATATAGTATAGCTTTATTAAACCACTCGCCATTAACTTGTATTCTACGATTGTTATCAAACTGCTCTGTTTCACTTGGAAAGTACTTATAAGCATTTGTATAATCTTTTATATTTTGCAATATCTCATCTTGAAAACTATAAGAAAAAGGATATTCAATAATGTAAGGTTCTATTATACCATAAAAATAATTGTAAATAGATTGATTTGTCAAATGAGACCATAAACAACCTGTACCATCTTCTACAAAACTAGTATTTATCCATTCTTCATTTGATATATTTTTCAATTCAAACGTAGTTTCAAAACTACAATTACCTTTTGACTTAATTTTTATAACTGTTTGATCATTATCTATTTCAAAAGATATACCTTGAATTAATTGTTGTCTAGTTACATTAGATAATAAAAGATTATCAAGTAAGTCTAATATGTCAAAAGGTCCTTGATTGGAACCAGATGATTTAAGTTTTATTGATACAGTCTTATTACTCATTTTTTAATATATTATATTGGACAGCTACCGTTTAATACTGCTCCTGGTATTGCTATACTTGCACAAACACTTGTTGTGTTTCCAGAAGGTACATTTAAGTACTTTTCATTCCCTAAACAATCTATATAAACAAGAGACCTCGGTCCTTGTACTGTATATTCATTACATACTCCAGAAGTTGTTGTAGTTGTAGTGGTTGTTGGTGTTATAGTTGTTGTAGTTGTTGTTGTTTGTGAACATATTCTAATTTCAATTATAGTTCCACTTTCTAATTTAAATACATAACCACTTCCTGAATAAGATGATTCTGTAGAGTACCATCCATCTGGTGGAAATACACAAGCTGTACTAATGCCTTCATAAACAATAGTGCCAATATTAAGTCCATCTTCAAAAGAATATTGAACAGTTCTGTGTATAGGAAGATCAATAGGTGTTGGAGATCCTTGAGAAGCGTCTACTAAAAATGCAGCATTACAAGCTTCTTGAGAACTACCTGTACTTATTACAGCAGCATTAGGAAATCTTTCATAACCTTCTAAAAATAAACCTGTATATAAATTACTAGGTCTTGAACATATTGTTGTTGTAGTTGTTGGAGGTACTATTATAACTGCAGTACCTGCTAGTTCACAGTAATTTAAAATAAAACTTCCTCCTGATAAATCACAATCTGCAGCTTGTGTAGTTGTTGTAGTTGTTGTGAACAAAGGTGGAGAAGTAGTAGTTGTTGTTGTAGTTATTATTACTGGAGGTTGAACTTCTCCAACTATAACTTCAAAATTAGGAACTTCATTATTTAACTCACAACATCCATTTTTGCCTGAATAAAAGAAAGCATTGTCTGCTATATAATAGTTTGGAATATATGAATGAAAAGATACCCAACTTTTAATGTTAAAATCAAAAGACATTGTCCATGATTTATTACAAAAGTACTTTTGATCTTCTAAAAATATAATTGTTTCTATTCCTAAAGAATCTGTTATATAAAACGAATCATTAATTTTATTATATTTAATATCTTTAGAAAGTGGTGAATAATCAAGTTTAGTAATAATTATTCTTTCAAACCTACTATCATAAACACCATGTAAACCAACTCCGTTAAAGTTGTTATCTGTTTCTACATTAGGAAAAGTTCTTAATATATGAAACGGAAGTTCATCTTTCATAAATTTATTAACTCCAGAATTAAATGATGTTAAGTCAACAGCTTTTCCTGCAATTAGAAACACTTGACCTCTTTTAGAATCAATAGTTACTTGACCTTGAGGTATCTTAAGTAAGAACTTATTTTGAGAACCTACATATCCAAGGTCTGTTTCAGCAAAATCAATTGGTGGAGAACCTTCAAATAATTTAGAATTACCAATATAAGCTGCTTGAGGATTAGATGTGTCAATTGTTAAAAGATTATTATATAACAATGACTTGTTTTCAAAACGTGCAAGTATTGCTTTATTTTGAATACCATCTAATGATATTAAGTTACCATAATTTTGAGGAAAGTCATGAAAAGACAAAGCTCTATATACTAACCAGTTGTTTACTTTATTGTCAGCACTAACTATTGCTGGATCAGAATAAATAGCTCTAAATGGAAAATTAGTAAGACAAAAATCTTTATTCCAATTTGGAGGAAGATGTGTAAATTTATTTTCTTTATTTTGTTTAGAAAAAGTTACATTATAATAGTAAGTATTGTCTTGAGCAATAGGTACGTTCTTTTCTTGAAACCAATCATCAGGAATTCCTGAACTTACGTGTGGCCAAAAATCACCTTCATTATTATTAAAAGCCTGTCTTAAATCTGTATTATACGTACTTTCACAATAAAAGTTAGGAATCCCATATGCAAACATATAAATGTACCCATCATAAAATGTTCTAGCAGAACCTGAACCAACTGGAACAGAAGAAGGGTCATTAGGGCAATCAAAGTTATGAGCTTTATAAGATATAATATTTCTCATAGGTACTGTAGGATCGCTTTCTACATCAAAGTCTTCTAATATAGATCTTGAAGAATGCCAATACTTTGGATAACCTATGTTACCTATCTCATCATAAAATATATCACTATCGTCAGGAGCACTTACTCTATTATCAATAAAAAAAGGTAATTTAGTTTTATATGTAAATCTAGAAATAAAAACATCCCCTCCAAAAACAGTTTCTACTTTTGAATTATTAACTAAAGATTGATAACCTGTATCTATTGTTTCATAGGAGTATATTTGTCCCCATTGACTAGGAACAATATTTTTCATAGAAGCATAGTACGATACTACAGAAATGTCTTTTTCTTTTCCAGGAGCTCCACAAGAACCTCCTTCTGATATAGTAAATCTAGAGTTGTCTTCGATTAATGATGTCCCAGAATTCATTAAACTAGGTGTTTCATTAGGAAAAGGTATAGCACTTACAGAAGCACCATCTTTTCTTTTATCTTTTGTTTTTATAAATACAGATGTTTCTCTATTCCAGTTATTAATATCTAACTCATTTTTTCCTAGTGATTGAACTCCAGGTATTACATATCTGCTAAAGTCTATATCTCTTTGTTTAATACCTCCACTAACATTATTATCTATAGGTAATGAATAATCATAATTAGCTCTAGAATTAAATGACATTCCATAATTTTTTCTAGTAATACCATTTATATATATTGTAAGATACGCTTGAAAAGCAGTAAACATTATACCTGCATTAAACGGATCAGTAATATTTGCAATATCTTCTGAACTATTTAAAGCATCAATCTGTGCTTCTTTAGATAAAAGCTTATATTTAGCATTATCTTTTACATCAACAAAATGAGCTTTACCTGCTCCAAACATTACACTCTCTAACTTTAAAACATCACCTAAAAAAGGTTGACCAAATGAAGTTTCAGGAGAATTAAATATTTGTCTATATGTAACATCTTCTCCTTTTTGAGATTGAATAGATGGTTGTTTTTTTTCTTTGCTACAATCTAAAGGAGACCTTCTAGAGTTACCTCTATTTGATGTTCCAAGTTGAAACCCTATTCTAACCTCATCTCTTGTAGGAGGGTTATTACCAATTTCTTCAATAGTTATGTCTATTATACGTCTAGAAGAAGGACCTCCAGTATTAACAGCATAAGGAGGAGGAGCATCAGCGTCAACAACAACAGTACTACGTGGATCACCTGTTGCAACAAATACTTCGCTAAAGTTTGTTCCATTAATGTTTTCATCATTAAAAGGGTCATACCATTCAAGTCGCATACCTTTTACTCTTGACTCAACTTCATATACATCATAATTACCTGGACCAATAACCATTTTATTACCTAGTATGTTTGTAGGTCTAGTAATTGAACATATTTCTAAAATCTCACCCACCTGAATTACACCCTCTGTTGATTTACCATTAAGTATGCTTGTATATCCGTATCTACCAGGTTCAGTATTTTCAGAATTAACTGGTAAGTATATTAACCATGGTTTTGACTCATTTGCAAATGCATTGTTGTTAGCTAATATAAAAGGATCATCAGTTAAATCATTATATGGGTAATTAGGATAATAGTATTCTTCTTCATCTCTAGTATACTTATTTACATTTCTAAGCATACCTTTTGCAACAATAGATCTATTTGTACTTCTGTTACCTCTTACTATTTTATATCCAATTATATCATCTTTCTGATCTGAAGTTAATTCTGAAGATTGTATTAAACCGTTTATTTGAGAATTATCTATTCTTATACCAATTGGAAAAACAGCATTGTCTTGCATTGATGGTATAATTTTATTACTTCCGTAATTAATTTCATCATTCTCAATAATAGGACTAATTGATACATCTGGAAACTTATGATGTCTTATTTTTTCTCCTGCTAAACTTCCCCAAAGATCAGAGTTACAAGGATATTCTTCTTTAGATTCCCAATAAGCTAACTGACCATGTTGGTAAGGACCTTTATATTGTTCATCATTTGCATCATATCCTAAAGAAAAACCTGTTAAAGATGCTGTATTATAAATCTTCCACCAAGGTGAATAACCAAGATCTCCAGACTGATAGTCAGGATCTCCTACAAAATCATCATTTGAATCAGGTACGTCAGGATAACTTTCATTGCTATTTTTTGATCTACCTGGGATATGAAAACCGTCTGTTTGTTTACCGTTTTTAAGAAGAAATACAATTTCAAAAGCATATACTTCATCACGCATGTATCCACGTAAATTTGTAGCATTCACTTCATTTGAGTAATCTTCTTCTGGTGGTATTCTATATGTTTCCCATCCTAAAGTTACATTGCTTGCAATTGATTGATAATTAATTCTATCAATGGATTTAAGATTATTCCATACAATAATATCTTGTACTGCTGTAACATCATTAGCTATATCGTAATAAGGAAACTTTTCAAATATATCAGACGCTGAAAGTTGTATAGCTGTTTTATCTGTTCCTGAATAAGTTATTTCTTTAAATGATTCTTCAATATTGTAGGTACCTATTAGCTCATAAGAAGAAACATTATTTATTGTTTTTATTACAGCTATGTTAAAATGTTGAAATTGACCAGTTAAGTCAAGATTAGATACTCCTACAATAATAGATTTTCCTACAGGATAATTAAAGTTTACTGTAGTATTAAACTTATCAGCAATAGGAATTGGATTAGTTATTGAGTAATATGAAGTTAACTCATTACCGTTAATGTCTGAATATTGAATTCCAAATTGATAAGTACCAGAAGTTAAATCACCAACACTACTTATCTTTGTTACATCTAATTGAGGTATAGAAAAGTTTGGTTGAATTTTAAGTTGATTACAATCTAATTCATTTCCATATACAGGATCACAACTAGGTGTACCTGACGTAAGTTTATAAGGAATGTTTTCAATATCTAAATATCTTCTAGAATTATTTCCATCTGTCCAGTATATTTCTGTAGTACAGTTAGTTATTCTATGTACAATTTTAGGAATAGGATGTTTTATATCAAAATTTAAACAAGGGGCATTAATTAATGTTTGGTATTTACAATTGTTATTGTCCATATAACCAATTTCACTTGCTCTTTGTTTAGAGTTAGATAAGAAAAATATATGTTTTCTTTTTTCTGGAATGTAATACTCACCAATAAGTTTGTATCCTGTTGGAAATGTAAGACACAACTCATTACCTAACTCATTTTGATAACTTACAGAATTGTCATCAAAGTTTTCAACACAAGCATTTAAAGCATAAGTAACCTTACCTTTCCCAACTTGACTAACAGAACTATCCAAGTTTAACCCTGCTTGGGCACTTCCTGGATTAAGTTTTATATTTCCTTGATTTTTTGATTTTTCTTCAGCCATTATATTTAATTATTACGTCTTCTTCCAAATCTATTTGTACGATTAGGAAGTTCATATTTATTAAACCTATTTAAATCTTTTTTAATTCTTCTTTGCTTTTCCCAAGATGTTTGCTTTTTAACTTCATTGCTTGCCATAATAAAAGCCTCATCATGCAACTGCTTATAATACATTAACTTTTGTTGTAATTGATTAAACGTTTCATCATTAGTTTGATTTGTTAACGTTTCAAAAACTTTATATTTAATAAAAGCTTCTACATACTCTGAAATTCTAAAATTATCAGGAATCAATTGATTTCCACTATCATCATAATTTGTAGAATAAAATAATAAATGAATAGTAGCGTTTCTAAAATTTGTTACAAACTTATTATCTCTAATGTCAAAACTATCATAAGTTGATGAACCTGGAGTAAAACTTCCTACAGGAGGAGAGAAATTATTCCAATCTTGTCTATATGAAACATCGCAATGACTTCTTGCAGATATATTACCTGGTTTAAGCAAATAGTCATGTTTATATGACCTAGCTATCTCATTATTTGTTTTATATACAGCTTGTACTAATTCAGGCATACATGTACCATCACAAGATGGATGTTGACATGCAGAATTATTACAAGGTGTACCACCTATTGTAAGTGGTGATATTTGTATGGTTGTTGCATTTGCAGCCTGAGAATAAAATGATGTTGCAGATGGATAAGGATTTCCTGGAACTTCAGCACACATCCATGCTTCTCTAACAGCATGAAAATTATCAGGAAGTCTTGCTTGGAAATCTTCTACAAATAAAACTTGTTCATCAATTTTATATGTTGTTTTACCAAGTTTACTTAAACATTTATTTAAGTAAGTAGGAAACAATAAATCATCTACGGCACCTGTATCAAAGTAACTTTTTAGTTCTTCCTTTATAGTAGCGTATGTAGGCTCTGGTGATACAAAATTATATTTATAGTAATATGACATTCTTAAAATCTTTTATTCCATTCATTGTATATGTATTGATACTTTTTATCAGTATTTACATAATGTGATAATAATCTAGACGTAACTCTTGTGGGTTTAAAGAACCAACAAGCAGAGTGTCTAAACCTTGCAGTATTTTTAAACCAAACCCAACCAAAAAAATAACCTTCTGTATGATAATTAAAATTATAAATATGCTTACCTTTTTCTTTAGTCTTTTTCCAATCAATAGGTAAGTTTACAAACTCTTTACCACCGTTACTTTTTATTTTTTTTCTTTTCTTTTTATTTATTGAAAATTCTCCAAAACCAAAAGGTAATTTTTCTTTTTCTCCAGTTTCTAATATGTGATATTTAAATTGATCATTAAATTCATATATAATACTTTTCCAATCAATATAAGTTAATTTTACATCTTTGTGCTTTTTACAAAAATCAGAATAGTTTTTTCTACTTGTACTTCTCCAATCAACTTTTACTCTTGGCATTATTTAATTTGTTGGTTGAGAATTAGGTGCTTGGCCATCAATTCCTTCATTGCTCATATCTGACTTTATATTAAAGTATGTATTTAAAAGCTTTGTTGATGTCATTGCTAACGTTTGTTGTTCTAAATACCCAGGAACAAAAGACTCTCTGTCTAAAGGGTTCATGCAATAATCTTCTGTGCTATAGTTGGTGTTACACTTACAATCTGGATACATTATTTCTTTAGGTATGTTTTCTTCAAAAAAAGCAGATATTCTAATAGACTCAACTAAAGGGTTACTTAAATATAAATAACCATTAGATATCCAAAAATAGCTTTCTTTTTTAATCATAGGGAGCTTTAATAAATTTAAATATCTATTTATAGTTATTTCTTTTATTTTAGTCCCTGATCCTCCCATAGCGTTTATTGAATAAACTCCTTGTATTACATACTGATAGTTACCTTCAGATATTTTAGGAAGTTTATATTTTGATTTTGCTACAGTACAAGGATCGACATAATCACAACATTCAGAAATAGGCACTTCGCACATTTCTAAACAAGGTATTGTAGTAAATAAAGTATCACTAGCCCATAGCCTTCTTAAATTAGTTTCTCTTTTAATTAAAACTAGTGCATTGGTTTTAATTTCAGAAGAAATAGCTCTATCAGTTATTAATGCATCAGTAGATAAGATCTTGTGTGTTGATCTAATATCTGAAATTAATTTTCTATATGTTGACATAATTATATTCTTTTTTCAAATTCACAAACTTTACCTTCTTTTTTATCATACCCTAAAAGTAAAGCTGCTCGTACAGAATGAACATATCCACTATCCCTGTGCCACCTATCAGCATCTGATAAACTAGGCATCTGTTGTATTCTACAACCTTTTATTTCTTTAGCCATATAGTGATGCTTATCACCTGTATGAACTTCTTGGTATTTAGAGTTTCCAAACATCTTTCCCCAAATTGAGTGAGTTGCAAACAGTAACGGTAAAGATTCTATTTTACAATTACCATGATGGTAACCAATAAATGTATTTCCTAAAGTTAATGCTTTTACTGGAGAACTATCTCTCAGAAACTCTACATCTTTATCATCTGAAAAATAAATATCTAAAGCATGTGCTAAATAGAATGATTTAGTTTTATCATGATTACCTGGAACAAGTACAACAATTACCTTATTAGAATATATTCTTTGAATATTAATAGAGTCTATAAGCATTGAAAACCCTAACTCATATTCTGAATCATACTCCATAATAATATCTTGTGGAGTTCCTTGTGTAGTTTGATTCTGATAGTTATCTGTATGAAAAAAATCATTTGATATTGGAAATACAACTGTATCTATATTATAAACCTTTGAGGTTTTAACCATTAAGTCTTTAGTCATATCGTGAAATAACTTAACACGCTTATTTATATCATTGTTTCCTTCAATATATCTTTTGGCCAAGTGAAAATCAGAAATAGAAAGCTCCACATCTATTGTGTCCTTACCTGAGTCTAATTTAGTTTTATTTATTTCTACTTTATTAGGTTTATAGTTTTTTAAAAACTTAGAAAAGTCTTCAGCAGTGTAATCAGAAGGTCCTTTTCTTTTTGAAAATATAGAAGATGTAAACTTACCACTTGGTAACATCTTGGACCAGTAGTTTGTAATTATATACTCGTCTAAGTTTATTTTATGAAGTTCTGCTAAATCTAAGTCATTCTTAGGTTCAAAATTTGAAGTAATTGTACTTTCTACAATACCTTTACCTATGTTAACTTTCTTTACACTTTCAGAAACTTCTTTGTCTGCGTTTTTAAAAAAGTTAGAATCTTCAGAGTTTTCAGTATTTCTAAGTTCTTTTAAAAGTTCACTAACTTCTTCTTCTGTAATTTCTAGTTTCTTAGCATAAAACTTTTTACTTTTTTTCCAATGTATTAATTTTTTTAATTCATTAAGTGTTTCTGAAGAGTTTATCATTTTATTAAATTAAAAAATATTGTAAAGATATATAATTTATCTTGTATATAATAAATAAATTTAGTAAAGGGTTTGATCTTTATAATTAAATTAATTATAAATAAAAACTCCTAGAAGCATAATACCTCTAGGAGAAATCTTGTAAAACCAAAAAAAACAAGATTTTATATTATACTAATGTTAGTGAAAAACTATCCATTCTGAACCATCAGACCAAGCAGTTAAACCATGATATGCTTTATTTAAAGTATAGTAACCAGGACTAACAATTCCATTTATAGATTCTCCAGCAGGTGCTTGTATATGAACTTTATGATTAGAAGATAATGTTCCGTTTGATATTATTTCAATTTTTCTTACTCCTGAAACAGCAGAAGGTAAAATTAAATCATGTGTGCCAGCACCTCCAGACCATTTTAAATATATCTTATTCTTAACATTTGTATAAGTTGTAGATGTTCCTGAAGATATATTAATTATAAAAGGATCAGTTGAATTTATAGTTGGTTCAACATAATCAACAACAAGATCTAGTAAATCAATACTCTTAGATAAAGCTTCGCTATTGTCAACAACATACATTTGATCTTTATCTGCTGGAGTAGTTAGTTTTGGAAGTTCTGATAGTTTTTCTGAAGCCATGTTTTAAAGTTCTATAAAATTATTATTTTCTTGTTCAATAGGGTCTGATGTTTCTAATAATAAAAACGACCCAACTATTATTGTAGTTGATGTTGTTGTTGTTGTTGGTATTTCTAAATTTATAAATATCTCATTTTTGCACTTATCTGTTGTAGATAAAACTTTGATTATAGTAGTTCCATTTGGTACTTGATCAGAAACAAAACCATTTATTAAAGATTGTCTAGAAACATTAGTTTCAAATGCTGACGTATAATTATCTACATTTGAATATATTAAAAAATTATCAGCATCGACACCTATATTTTGAAATTGTATTATTGCTGTCATTTATTTATGTTAATGTTATATCTATATAATTAATACACTTATCTAAAGCTTGAACTCTAACTTCTGTAGAGTTATCAGGAATATTAACATTTACACCAAATATTAAATTTGCTACACTTACACTAGAAAGAACAGGAGTTGTAAAATTATCAGAATTTGAATATATATCAAATAAAGAAGTACTTGCACCTGCTGTAGTTAAAGTTACTGTTGCTATCATTAAAATAAAATTTAAGGTTTTATATAAATTGTTTGGCATCCACATGACCAATTTAAAACCACATTATTACATTTAGGATTTACTGGTAAAAAAGCATCTTCGTTATTTTTCATATTATGGTATATAAACTATATAGTAAATTCCTATTCCTGGCTGATAATTTAAATGAGACTCATTCCCTCCTACATTACTGTTTTGAACAATAGTACTTATAGTAATTCCTGTTGTGTTTGAATTTGTAGATAATGTGCCTACATTATTAGAATCTCTTCTGAAATTCTGACCATTAGGAGCGTCTGTACTACCTGCATCAGCATTTGCTGTATGAGTATGTCCAGGATCATTTACATTTGTTGTTACTGTTGCAAGATGTGTATGACTAGGTAGTTCTCCTGTAGTTAGAGCAACTTCGTTTTTTCCAAAGTTAGAATTTAATGTATAGTTTGGATTTCCTGAAACAGCTGGGTCTACTGATGAAGACATTGATCCCCCTCCCATTCCAGAAGTTGCACCCACTAAAACTCTACCTCTTAAGTCAGGAGTTCCGTTAGAACCATTACATAAATATATTTTATCCCAATCACCTGTACCTGCTCCAGATCCATCAAAATTACTTAATGGTCCTGTATATCCTGTTACAGCATAAGGAGCCATTCTGTTACTAATTAATGTTTGACTAGGTTGTGAAGATAAATAGTTTGCTATGTATGTGTTTATGTCTGCTATTTTTACATATGTAGAACCTACAAGACTTATGAATGATGTTAGGTCAGTATCAACAGAGCAAAGCTTTGTTATTACAGCTTGTAAAACATCATGTGTACTTGTATTATCTGAAACAGTTAAACATCCTAATGTATATTCTGTATTTGGATTTTGAGTTTCAAGTGTAGTTAGTCTAGTATCTATTGTACATATAGTTTTAACTAATGCAGTAAGATAATCATTTAGTGTAAAAGGTGATGCTGCTGGAAGATTTGATTCTATTATAGTACAAATATCACTAGATAAAACAGAAGGGTAAACTCCTGAACCATTTAAAGCACTTACTAAAAATTCAGTTATTTTTTCTTGAACACTAAGTAAAGAATCTCCTTTAGTTATTTGCAGTTGAGATATGTTCTCACCTGTATACCTGACGCATTTATCTGATGTAATTTCTGTACACCCATTAAAACAATTTTGACAATACATATTTTTATTTTATAATTATTAAACTACATTAGTAGTTCTTGTTGGTATTAAATATTTACCCATTTAACAGCACGCACATTGGTTGTGAAGCCCTTACTGGTGCCGTCCTGATCACCAATGAAGAAATCCTGGTACCACGCGAGATTGTAATCGTACTGCGTAGAACTCCAGTAGGCTCCAGTAGCTAAACTATCACCACCATTATTAGAAATACCTAAATTAATAAGTGTTAGATTAACGTACAGCTCATTTAGTTCATCTTTTGATGGTAAATCCCAAGAACCTGAAATTGATCTACATACACTTGCTGCATTTGGAGTTGGGTAACCTTCAGCAACGATTGTATCTGTGTTAGACTTACCTTCTCTTAAACCTTCTTGTGTACCTGCAACAAAACTTATACTAGAACTCCATTCATGTGTGCCTGATTCGTTAATGTTAACTATCATAACTTGACCTTCTATAACGCTACTAGAAGCTACTATACCTCCCTGTAGGAGTGTACCTATAGATGGAGCAGCAGCGGTAGTAGTTGTGGTAGTTGTAAAAACAATACTTGTTTTAGAACATTTTGAATTACACCCTGTAGTTAATCTAATAACTTTTCCAGTAATATCTTCTATAGAATAATCTTTTACATAGTTATAAATTGGTAAAGATTTATAAAGTTTAATTGCACGCAAAGTTTGAATTCTATTTGTTTTATTATATTGAGTTTGAACACCAGTATTAAAACTAAAATGAATCCAAGCAGCATCAATACTGTCACCTTCTGAAGAACTCCAATAGCTACCCATAAATGGTTCAAATCCTGAAACAGCTTCTAATGTACTTTTAACATTTTGTAACTGGTTTAATTCATCCTTACTTGGTAAACTCCAATCTGTTCCAAAATGCTCTTTTATAAAATATGCTGCATAGTCACCTTTTCCATAAAATTTAATTATTTTATCTGTATTACTTACACCATCACCAACATTTACACTTGTTCCTATTAAATCAAAAGTAAGAGACCAACGTTTTTTTAATTCAAACGGTTCAAGAATGTCTACAAAATAGTTAATTAAACTTACTATTAGATATTCATTATTAGGTAAAACACCAGCTACAACACCTCCGTCTAATAAGTCACCAACTTTATATACAGCTGTAGATAATTTTAAGTTAATTTGTTTATTTATTAGTATGTTTCTGTACGTTAATAATTGTGTAACTTCTGAACTAGGTACATTTATATTAAGCATAAATGTAACATTATTATACATAGCATAACTTAATTCTGATAATTTACAATCTATCCTATCAAGTAAGTTTTGTATATCTCCACCTTCCTTACAGTTTGTCAATTTAGATACTAGCATGTTTATTTTTATTTAAATTACCATTACAATATGAACATTGAGTCATGTTATCTAAAATTTATTAAATAATTAGTACCAGAACATCCACACCTATTAAGGTGACTTAACATTTTATTAGCCTTGTTATACAATTTAATTGCTTCTTGTTCTGCACAATTATTTGCAGCAGAAACAGAACCTTCTATGAAAAATCTTATAGTATTAAGATTTACGCTAGTTTGCTTTGCTAAATCTTGATCACATTGCATTAAATCTAATTTTAAAAATGCATTATTAAATTTTTCTAATAAATCATCAACTCGCATTAGTGTTTTATCTACAGATGCAAGTGTTGTACCTGTATCATAACTTATAGTATATTCTAATTTATAAATACCATCAGGTAGCTTTTGTTTAATTCCTGCTTCTGATAACCCTAAGTCATCAGAACCAAAAACTTTTGTACTATTTACTACAAAAGGTAAACTAACAGAATCAAACCCTGGAGGAGTAATTTTGATAGTTGGAAAAAAGGCAACAGGTGGGTCCGTTGGGTAATATGAAGCATCTGTAATAACAAGATATAACATATTATTATTACAACTTGTTACTAAATCTAAATTATAATCTGACATATACTTTTTTTTTGTTTTAAATAAAATGCCAGAAAATGAGAATCTTCTCACCCTCTGGCATATATTATTTCTACTTACCTAACTTTTTATGGAGCAGCAGTAGTAGTTGTAGTTGTTGTTGGAGGATTACCATATTCAACACCTGAAAAACCATCTACAATAGCTTCAATTAAGTCATTAGAAAATGAACTTTGAGGAATTGCTATAATTACAGTTTGATCCTGCATAATATAATCACCATATTGATAAGCTGACTTATCATATTCATTAAACTTAATAACAATAGTGTCATAAACAGTACCTGCTGTTACATATGATTCAAAGTTTTGATTGAATCCATTCATCCTTACTAAAGACTTTAAGTAACCTGCTTGGTAACTATAATAGTTCTTTTCTAATTGTTGAATTTCTTCAGAAGTACCTCTTTTGTAAGTAGAGTCTTGAGTTTTTGTAGCAACAGCTACAATGTCACAATTATCTGCTACTATAAAATCTGCAGTTGTTGCAGGTCCTGAATAAACAAAAGTATCAAACCTCATTTTATCAAATTCAAATGGATTAGCAGCAACATCACAGGGTTGTCCATATTTTGTTAATGCTTTACCTGTAATTACTAACTTTGCGTTAGCGTCACTACCTGATCTTGCAAATGTGTAAAAAGAACCAAAGCTAATGTTGTCTGGGTTTGTACCAGAAGCTCCTTGTTGTAATTTTGCAATAAATTGATCAATTAATGCTGGTACGTCAACATCTACACAAGGGTCAGCTCCACAATCACAACAAGGTGCGTTTACAGTTACTGATCTTGTAAATCCATTAAAGTATAGTGTTTCAATATAAGAAGAAAATCCTCTTAATGTTAAAGTTACAACTTCACCACATTGTACATTCCAACCACCTACTTCAGTGATTTGATTTAAAGCAGTTCCTGCTCCTTTTATAGAATAGAGTTCTGTAACATTTGAACTAGCTGATGAGCCAGTTGCTAATTTTCTTAATGCAATCTTACCTGATCTTTTTGATCCTTGAAGGTAAGTGTTATCTCTACCTTGAGCAACGTAGAAAAAAGGAGGTACGTCCAAGTCTGTTGTTGCTGGGTTGATAGGAGCATAAGTGTTGGTAAAAAATCCAACTTGACCTGCTGTCAAGTCTTGAGTTGAACCAGAGCTAGGAACAGCTGTCTGCCCTACTGGGACTACAAATAAAGTAGTCAATGAAAAATCCGACATTTTTTTATATATTTAAAAAGGGTTATTATTCGTTTGTTTGTATTCTAAATTGAGCACTTTGCATTGCAGATGTATTTTCTGTATACATTGCTAAATTTTGAACTGTTAAATCTAGAAGTTCATCTTCTAAATATTCATGTAATTCACAATCTTTATTACTTGAAGGTTTGCCATTAAACATAACATAACCTTCTTTATTAATGTATACAGGATATCTCATATACATTACATTAAGAGTTTTAGGAGTAAATGTACCATCTGTATAAATACTTATTACATTTGAGCTAAGAGAGTTTATAGTCTCTTGATATTCAAAACTCGGTTTGTAATGGTCACTGTTTAGTAACAATGATAAATCTCCATGTTTACTAAGGTCTTTATTGATCCAAATCTTTCGATCTTTGCAATCACCTTTGTCTGCTATAACATAACTATCTACATAAAACATGTATTTAGGTTCTAATAATCTTATATCAGCATCCCACTTATTTATTTCTGTATTGGCTTCTTTAAGAGTTAGTGGTTGATTTTCATAATCTATAATTAAATTTTGTAAATCTTCATATCGTTTCTTAAAGGAATCCATTCCTAATCTATTTGGAACCGAAAAGCCATCAACTTTTTGTTTTATTAACTTTAACTGAGCTTCATTTAAAGCTAATATTTTATCTTCTACTTGAATTTTCTGATGATCATTAGTAGATAGTTTATTTAACCTTTGATCAATTTTATATAATAAACTATCTACTTGTATCATTTAAAAAATCTTTAATTTTTTGATTTTCACTATCTTTTTCTTCTTCTACATATTTTACAATAAACAGTTTTTTTAAAGACTTGTTCATATGTTTTTATATTTTTCAGAAAAATGATAGTTTATATTACACTGCTGCTAGTTTTTTAGATTTAAGTTTTCCTTCTAATGTTAATAATTCATCTTGATTATCTTCGTTAATTAAAAACTTTACTAAATCTTCTTCATCTTGGGCAACTTCAAATTCTCCTTCATAAATTAAACCACTCTTTTTAACTCTGTAAATTGAATGTTGAATAGCTTGTTTAACTAAATCTTTAATATGAATTAAATTATCTTTCATGTTGGCAAATCTATTAAATATTTCAACTGGATTTAATCCTTTAAAGTTACCAGACTTAACTTCTGACTCTTTCAACAAACTATCTACTTGATTGTATATAACCTCTTCTTTTGTTTCATTAGTTATAGGAAGTCCTAACAACCTTGCAACTTTTCTTTTCTTTTCAGGACTCATGTTGTCAAAATTAATAACAGCTTTATTAATTAACTGTTTTTTCTTGTAAACAATTGCAGTTTCAATTTCTTCATCTACAATATAATATTGTGTATCAGCAGGAAAGTCACCTCGCTCCCAAGCTTGGTAACTAGAAGCAATAGTTGGATGAACTCTTAGCCATGAAAATGCAAGTTCTTGAAAAGTTTGATTTAAATCATATAAATTATCACCATCTAATAATTTAACAGGTTTAACATGTAAGTCATCGTTTGTGCCAGTTGATTTACCGTAATTCCAAAATGCTGCTCTTGGTCCTAAATCAATATCTCCAAGCTTTTTTTGTAATTTATCTTTTAACTTAGATACTCTTTCTATTTCAAGTTCTTTTTCTGTAGAGTCCTGTATACGCTTGATATAAGAAGCATTAGGATCTAATCCTGTTCTGTACTGACCATCTAATTCTTTGTAAGGATATTTAAAAACTCCTGTTCCAGGAATTCTACTCATTCCTTTAGAAGCTAGTCCGCTATCCATAGTATGTATCTGAGAATTGTACTCTCTTTTAATTGTAGAGATTTTTCCTATTTTACCCATAATGTAGTTTAATTAATAATTTGGTTTTAACTTTGTTGAGTGCTCTGATCAAACAGACAGGAACTAGTCCGACACTCTGTACTTTTTGAGAAAACAACCTCCCTCTGAGGAGGAATAGAGTGTGTTGAGGGAGGTGTTTCTCGGTAAAATGACCTATTCTGGGACGCTGTTCAAATGGGTAGCGTAATAGGTACTATTATTTTTATTAGAATTGTGGAATCTCTTCGATTAACACAGTTCTAGATAAATCTTCAATAAATACATCGCAACGATCTTTCATCCAGATTTCATATCCTGGAAATTTATTAGCAGAGCTCATTCCTTGAGATTTTGCAAATCCTAAGTG
>TARA_R110002153_G_scaffold5120_9_pt1 | contig 17118 bp, 14 predicted proteins | sample TARA_R110002153 | Tara Oceans TARA_R110002153 (sample SAMEA4398193) | marine metagenome | biome: Polar Biome; feature: [SRF] surface water layer (ENVO:00010504); material: water (ENVO:00002006), including particulate matter (ENVO:01000060) such as... | depth 5 m
TGGTTTTCATAAACAAAGAACCTGAATAAATCACCGCAGGGCAAAATATCAAAGCACTACTTAAGAAAAACAACGCACCTATTACCGCTCGTATATTTTTATTTTGATAACGTTTTTCTAATAATTCTGTGGTTGTGGTGCACTGGTATTTGTAATACAAAGGCAAAAACACTTTAGCTAGAATAAACAACCCGACCAAAGCCGCAAACTCCCACCAAGCAAGTAAAGCCATTTGTGTGCCGTTAGTCCCAACCAGTTGATCAGTACTCAAATTGGTCAAAGTAATAGAGCCTGCTATGAAATACCATTTTAACCCACCACCAGCGAGAAACAGTTCCTTATTTTGTTGGCCTTCGTTAGCATTTTGTAACCGACCTTTGCCTCTGCAATGTAGATAAGTTAACAAACCAATAAGTGCAGTAACGAATACAAATATTGATACTTGGAGCATGGTGTCTGACATCTACTTATTCCTCTGTGCTTACGCGCATTTGTACACCCAGAATTTTATTTTCTGAACGGTTATTGTGTTGTTTAATAAGTCGATTGACTTGGATTAGAGATGAAGATATTCCATGGATTGGCAGTAAAAAATTATCTTTATTTAATTCTAAGATAGTGGTGTCATCCAACTGTCGTAAAACCTCTTCATCTATAGTGTAAATATCCTTGATACCTGTCTTTTTACCATCCACAAATTCGATTAGAAGTTCAATTTCCTTCAACAAGTTGTGTTTCAGTAATTGTTGGGTAAATTGATGAGTGAGTTGTTCTTGTTGATAGTATTCAGCCATTTTGCTTTGTACTTGCTGCAAAAATTGACTTGGCTCCCCGTCTAGATATAAAACCTCTCCTTCTAAATCATTCACATAATCACTTTGATCATCAATATACAGAGAAAGTGTTTTTTCTTGCTTTGGATCAGGTCCAAGTTCAAATGGCGTTCTCATAAAGGCATAAGGTAAATGCACAGCTTGCCATTCATGCTCACTATAAAAGTGATTTTCACCCGTAATAAGACTCAACATAGCCACAGCTCGAAATTGTCCTTGTTGCGGCTCTTTCACATAAACAACCGGAAAACTACTCGCCGCAGCGCCAAATTCATGCACCACCAAAGACACTAGATTCTGGTTTTTGCTAAAGGCAAAATTACTATGGGCTTTTATTTTTATGTCCTGATGTACAGCAGGATCAAGTAATACAAAATTAGACATATTTATCTCTCGATATCGGGCACTAAATAGTTGAAAAACCGAGGTTATTCACCTTTTCGATTAATTCTCTGTGTTTTGGCAAGGTAAATTTAAGTTGTTCAATACGTTTTTGTGTCATTAACAACTGTTTTTTTGCCGATTGTCCCTGTTTATAGATTTGTTGCATGTGAGTGAAGTCTGTTTTAAAGCCTGCCCCATAAAGAATATACTGGTAACTTGCAGCACTAAAAGCCTCATTGTTATCCATAAAATCATATTCATTAGGTGAATTATATCGCCATAGTTCTAACAGTTCTTTTAGTGAATCCGGAATACTCTCTGCTTGACGCTGTTGTTGCCAAAAAGGCTCAGTGCGTTCACTCAACGTATAATGTAACTTAAGAAAATCAATGACCCCGCGCCACTTTTTCAACATCATGTTATTAAAGCGTTTTGCCACTATAGGCATAATTGCCGTATTGGCTGGTAGTTGCTCAGCAATATAATTCGCCGAAGTTTCAATTAGCATTAATGCCGACGCTTCAAGGGGCTCTAAAAACCCTGCGGATAAACCGACTCCCACACAATTATTTTTCCAAAATACTTCTCGGTGACCTGGTTTAAAGCTTATTTTTTTGGGGCTGATAAGCGTTTCACAACCAATGTACTGGACAAGAGTATTGTGCGCCTCGTCTTCACTACAATGTTGACTTGAATATACGTAGCCCACTCCACGACGGTCTTGCAAACCTATGTCCCAAATCCAGCCAGCAGTTTGTGCGGTTGCAATGGTTTGGCAGGCAATGGGATCATGGGGTTGCCCATAAGGCACTTGAGTGGCTAAGGCTGTATCAGCTACAAATATTTGGTCGCAAGGAATAAAAGGTACGTTTAGAGTTTCGGCTAACAGCAGACTGCGCATTCCTGAGCAATCAACAAACAAATCAGCTTGTTGTTGTCCATTAGTTTTAGTCTGCAATGACTTAACATCACCATTGTCACTTTGATTAACGAACTCTACTGTATCGCTAATATGCTGCACACCGAGTTGCGATACACAATGTTCACGCAATAAAGTTATAAATTTGGCTGCATCTAAGTGATAGCCATAATTAGCAATCGCTTCATACTCTTTATTAGCAATTGTTTTAGGTGCTAAGTTATTTTCACATAAATATTCTTGAAAGCACACTGCTTCAGAAAAACCACATCCTGGTCCCACAAAAGATTGCCAATAAGGTGCGGGATCCACTTTATTAAACCCTTGAGGTTCAGTGAATGGATGGTAATACACATCGTTTTGCTCATGGATCCAATTAACAAACTTACTGCCTTGTTTAAAAGTAGCGCCACACTGGCGTATAAACTGAGTTTCAGAAATACCTAGTTGAGCCAAAGTTTTGCGCATAGTTGGCCAAGTGCCTTCTCCTACACCTACTACAGCTATATCTGGAGATTCAATTAAGCTTATTTGAATACCCTGAACACCTGCATTTAGTGCATGTTTTTTAGCAAGAATACCTGCGGTTATCCAACCAGCGGTGCCACCACCAAGTACAATAATTCGTTTTATATCGCCAGACAAAAATCCACCTTTCCTAATTGAGTTATATGACTCACAGTAAAAAAGGGGAACAAGTCCCCTTTTTAAAAACCAAGGTTTATTATTAGAATGAACCTCTTACACCAAAGGCATAGCGAGAACCAGAACGAACTTGCTCGGTGAAGTGACTGGCGATACTGCCGCGCTTAGAGGTGTATTCATCAGTAATGTTAATACCTTCAAATACAACAGTGAAGTGTTCATTTATGTCATAGCTAGCACTGACGTCCCATTGGCCATATGTATCAACATATTCGGGCTCGCCTGTGTCACCATTTCGTAAGGTTTGTAAAAATGACTCACGATTATTAAAAGCAAGTCGCGCTTGGAAACCGTCTTTTTCATAAAAACCGATTATGTTTTGTGAATCACCTAGGCCTTCTAGTTGGAAGTCATCTTCACTTGTGCTGTTAACAACAGTAGCGTTGGCTTGTATACCAAAACCACTTTCCCAAGTATGAGTCCATGCCATTTCTAAACCTTGCACTGTTGCTTCAGCACCATTTCGTGGACGTGTCACTTGGAACTCGTAACTACCACTGTCCAAATTAAAGATTTCAGCCGCAGGAGTAGAACTGATAAATCCAACCGCTTCTTTACTGAACAAACCTATTGAAACGGCACTCGCATCATCGTAATACCATTCGTAGGATACATCCCAGTTAGTTGACAAGAAGGGTGACAAAGAAGGGTTACCACCGCTGGCCAATAATAAGTCAGGACGAGTGGTACCTATATTAGTTACTGGGCGCATATCAGCCATTGTGGGACGAGTTAAGGTTTCTGAATAACCAAAACGTAATAACATGTCCTCTTCAATTTCAAACTTAACATTTAGGCTTGGCAATAAGTTGGTGTAAGTATTTTCCAATGAAATGGGTACTGAAACACGTTGACCACTTGCATCAACTTGATAGGTTTGATCAAGTATTGTGCCATCTAACGGGTTTTGTGCAATATCTAACAAAGTAGCTTGATTACCAGAAGCAGTGGTAGTGGTTTCGCTGTAACGGAAGCCAACATTTACTGTCCAAGGCATATCACCCAAATCACCTTGAAATACAAAATCAGCGTAAGCTGCAAATATTTCTTCGTCAATCTCAAAACTCGTACCCAACTCAACTGGGGTATAACCTTCAAGTGAAGCAAACGCAGCAATATTAGTTGCCGCATCTTCACCACGATTGGCTGATTGACCGGTAATAGCCGCATCAGATTCTAAAAAGTCTAAATAAGCGTCGACATTATAACCATAGAAAGAGCTTGGTATACCATCAAACCAACCATTAGGTGTCACTAAATAAGCTAATTCGTCTGGCACATCTAAGCCGTATCCGCAGTAGAAGCAGTTAGGTAAACTTGGAGACTGGAAAACTTTGGCCGACTTAGTTCTATCTTGTGTATATAAACCGTATCGCAACTGTGTAAAGGTATCGCTGTTAGGCGTATAGGTAAAATCGACGCGCATTTCAGTAATATCATCTTCTCGCTCGTCGCCACCACGTTCAACGTAGTGCGCGCGGAGTTTACTCGCGTCAGCCTCAGTAAAGGGACCTTCTATTCCATCAGAAGAAAGCGAAGGTAAATCGCCACCATTTCTAAAGTCATAAGTATAACCGTTGGCATAACCCATGACAGTGAACACTCGACTTTGGTCGCCACTTAAGTCTTCTGCAGAAGAGGTAGAAATATCGACATTCACATTTAACTTTTCTGATAAATCCCAATCAGCGTTAAAACCAAAACCTTGTATTTTCACGTTACGGTCTAAACCTTGTTGTACAAAGTCAGTGGCGCCAGAGCCAGACCCCATTGGATCATCAAAGGCATTATGTGACCAGTAGTTGACTGTTTGAGTGTCTGCATCCACTTCAAAGTCACGGAAGTTACCCGGAGTGAACCAGTTCGCATAGTTACTGACTTGAGATTCAACCTGAAATTTAGAATATAAACCATCAAAAGTAATAGTTAACTCATCAGTAGGCGCATATTGCACGACTAACGTACCACTAGTACGGGTTCTGTCTTCTTCATTCGAGGTCAAATCCAGGTTACGTGGAACCCACACATTAAAAGCTTCTTTACCCGTTCCAGCTTCAGCATCAAAATCATTTGTTGCAATACGCTCTACACGATAATAACCACGAGTGTCTGCTTGGTTTATTTGAGCATCACGTTTCTGTACTGATAATGAGGCTAAGACACCCAATCGGTTGTCCATGAAGGTATTGCTGACTAACCCAGAAAAAGTAGGTGTGGTACTTTCAGAGAGACTATCGTATGTCGCCTTAACACTACCTACAGCTTTAAAACCATCCAAATCAAAAGGTTTGGCCGTTTTTAAATTGACATATGATCCTATTCCACCTTCTTGATTAGACGCATTAGACGTTTTATACACATCTGCGCCAGCAATCAATTCTGACGCCAAAGTATCAAAACTAAATTCACGACCAGCTCTTTCAGAGGCCATTTGGCGTCCATTAACTGTTACTAAGTTAAACTGTGGGCCAAAGCCACGAACAGAAATTAATTGCCCTTCACCACCACTTCGGTCGATTGACACACCTGTTATACGCTGTAACGACTCTGCAACGTTTTGATCGGGGAATTTACCTAAATCTTCGGCAGCTATGCCATCTGAAACAATGAGTGCCTCTTTTTTATCAGAGAAAGCTCGTTTAAGGCTGCTGATTAATCCTCTAACTTCAATGACTTCAACGTCATCCGTTGCGGTTGCCTCTTGTGCAAAAGCAGTCGACATACTCAAGCTGGCAGTAGGTATGATTAAGGCAGCTTTTACCGCCGTCCATAGATAATTTTTTTTCATGTGATGTGTCCTGTTTTTATCTGATTATTATTTTATGAATGTAATAACTTGTTGAGTACACAGGCCTTATTATTTTTATGAGTATTTTTCTTGACCTAGTAGAGCTAGCTCGGCAACAACCCAGCTCTCAGCATTTTTGCAACATATGAAAATCAACCTTGTAACTATTATTAACAAGTTCGATTTTACTCTGCAGTGAAATGTTCACTCAAACCTAACTGCAATATTCACAAAACCTTATTGTATGAATATTTACAGCTAGTAAATTTACACTTATATAAGATAGAAGAGCATTTCATTTAATGATATATATAATTCACTAGAATTTATGTTTTATTAACAAAACACCTATAAGTGAAAACAAAAAATTAACACTGCCGTCTTTTTAAGCTTGTTTATTCATAACTAAAGAAAAGTTGGCTAGTTTTAATTGCAAAAGATATTGTTCTCACGCTATAACACCCCTCAATTTTTTGACGTCAGCTTTTGAAGTGGCTTCTATAAGGTTAAAGGCCTAGACATGACAGATTCTCTGCAAAACTATATTTCACTTACTGGGCGTAACAGCAGCCTAATAATTGACTGCAACAATGACGCCCCACAGATTATGTATTGGCGCGAAAAGCTGTCAGCACAAAGTACTGGGCAGATGATGAGCACATTGCGTTTAAGGCAAGAAGCCCCTGCCTCACCAATGAAAGAAATTCGTCGTTCACTCACCCCAACAACAGGTCAAGGCTTTACCGGACACCCCGGCTTAAGTTTGCACGGCGAACAAGATCAATGGTCGGTGGCAACTGAAATTGCTGATATTACCGAGCTTGAAAAAAATCATTATCGTATTACTAACCAGGATACCTCTCGGAATATTCAGGTTATTCATACCCTTAAGATGGATGAAGAATCAGACGTAGTAACGATTTCGACTGAACTGATAAATCACAGTGAAAGTGCAATCCATCTTGACTGGTGTGCCGCAGCAACCTTCCCTATTCCCAGCTATTTTAAACATATCATTGGTTTTGAAGGGCATTGGGCGGGAGAATTTCAAGAACATCATCTAGATCAATATTTTGGATCTTATGTGCGTGAAAATCGCCGTGGAAGAACGTCACATGATAGCTTCCCGGGACTTATCATGCGCACTAAGGCCACCGACCAATTACAAGGGGAAGCCTACGGTTTTCATCTTGGCTGGAGTGGTAATCATAAAATTGTCGCTGAAAAAATGGCGGATGGCCGTTCCTATGTGCAAATGGGAGAGTTATTGCTGCCCGGTGAAATTATATTGGAACAAGGCAAAAGTTATACTTCGCCCACCTTATACGCGAGTTATACCAACAAAGGATTGTCAGGTCTCTCCCAGCAATACCACCAATATGTGCGTAAACATTTAATTAGGCCGTCGGTTAAAACCAAATCTCGCCCGGTACATTACAATACTTGGGAAGCCATTTATTTTAATCACGATGTAGATACACTAAAAGACTTAGCCACTCGCGCCAGCGCATTAGGGGCAGAACGTTTTGTATTAGATGATGGTTGGTTTATTGGCCGCAATGATGACACCGCTGGTTTAGGTGATTGGTACGTAGACAAAAAATACTACCCGCAAGGTTTAACACCTCTTATCGACCATGTAACCGCCGAAGGGTTAGAATTTGGCCTTTGGTTTGAACCCGAAATGGTCAATCCAAACAGTGACTTGTTTCGTGCTCACCCAGACTGGGTATTAGGTACGCCCCCCAATCCACAATTAGGCTTTCGTAATCAATTAGTATTAGATTTAAGCCGCCAAGAAGTATTCGATTATCTGTTTGAACGTATCGATAGTTTATTGTCTGAATACAATATCTCGTACATCAAATGGGATATGAACCGAGATATCAATCACCCGGGCGGTGCAAATGGCAAACCTGCTATTCATAATCAAACCCACGCTTTTTATAAATTGCTAGCCAAGTTAAAGGCTGCCCACCCCACAGTAGAGATTGAAAGCTGCGCATCTGGCGGTGGCCGTGCAGATTATGGGGTATTAGCTCATACAGATCGTATTTGGACGTCAGACTCAAACGATGCCTTAGAAAGGCTCAAAATTCAAAAAGGCTTTTCTTACTTTTTCCCTGCAGAGTTAATGGGCACACATGTTGGACCTAGAGACTGTCATATCACCCATAGAACCATCAATATGGCGATGCGAGCATCGGTAGTGTTGTTTGGTCACATGGGCATGGAAATGGACTTACGGGAGTTAACCGACGAAGAAACTGTCGAATTAAAAGCGATGATTGCCCTGTATAAAAAACACCGACAATTGGTGCATTCTGGTAATTTGTTGCGCCTAGAATTACCCGAGTATATGCATGGATTAGGCATAGTGGCACAAGACAAATCTGAAGCGTTGTTTTCTTATAGCTTGATAGCATCGAGTTCAGCATCTTTGCCCGACCAATTTCATTTTGCCGGTTTAGAAAAACAAGCCTTGTATCAATTGGATATCATTTGGCCAATAAAATCAGGAGATCACTGGCCTAAAGCTTCAGTATTTAACTTTAAAACTCATCTTCCCGACGTAGATGGCAAACAGTTTTCAGGTGAAGTATTAATGCAGCTAGGTATGCAATTACCTTTGCTAACACCACAAAGTAGCTTGATTTTCCATTTAACTAAGGTTAACTAATAGCAGTTCACAGCTAGCAAAGAGCATGCAATATTGCAGGCTCTTTCACTTTATCTCATCAACCTATAGAATCAGCTTAGGGAATTATCCTCAATAATCATCTTTAGACTACGGCCAGCAAATCTATAGAGATAGATAGGTCGTGAGATAAATAAATAGCGGGAGACTATTATCGTGAATAAAAGACTTAAACTCGGCTCATTATTTGCCATCAGTACTATGTATGTTAGTTCTGTTTTGGCCATCACAGTCACTGATAAAGCCAACAAACTGGCGCAAGAAAATATCATTATTGACTCCCATATCGATGTGCCTTATCGCCTCGAAGAAAAATGGGTTGATGTCACCAAAGCTACAGAAGATGGTGATTTTGATTATCCTCGCGCTAAACAAGGCGGCCTCAATGCACCTTTTATGTCGATTTATATTCCTGCCAGTTTAGACAACTCCGCCAATTCGACTAAGTTAGCCGACAAGCTGATTGATTATGTTGAAGCCATAGTCGGTCGCGCCCCTGACAAATTTGCGATTGCTAATAGCACCACTGAAGTCGAACAACAATTTGCAAAAGGTTTGATTTCATTGCCATTGGGCATGGAAAACGGTTCTCCAATTCAAGGTGATTTAGCCAACCTGCAACACTTTTATGAACGTGGTATTCGTTACATTACACTGGCACACTCACAAGCAAATCATATTGCTGATTCATCATATGATCTGCGCCGCAAATGGAAAGGACTCAGCCCATTCGGTAAAGAATTAGTCGCAGAGATGAATAAAGTAGGTGTATTAATTGATATTTCTCATGTATCTGATGCTGCTTTTTATCAAGCCCTTGAAATTAGTAAAACCCCCGTCATTGCCTCACACTCTTCATTACGTGCGTTTACGCCGGGCTTCGAGCGTAATATGGATGACGATATGATCAAAGCATTAGGAAAAAATAGTGGCGTGATCCAAATTAACTTTGGTTCGACCTTTGTTACTAAACGCGCCAATGTCTGGAGTAAAAAACGTAGCGCGGATCAAAAAAAGGCAGCAGAAGAGTTGGGCAAAGATAGCGATGAATTTAAAAGTTTCAGTACTAAATATGCTGAAGAAAACCCACTACCCTACGCCACCTTGGACAGCGTATTAGATCATATTGACCATGTTGTTAAGTTAATTGGTATTGATCATGTGGGCATTGGTTCTGATTTTGACGGTGTCGGCGATTCACTACCTACCGATCTAAAAGATGTCTCCGCGTACCCTAATTTAATACAAGGTTTATTAAATCGCGGATACAGTGATGCACATATTATCCAAATCCTCAGCGGTAACTTTATGCGGGTATGGAAAGCTAACGAAGACTACGCAGCTAAGCATTAGTAAATTCAGAGACTAATCTAGTCACAACCGCTATACCCATTAGGTTGTGACTAGGCACTTCTCACTTAAATATTGTTCTATTTCTCCATCTCGCTTATGCAACTTTAACAATCAAATACGACTAAAGTTTAATTGTTGCCTCCTCCTTTAGCCGCTAGGCTATAGGTCAATTCACTGTAGTACTGTGAATTGAGTTTAAGGAGAATAACTATGATAAAACAGATAATTAATCCATCTGTAAAGGACAAATCCACTACTATAATTTTACTGGTCGATGAAGATCGCCGCAGTACCGCGATTTTAAGCAATTCACTAGAGCAATTATACAAGGTACATGTGGTTCATTCGGGTGAAGAAGCCATAGAATTTTGCCAGCAAAGGCTGCCAGATTTAATTTTTCTAGACGTGATGATGCCGAACTTGGATGGCTATGTCACCTGCAAAATACTCAGAACATTAGAGGGTATGCAATACTGCCCAATTATATTTTCAACGTCGCTAACAGGTATTGAAGACGAAATAAAATGCTGGGAAGCAGGAGGCACCGATTTTTTAGCTAAACCAGTCTCACCGGTGACCTTATTAATGCGTGTTCAAGCACATATTCGCTTAAAATCTCAAAGTGATGCGTCTAAATTTTCAGCTATTCTTGATGGTATATCGGGATTACGCAAAAGACGTCATTTTGATAATTGTAATCTTCATGAAGTAAACTCAAACTGCAACAATGATGCTGAATTGTAGGTGTTTGTCACCATAGCATCTCAAGATCCTATGGCGACAAAAGTTTTTGTGGCTGAATTTTGCAAACTCAATATTAATGACCTTAGGTTTAAGGTTAGTAAGGGTATTAATTAATTCGAAAAACAAGCCCTAACAAACACACAAGTTTACCTACAGTTATGCCATTAAAAATCTATCGCGACCATTCTGCTTAGCCAAATATAATTGTTTGTCGGCCTGTTCAATTAGTTTTTCAATATCTAACGAATCCTGTTCAACAATAGCACCACCAATGCTTACGGTTAGCTTTTTAAACGGCGAGCCTAAATGCGCTATATTAAGTCCTTGAATAACTTCGATTAAGTGTTCACCAACATGTTTAGCCCCTTTTGCATCGGTGTTTGGTAACACAATCACAAATTCTTCACCACCATAACGGGCAACACAATCTGTTGGTCTATGAGTCACTTTGGTGAGCGCTTCCGCCACTACTTTTAAACATTCGTCACCTTTAAAGTGACCATAAGTATCGTTATAGTTTTTAAAATAATCGATATCGATCAACAACAAACCTAGTGGTGTTTTGTTTCTTGCAGCTAACTTAGATTGTTCCAGAATAGTGCTATCAAAAAAACGCCTATTTTTGATATTAGTTAATCCATCAGTAGTAGCTAAGCGCATAAGTTCATCGGTTAATATTTTTACAGATGAAATAGCGTTAATTCGGTGCCGTAACGTTTTAATAGAAAAAGGCTTACTAATAAAATCAACACAGCCAGCGTCCCAACATTTATCTTCTGATTGAGGGTCAGACTCAGCTGTAATAAAAACAACCGGAATATCTTTTGTAATTATATTACGTTTCAAAATACCACAAGCTTCCAAACCGCTCATGCCAGGCATATTAATATCCATAAGCACTATATCTGGTGGAGTACTTTCACAAAAATCGACTGCCGCTTGACCATTAGTTACATGATGAGTGACATATGTATCTGACAAGGCCTGAGTAGAAATAATAGCACTGATAGGGTCGTCTTCGACCACCAAAACAACCACTTTCTTTGAAGAAAGTGTATCGTTAACAAAAGATTCTAACTGGATAAATCACTCCTTAATTAATGGTTTACCACTGTGTGAATTGGCAATTATATTATATAGATGGAAATTAGCATATTCAGTTTAGAAAGTTTAAAAAACTAATCAACGCGCTGCTTATGGGGCTAACTTAGTTACAACATATAACTGCAATTTTCAGTTTTGGGTAACTGAATTCTGTGAAATTATTTGAACTCACATGTACCCTGAAGATACATGTGAATTAAATTTTAACGACACAATTAACTGTTTACTCAGGCGTATCGATTTTATCTTGAGTTTTAGTCTCAAAATCACTGGCATCGTTACGCTGACGTAATTGCCCTTGTGGTTCACCCCAACTACGGTTTACCATCTTACCGCGCTTCACAGCCTCTCTTGCGTCAATTTGTTTAGCCCAGCGCAGTAGGTTTTTATATGAAGTTACATCTAAAAATTCAGCGGCTTCATATAACTTTCCTAACACCATTGCGCCATACCATGCCCAGATAGCTATATCGGCAATAGTGTATTCGTCACCACAGATAAATTCTTTGTCAGCTAACTGGATATTGAGTACATCAAGTTGGCGTTTCACTTCCATTGCATAGCGGTCAATTGGATATTGATACTTTTCTGGCGCATAAGCGTAAAAATGTCCAAAGCCACCACCTAACATTGGCGCACTGCCCATTTGCCAAAATAACCATGACATACACTCTGCTTTTTTAGCTGGGTCGCTAGGTAAAAAGGCGTTAAACTTTTCTGCCAAATACAACAAAATGGAACCAGATTCAAATACACGAGTAGGTGGATTAGTGCTGTTGTCCATCAAAGCAGGTATCTTTGAATTAGGGTTAATAGCCACAAAATCACTGCCAAACTGTTCACCTTCCATAATATTCACTATGTAAGCATCATATTCAGCTTCGGTAAAACCAGCTGCTAATAATTCCTCTAACATTACGGTGACCTTCACACCATTAGGCGTAGCCAATGAATGTAACTGTAAGGGGTGTTTACCTACTGGTAATGTTTTGTCGTGAGTAGCGCCTGCTATAGGGCGATTGATACTGGCAAATTTTCCGCCACTAGCAGCGTCCCAGGTCCATACTTTTGGCGGGACATAAGTTTCATCTGTCATATTAAGGTTTCCAATTTTTGTAAGTGGTTTGCATATAAGTAAGCGTGAACGTGATTAATCTTTCATTTTATATGGGGTTAAAAAACCAAAGATAAAGCGCTACAACAAAAACCGACCTTAAAACAAAAAAAAGGGCTTCAATTACTTGAAGCCCTCAATATAAAAATGTGATCAACCACTTAGGTTAGTATTCCCACCAAGACTGTTGCCACCATTCTAAAAATTCATCAAAATCGATATACCCATCGTTATTTTTGTCGATTAAACCAAATCCTTCTTCAACATGGCTAGCTTTGGTTTTGGGCGATAAAACTGTTAACAATTCAATAAACTCACGTAAGCCTATTGTGCCGCTACCGTTCTCATCAAAGAAATCAAATTCTTTGCGGGCTTCAACAATTCTTTCTGGAGTTAATACTTTTTCAGGCATAATTTTTTCAACTTTTGTTATATTAAGGCAAGTCTAACGCTAATAACAACTAGGTGTCTATGACACATTAGTATTAGTCCATCATTCGGTTAATTTATCAACCGTTACTTTTACCCATAGCGGTGCGCTGGGCACGACGGGCAGCCCCTTTTTGTTGGCGTCTTAGCTTGATTGCTTTACGAGCTTCTAAGCCTAAATGTTCTTCTTGGCGATCTCGAGCAAGGTTAACTTGTTTTTCACGCTCTCTAAAACGAGCAAGCTGTTCTTCGCTATGTTTACCGTGGCACTTGGGGCAACTGACACCCGCTTCAAATACGACACTTTGTTTATCTTCTTCAGTAATAGGCAAACGACAGGCGTAACATTGGTCGTAATGGCTCTTCTCTAAATCGTGATTCACCGCCACGCGGTTATCAAATACAAAACAATCACCTTCCCACAAGGTATTGTCTTTAGGTACTTCTTCTAAATATTTAAGAATGCCACCTTCAAGATGATACACCTCATCAAAACCCTGCTCTTTTAAATAAGCAGTGGATTTTTCACAACGAATGCCACCGGTGCAAAACATCGCGACTTTTTTGTTTTTTTCTGGATCTAGGTTGTCTTTTACGTATTGAGGAAACTCCCGAAAAGACTCAGTGTTCGGATTCACTGCATCTTTAAAAGTGCCAATTTCAATCTCATAATCGTTACGAGTATCAATTAACAACACATCAGGATCAGAAATCAAAGCATTCCAATCAGCAGGTTTAACGTAAGTACCCACTGTCTTGCGAGGGTCGATACCTTCAACACCCATAGTCACAATTTCTTTTTTGAGTTTAACTTTAGTGCGATGAAAAGGTTGGGTTTCGTCTAAAGACTCTTTAACCGAAATAGGATTAAGTCGCTCATCGGCGTTTAACCATTCAAGCAAAGCATCTATGGTTTGGCGAGTGCCAGAAACAGTACCGTTAATACCCTCTTCAGCGAGAAGCAGAGTTCCTCTAATATTATTAGATTCCATAAACTGGAGTAATGGTTCACGAAGTTCTTCGAAGTTTTCAAGAAAGACAAATTTATATAACGCACAGACGACGTATTTTGATGATTCAGACATAGCTACTACCTTGCGAGTTGGGGCGTAATCCCAGAGCAAAAAATTTGGGGTGGGATGGTAGCAGGTTGTGGGGTTTTGCGTCAACGCTTTGGACAATACTCGGGTATTTTCGAGCTTCGAGCTTTTAAAGCATGCGCTGACGCTTACTGCCATCCATGGCTTTTTTCTAACGAAATCCCTTTCGTCCGACTTACTTTTTGCCTACAGCAGCATAAAGTAAGCAAAAAGTGCCGCTCGAGGGCAATGCTCTTCATCCACTTATTTACTCATTTTTGCAGGTCGTAATAATTCGTTCCAGACGAGGCATTACTCAATCGCCTGTCCATGGCGATTGCCCTACAAAAATGAGTAAATAAGTGGCGAGCTTTGAGTCGAGGGTAGAACAAAAGATTAAAGCATCGGCTTCGCCGATAGCTACTTTAGTGGCTCCGCCATAGGCTAGAAAAAAGCTGTTATTTTGGATGCACAGCTAAATTGTTGTTAATTGATTGTTGAATACCACTATTAGACAGCCAACTGACAATAGGCTTTGTTAGGTCTGAACACCGGCAATAAGATATTTTTTAGCATGATCAAGCTGAGACCATATAAAGCTTTCATCTATTACAATCAATGAACCCGATACTGAAATGCCTTCGATATTATTAAATTTATTTAATTCATTATCCATAACGTGACCCCCGCCATGTATGTATTTATTTCTAACTATTCTTAGCTGGCCAAGACGCCTAAAGCTATCTGTAACTACATCTAAATTTAAACGAACATACTTGGTTAGATATTTATGGCGGGCATCGAGGTCATTGTTACCTTTTATATCTCTAGCCGTCAGATCTAGTTTTTTAGATTTTTGTTGATATTCGCATACTTCGCTTAACCAATAATCCACTAGACTGTAAATATTAATCAGTATATCTGGCTTGATTAAATGAGAAACACCATGAAAACTCGCTAGGGATTCATCAGCGTATGCGTCTACAGCTTCTATTGGCGCTAGCGCTTCTTCATCTTGGCTTTCTAAAAGCACCTGAAATAACCTATGGAAATAGCTTTCCATACATCTGAAATCATAATCAATCCGCGCTGTTAACTTCATTTATTTTCCAAGGATCAACACCTTAAATTTGTTGTTAAATATTCAACGTCTTACTATGAAATAGACCTACCCAACGCCATGCAAAATGAAAAGGTGCATAAGCATCGACCAAGTACGATATGTCGTGTGTATTTGACCTTCCGGTATGAGCTACCTCATTTCTTACTTCAGACATGAGTAGTAAGGCATCCGAACAAGTATTTGGATTGAACCAGTTATTTTCAAATAACCCAAAATCAGGCTCAAAGGCGACAATATTTATACCTAGAAAGCTCTTATACTTTTCTTTTAATTTGTCAAGGCTTGTGCCTTTTGTGTATTTTAATAAAGACTTAGCAATTTTTTCATCTTCAACTCTCTCAGTAATAAGCTCTTCAAACCTATTAACCAAGTAATATTCTATTGCAACATATGTAGAAGTTACGATTTGCTCACACATTGATTTTATGTGGGGATCTTTTCTGAGTGAATCATTTTCATCTTGAGACATATGAAAATACCAAGCATTAACAAGAGTACTAAATGCCTCCTCATTTTCCATCAGTTTATTGATATGTTCTAAATCTACGTCTCTCTTTTGTAAACGAGCAAACGAATGAATTGTATAAATATCAGCAGCTCTAATTAAGTTTTTAATTGATTTATAATGGACTTCAAAAGTCTTAAATGCTGAACTCATATTCTGGAATACCTAACGAGACTTTAGATTAACTCGTTTTAAATTTATTCATTTTATCCATTGACGGTATCTGAGTTCATATCTTGATTCAATTAGCATTTTTACCTCCAAGGTAAAAATACTAATTGAAATTGACAAAGGAGTCGTATTCCTTAAAAACGCGGTTATAAAAAGCAGGGCCGGCCTAACAGGCGAACGTAATGGGACACGACCCTTTTTCACCTTTTTCAGATTGCTAACTATAGTTGACACCTTTCATACTGTAATCTAAAGTTCACACATGATAGAAGTTCGAAAAACAACAATATTCTCCAAATGGTTTGATTCATTAAAAGACCGGAAAGCCCGTGCTCGTATCCAGGTGAGGATTGATAGATTAGAACTAGGTAATTTTGGAGACACTGCCCCTGTAGGCTCAGGTGTCAGTGAATTACGTATATTTTATGGCCCCGGTTATCGGGTTTATTATGTACAAAAAGGCAATGTGTTAGTTGTACTTCTATCTGGTGGCGATAAGAGTACTCAACCTGCTGATATCGCTAAAGCCAAAGATATAGCCAAGCAATTGGAGGACTAATTTAATGACTATTAAAACTACACGCTGGGATTCTGCCGAGGCACTCAAAACTGATGAGGATATACAACTATACCTTGATGCTTGCCTTGAGGAGGCTGGCGATGACCCAGCATTTATCGTACATGCATTGGGTGTTATTGCTCGTGCAAAAAATATGAGTCAACTTGCAAGAGATACCGGCCTTACTCGTGAGGGGCTATATAAAGCTCTTTCATCTGATGGCAATCCAACTTTTGCAACAATAGCAAAAGTAACAAAAGCACTTGGCTTACAAATTACTGTTCAGGCTGCACATTGATGCCTTCTAATCGAGTAGCCGGAGGTCTCTAACCTCCTAGAAATTGAATTAGCAGGACACCCATCGCAAGAGGACAAGATAAATCGGCATTGTCGATACCCGCTTTGGTGGCTGCGCCACTGCTTTTCCCGCTTTTAAAGTTTCAGCACAAAAAGGCTTATTTTAGGGGCAAATGGCAAGGATGCCATTTGAGTAATTAGCAGGACACCCATCGTAAGAAGACAAGAGAAATCGGCTTTGCCGATACCCGCTTTGGTGGCTGCGTCACTGCTTTTCCCGCTTTTAAAGTTTCAGCACAAAAAGGCTTATTTT
>TARA_R110002153_G_scaffold263824_1_pt1 | contig 17102 bp, 29 predicted proteins | sample TARA_R110002153 | Tara Oceans TARA_R110002153 (sample SAMEA4398193) | marine metagenome | biome: Polar Biome; feature: [SRF] surface water layer (ENVO:00010504); material: water (ENVO:00002006), including particulate matter (ENVO:01000060) such as... | depth 5 m
AGAGCCCCTTTGGCCTTGGAGGCGATCTGACTGTTGGTGCTGGCATCAGGCCGGAGAGGTGGCAGCCTGACGGGCCACCGCCTGGGGTTGCCGCAGATTTCCGGGTAGGTTACGGGTTGAATTTCTAGGAGACGCCGGGATGCCTTTGACCAATAAAGGCCGCAAGATAAAGAAGGCGATGACCAAAGAGTATGGTAAGAAGCGTGGTAAGAGCATTTTCCACGCCTCACGGAACAAGGGTACGATAAAGGGTGTAGACCGTAGTAAAGGTAAAAGGAGAAAGAGGAATGCCTAATATAGCAGGACGCGAGTTTGCGTATACGCCGCAGGGTATGGCGGCAGCGCAACAATACAAGCAGTCCCTTGGGATGCGCGGTGGAGGAATGATGGGCTTCCGGCCCGTTGGCTATCAGGGAGGCACGGGGCCTGCCGGGGCACAACTAGCTGGAGTGGAGGCACAACGCTCGGACGTTCTTGCTATTGTTAGCGGTCTGATGGATGCGATGGAGGGATCGGAGAATGACGTTCTGAGTTATGTAGCGTCTAACCGCATGGATCTGGAGAACATTGCGACGTTGCCCGGAGAGCAGTTTGATATCGTTCGGAATGTTTTATCCACGCTCCAGGGACCGGGAAGCGGTGTGACGGAATCTCCTGGATGGGCTCCGGAGACGCGAGAATATTTCCCGCCACAGCCGGGGGTTCTTCCTCCGGCTCCTGTTGCGCCACCTCCTGGAATAGGAAGAGCCAATGGCGGCTACGTGGGCCGTGGGCGGCGCGGCTTGGGTGGGGGCGGCATCATGTCGTTGCGGCGTTAGCCATGGCCCGCGCCCCATTGCCCCGCAGCAATTTCGGGACCAGTTCTCTGGTTGAGCGCCGGAATGATATCCCCACGGTTGATTTGGAGGAGGGGTCCGGGGCCGAAGTTGATATTCAGGAGGACGTTGTTCTGGAAGCTCCTGGTTTGAACATTGAATTGGAGGAGGACGGCAGTGTGGTTGTGGACTTCGATCCACGGTCCGAGGCCCAGGGTTCCGGAGATTTCTACGAGAATCTGGCGGAGGTTTTGGATGACAGGGTTTTATCTGTAATTTCTTCGGAACTGACGGAGCAGTATGACGCCAACAAGGATGGCCGCAAGGATTGGGAAGATGCTTATCGCACGGGTCTGGAGCTTCTAGGATTCAAGTACGAGGAGCGCTCGGAGCCCTTCCGGGGAGCGACGGGTGTTACGCATCCTCTTTTAGCAGAGGCTGTGACGCAATTTCAGGCACAGGCTTTTGGAGAGCTTTTGCCTGCGGGTGGCCCGGTACGGACGGAGATTGTTGGGAAGATAACGCCGGAGGTTGAGAATCAGGCGGATCGCGTTCGGCATTTTATGAACTATCAGATCACCTGCATAATGAAGGAATACACGCCTGAATTTGATCAGATGCTGTTTTACCTTCCCTTGTCGGGTTCCACTTTCAAGAAGGTTTATTACGATGATTTCCTGGGACGGGCTGTAAGCCGGTTTGTTCCGGCGGAGCAGCTTATTGTTCCGTACACCGCGACGGATCTGGAGACGGCGGAGAATGTGACGCATGTTATCCAGACCACGGAAAACGAACTCCGCAAGAAACAGCTTGCAGGCTTTTATCAGGATATTGAAGTAACGGCATCTCAGGCTGATCCTTCGGAAGTCAAGGATGAGATGAACGAAATCTCTGGTGTAGAGCCGTCTTATCTGGATACGGATATTACTTTACTGGAATGCCACGTAGACTTGGACATCGAAGGCTATGAGGACACGGATGATTCTGGAGAGCCCACTGGTATAAAGCTCCCGTACATTGTTACGGTTTCTATAGAGGGTAGTAAGGTTCTTAGTATCCGGCGGAACTACAGCCCGGATGACCCGGACAGGAAGAAAACGCAGTACTTTGTACATTTCAAATTCTTACCTGGGTTTGGATTTTACGGCCTTGGCCTGATCCACATGATTGGTGGTTTGAGTCGCACGGCGACGGCGGCTTTACGGCAATTGATTGATGCCGGTACTTTGTCAAATCTTCCGGCTGGCTTCAAGTCGCGGGGACTACGGGTGAAGAATGATGATGATCCGTTGTCACCGGGTGAGTTCAGGGATGTTGACGCACCGGGGGGCGTTATCCGGGATTCCTTGATGCTGCTTCCGTACAAGGGAGCGGATGCGACGTTGTTCCAGTTGATGGGCTTTTGTGTTGAAGCTGGGCAGCGGTTTGCTGCCACTTCAAATCTCCAGGTTGGTGATGCCAATCAGCAGGCTCCGGTTGGGACGACCATTGCGCTTCTTGAGCAGGGTGCGAAGGTCATGTCGGCTATTCACAAGCGGCTGCATTATGCACAGAAGGAGGAATTCTTTCTTCTTTCTGATGTTTTCGGGCAGACCTTGCCTGTGGAATATCCCTACAATGTTGTAGGGGCGGAGCGCACTATAAAGGCGTCGGATTTTGATGAGCGCGTGGATGTCATACCGGTATCGGATCCCAATATCTTTTCCATGGCGCAACGTATTGCCATGGCGCAGACGGAACTTCAGTTGGCTCAATCTGCCCCGGATCTTCATAATATGTATGAAGCGTACCGGAGGATGTATCGGGCTATTGGAATAAAGGACGTTGACGCCATTTTGAAGCCGGAGGCGGAGGGCGACCCGGAGCCCAAGGATCCGGCTATTGAGAACTCTGAATCCCTGGAGAATTTGCCATTGGTTGTTTTCCAGGGGCAGAACCACAACGCGCATATCACCGCGCATATGGTTTTTGGTTCTTCCGGTATGGTTCTCCAGATGCCTCAAGTTGCGATGACCCTTCAGAAACATATCATGGAGCATGTTTCCGTTAGGGCCAAGGAACAGGTGGCGGCTCAAATGATGCAACAATTGCAGGGACGGCCTCCTGGTGAGGAGGAGGTCCAGCAGATTGAAAGTATGGTGGCGGAACTTATATCGCAGGGTATGCAAGAGGTTAAGGCTCTTGGTCAGCAGTTGAGTGGGCAAGGACAGGAAGATCCTTTAATAGCGCTGAAAGGCCGGGATCTGGACATCCGCGCTCAGAGGGACCAGAATGAGTCCGCGATGGATCAGCAGCGTTTGGCTCTTGATCAACAGAAGGCTGCCACTGCTGCCAGTTTGGGTGAAGGACGCATCCAGAGTTCCGAGGACATAGCTGCGGCCAGGATAAAAGCGGCGCGTGAGCGTGAGATTATGAAACAACGTACATAGGAGAGTATTATGGCAGCTAAGACATCAGTAGGTGTGATACGCAAGGGGGAGGTTATAAAGGATCAGGGTTTTGTTCCATATAATCCTCCGAAAACCGTGGATACCCCCAGTGTTGCCAAGGGCACCATAGTGAAGGGGAAGAACAAAGGCATGGGCGCTGCTTTACGCGGCGGTAATTATCGTTGTGCATGAGGTTTGATTATGGAATGGATAAAGAGTCGTATCAAAGAGCCGTCTAGCTGGGCGGCTGCTGGTGGTGTACTGGTTGGCTTGGGTCTTCTGGTAAGCCAGCCTATCGTTATCATTGCAGGTATTGTTGTGGGTGTTGGTGGGTTCGTTCTCAAAGAGAAGAATCTTATCTAAGTACCGTGATGAATAAGACCACCCCCGTTGACCTGGATCTTAATAAGAACGGCGCGGTTAATGATGAAGAGTTGGCCGTTGCCAAGGAGATCCGTATAGAGGAGAAGGAGGATGCCCAGCGACACATGGCCTGGGTTGCCATGGGTTCTATGCTGGTATTCACGGCACTTGTATTTCTGCCTATTTTTCCTGATACACGGATAAAGGCTATGGCAGATTTGTTTGGCTTGTTTTATATCGGTCAAGCAGGAGTGGTGGGGGCCTATATGGGGATGACAGCTTATATGAGCAAGAAGCGATGACGGCGGTGGCTATTCCCATAACCATAGGTGAGTTCATAATAATTACTTTAGTTATTATCACTCTAATCACGTTGGTGAAGAAATGATATCACTTTTGGGCACCATTTTGGGCTTTGGTACATCCATTGTCCCTGAGATATTGGGATTCTTCAAACAGAAGCAGGCAAATTCGCATGAGTTGTCGATGCTTGAGGCGAAGGCCCAGTTCGCGGACCAGATGTCCAAGCTTAAGTTGGAAGAATTGGATGCGGAAGCGGAGATTGCCGAGACGAAAGGACTTTATGAGCATGATCGGTCTATTGACGCCGGAGGTTTTGTCAACGGTCTCAGGGGTTCTGTGCGCCCTGTCCTTACTTACGCCTTCTTTCTCCTTTTTTCTACCATCAAAGGCGTCACGCTTTACTCGATGGTGACGACGCAAGGCATGGATTTGTCAGTGGGATTGTTGGCAATTTGGGATCCCGAGACACAAGCTATCTTCTCTGCCATTATCGCATTCTGGTTTGGAAACCGGGCCATGTCTAAGGCTCGTGCGTGGCAGTTGGAGCGCAGACAACTTAAATAACTGGGGCTGGGAGATGTTGCTTGAAAAATGCTTCTTGTATCCTAGCGGTTCTTGGAATCCTGTTATTTTCCGCTTCTGTAAAGGCGGCGGATACTAATACTGTTTCTTCAACGGTAGTGACGGATAAGGCTCCTCCCACGGCGAGTGCGCCATCGATTGTCATTAATAACAGTGACGTATGTAAGAGCGCCGCGTCGGCTGCGATTCAGACACAAATCCTTGGCTTTGCGTCAGGCATCACTGTCTCTGACGAAAACTGTGAGCGCATAAAGCTGGCTCGGAGTCTTTATCTCATGGGGATGAAAGTAGCGGCGGTATCGTTATTATGCCAGGATTCCAGGGTCTTCGATGCTATGTGGATGGCGGGGACTTACTGCCCATATCAAGGCAAGATTGGAGATGAGGCAAAGATTGGCTGGGAAGAGAGCGAGGACGAGGTTCCCGATGGTAGTGAAGTTTTTAAAAAAAAAGAGAGGTCGGAGTAGATGAGGAATCTCAGGGCTATGTGTGGGTTGCGCCTCTCGGTGTTCTACTTGGTATTGGGCTCTTGTTTGGTATTCCCCTTCCCCTCTTCTTCTGAGGAGACGACGAGCAACCTTCTTTCCAATCCAGGATTCGAGTCCTCTACGAACACGAGCAGCGTTCCCAACTGGACGGCTACGGGTGACGGATACATTTGCAATTCGTGTGGTCCGGCTGGTGGCAACGCCCTCAAGAGCGGCGGGGAGGGGGCGACGGTCAAGCAGTCTGTGGATTTGTTTGATGAGATGACGAAGGGTGAGATCAACAATGGCTTTGAGATGAAGTACGGGACGGATGTCTGGCTTCATGGTTCAAATGCCACGGTTCCGGCTTGTGGTAGTGCGGTGGGTGGTCAGGACTGCAAGGATGCCTTCTCGATTACGCTGGACATCAAGGATACGGCTGGGACGTTGCTTCACAAGTTTGAGCATGTCTATGAGGACCAGTCCTGGACGGGGTGGGATAGGAGTACCTTTGATTTCACGCAGACGATACCGTCGAATAGCTTTTCGAGTGCGATAGCCACGCTGGAGCTTTACGGCATTGATAGTGGGTATACGGGAAACTCGCTTGCTGGTCCAAGGGCCGACAACTCGTTCCTGACGGCTACTTACACCTCCCAATCTATTTTGGATTCAATCAACACGGCGATGGAACAGACGCTGGATCTGTTGAGTCAGAGTACGACGCCGGTTGAGACTGTGGGTAGTTTTGAGGTGACCGTCAATAATAGTGCGGGGGAGGCTGTTCAGTCTTTCAATGTGGAGGTTGCTGAGACTTCTGAGATTAGCATTACGCCGAGGACGATGCCCAACCCCATGCGCCAGGAGTCTCCTCCCCCAGAGCCGGAGGTAGAGGCACAGCGTACGGAGGTTGAGCGTGAGTTGGACACTGCGCCGTCTCAAGATCAGGAAGCGGAGTCTCCCAAGCCGAAGGCCGCAGCTAAAGGGAAGGTTGCCAAGAAGATTATGAAGCGGATGGGGGACAAGGGGCGTTACGACGCCACCAACCAGATTCGGACATTGATTGTTATGCAGGCGCTTGGGGATTCCAAGGGGTTCTTTGATCCTGTGTCGAAGCTCAAGGACACTCCGGGTTTCTTTACTAATAAGACCCTTCCGGACTCGGTAATAAACGGTAACAATTTTGCTCAATATATTCTTTTTGGTGGTTCCACGGCGCGACATAGTACTCTTGTTGATTCTCAGTACAGGTAATGGTTACACGGGCGGAGCTAAACAAAAAACCGCAGGCGGAGAACTTGGAACCGGTGATTCGCAGGTGCCTCATGTGCCTTGTTGAATTTATATCGGAGCACAAAGGAGAGCGGGTGTGTCGCACTTGCAAGAGTACCTTGGCTTGGCGGCAGGGGTGATTGACTGATGGCGGAAGTAGAGTTTGGTGGTGTGAAGTTTCGGGGTGGCAGGATCATATTGATCCTGACGGCGCTGTCTACTTTGTGCGGTGGTGCGTGGGGTGTGTTTGAAGTTTACAAGGACTATATGACCATGCGGACCAAGATTGCGACGTACAAGGCTCCTGATCTATCTGGTTTTGATAAGCGACTTGCAGTCTTGAAAGAGAGCATGGCAGCGCTGGAACTCAAGGCTGATGAGGCGAGAGACTATACCAAGGACATTAAGCATGATCTCAAGGACGAATTGCACCAGATGTCCAAGCAACTGGATGATGTGGAAAAACGGGGTAAAGAGGTATTTAGGATTGTTCGTAGCAGCATAGAGACCAACGATACCAAAGTCCGGACCATGGTAACGGTCAATTCTGATCGTTTTGACAAGAGGCGCGAGCAGCTTCGGAGTGACATGGAGGACCTGGAGAAACGAATTAGGGTAGCCATGAAGGAATTGAATGCTAAGATAAGCGATAAGATCAAGAAAGCGTTGGAAAACCCCCTTGCAAATATGAGGAAGTAACCATGGACGGTATTCTTTTAGCTGAACATCTGTTTGAACGGATACAGGATCGAAAGAACAGGATTCTAGAGATGCTGGCGCAGGGGACCATAAAAGATTATGAAGAGTACAAACAAATGGTTGGCTCCATGGAGTCTTTGGATTATATAGGACAGGAGTTGAGAGAAATCCTAGAAAAGGCGGACTGATGACGGACAAATCTAATATGGAAACCACGGATAATCTTGTTTCCTTGAAAGATGCGTATGTGAAAATAGAAGAGCGCGTCTTAGACCCCGAGAAATTAGGGCCTGCTCTTGATCACTTACCAGATCCGACAGGCTGGCGTTTGCTGATATTACCGTATAGGGGTAAAGGAAAGACGGAAGCGGGTATTTATCTTCCGGATGAGGTCATCGAGAGAGAATCCGTAGCTACTGTATGTGGCTATGTGTTAAAAGTCGGATCTCTCGCCTACGAGGACAGAGCTAAGTTCCCCAGCGGTCCCTGGTGCAAAGAGAAGGACTGGATAATTTTTAGTCGTTATGCGGGCGCTCGTTTTAAGATTGACGGCGGCGAGGTTCGCATTCTAAATGACGATGAGGTCATAGCCGTTGTACAGGATCCCGAAGATATCCTGCATTTTTAACATGGAGAAAGAGCCATGCCCGAAGCCCAAAACGAAGAACTTGTAGTAGACATCCCTACTGAAGGTAGCGATGTATCCGTAGAGATAAATCCGGAACAGGTCATAGTAGGGTCTGTAGCCGCAGAAACTACGGTTTCCGAGGCGGAAGATTCTGTAGAACATGCAGAATACAGCCAGAAAGTTAAGAAACGTATCGACAAGCTGACCAAGAAGGTCCGGGAGGCTGAGAGGCAACAAGACGCGGCAATTAATTACGCCAAGAATATTCAGGTAGAAAACAATAACTTGAAGTCACGAGTATCAAGCCTGGACGAAGGATATGTAAGTGAATACGGGGACCGCATAGCTACTCAGTCCGAATCAATACAGAAAGACTTGGAAAGCGCTATTGCAACCAATGACACGGCAGCCCAGGTTGATCTTAACAAGAAGCTGGCGCAGCTTACGATTGAAGAGGAGCGGGTCAAGGCGGCGAAACTGGAGCAGGCTCGCCTGTCCCAACAAGCTCAATACCAGGAGCAATTGGTACAGCAACAAGCCGCCCAGGCCGCTCAAGCACCGCAAGCCCCGGCCCGAGCAGATCCGAAAGCAGAGGAGTGGGCTGCTAAGAACTCCTGGTTCGGTGAAAATGATGCCATGACCTTTGCTGCCTTTGGCATACACAAAACACTCATTGAAGAGGAAGGTTTTGACACGGACTCTGATGAGTATTACAATGAAATCGATAAGAGATTACGGGAGGCCTTCCCTCATAAGCTTAATGCGGGGGAAATGGTCACCGTAGAACAGGGGCGTCGTCCATCACAGACGGTTGCCTCTGCCGTTCGCTCAAGTAATTCTGGGCGCAAGACAGTAAGACTTACTCCAAGCGAGGTTGCTATTGCGAATAAACTTGGAGTGCCTCTTGATGAGTACGCGAAGTACAAACGCTAGGAGATGAATGCTATGGTAGATGCTGAAGTAGATCGAACTCCTCGCGCCTCCGAGAAGCGAGAGGGGAAGCCCCGCCGCCAACCTTGGAAACCCCCGTCTTTATTAGACGCTCCTCCGCCACCAGAAGGCTATAAACATAGGTGGATACGTGCCGAAGTTAGGGGATTTGATGACCGGAAGAATGTTTCCGCCCGTCTAAGAGAAGGGTGGGAGTTAGTTCGGAAGGATGAATATCCTAATTTTGAAGCGCCCACCATGGATACTGGCCGTTATGAAGGTGTTTTTGGTGTAGGAGGTTTGTTGCTGGCTCGAATTCCAGAGGAGATCGTTGAGGAACGCAGAGAATACTTTGATCAAATGACCGAAGATGCGATGCGGGCCGTTGATAATGATCTTTTGAAGGAGACTCAGCATCATTCGATGGCGATTCAGAAACCTGAACGCCAGTCGCGTGTGACATTTGGAGGTCCTAAGAATAATTAGGACTTATTGTTTTAACCCCTTTTTGCTTTAAGGAGCGAAGGATATGGCTAATACTAATGGAGCTTGGGGGCTCCGACCCGTTGGTAAAATGGGTCAGAACTCCAATTCCACTGGTGTTTCAGGCTACACGATGTATGAAATTGCTAGCGGCAATTCCAACGTCATCTACCAAGGTACTCCTATAATCCCCCTTGCTACGGGGTATATTGATGTAGTAGGAGCCGCCGCTGGTGGTACTGTTGGGCTGCTTGGTGCTTTCATGGGTTGTCAGTATGTTTCGAGCACCACTGGAAAACCCGTCTGGAGTATGCACTGGCCCGGATCAGGCGCGGATACTAACCACGCTGTGAAGGCTTTTGTTGCAGATGATCCCATGCAAATCTTTATTGTTGCAACGGATGCGACATGGACCAGTAAGGCAACAGCCCGCGCCGCTGTTTTTGCTAACGCAAACTTCTCTAGTGGAACGAGCGGTAGTACGACAACGGGTCAGTCGTCTGGTGCTCTGGCTGTCAGCACGATAGCTGCTACCAAGACGTTGAACCTGCGTATTCTTGGCTGGGAGGAAGATGCTTCCAATCAAGATTTTTCTGCGGCTGGAATCCCTGCCTTAGTTCGGTTGAATAACCACTTCAATAGCGCCAATGGTGCTCTTGTGGCTGGTACGACCGATACTGCTGGCGTATAGGAGGGTTGAGAGATGGCTATAAGTAGAGCGCAACTCGTAAAAGAGTTGGAACCCGGCCTGAACGCTTTGTTTGGTATGGAATACGATAATTATGATCGCGAGCACGACCAGATCTTCGATATGGAGAGTTCTGACCGTGCATTCGAAGAGGAGGTTATGCTATCCGGTTTTGGGACGGCACCCACCAAATCTGAGGGAGCGGCCATATCGTTTGACGATGCCCAGGAAGTGTACACGGCGCGGTATACTATGGAGACGATTGCTTTGGCATTTTCCATTACGGAAGAAGCCATCGAGGATAACCTTTATGATCGGCTTGCTAGCCGATACACGAAGGCTCTCGCTCGTAGCATGAGTCAAACGAAGCAGGTTAAGGCTGCGGCAGTTCTTAACAATGCTTTTGATAGCACCTACACCGGAGGCGATGGTCTTGAGCTTTGCTCAACAGCCCATACTCTTGCCAATGGTAGCACTTTCCGGAATGAGCTTTCGACAGCAGCGGATCTCAATGAGACCAGCCTAGAGCAGGCCCTCATTGATATTGCTGGTTTTGTCGATGAGCGCGGTCTGAAAATCGCTGTGAGCGGGATTAAACTGATTGTTCCAAAGGAACTCCAGTTTACCTCCGACCGGCTTTTGGAATCCACGCTTCGTCCGGGGACTGCGGATAATGACATCAATGCTGTTCGGAACATGGGTATGCTTCCGGATGGATATGTCGTTAACCACTTCCTCACCGACACGGATGCTTTCTTCATCAAAACTGATGCGCCAAATGGTTTGAAAGGTTTCAATCGGACGGCGGTTCGGACTTCGATGGAAGGTGATTTTGATACCGGTAATGTGAGGTACAAGGCCCGCGAGCGTTATGCGTTCGGCTGGTCTGATCCTCGCGGCATCTTCGGATCGCCTGGAGCATAGGTCGCGTGTAGTTCGACTATCGGGAGGAGGCCTCCAACCTCCTCCCATTCTCTGGGATACATAGCCCTAGCGACTGACCCAGCAGACGCTTACAAGACTCTAGGGCGAAAACCTTTGTAAGGAGGTGTACCATGGGTACAACACGCTTCTCCGGTCCTGTTCTGTATAGCGGGACGGGCACCAAGAATGCTTGGTTTCAAAATCTTCCTATTGGTCTTAACCCAGACTATGTCACCAAGATGGATGACTTCGTTGGTATTGATATCGATGATACCGATGACTGGACTAAGGCGGTTCTCAACAGTGGGACCTTGACCCTTCTCGCGGACCACGTGGGTGGGTGGGCAAAGTCCACTGGCGATGGCTCCACGGATAACTCCGGAGGGTCTATTCAGGGGAATGAGATCTTTATGGCGGAAGCCAGCAAGAACATCTTCTTCGAGGCCCGAGTTGCAGTAGCCGATGCCGATGATATGGACATGTTCGTCGGTCTTGCAGAAAACGGGACCTTTGCTACAGGTGTTCCGTTCACTGCCAGCAACCAAATCGGATTCTTGTTGGTTGAAGGTGCCGCAGATATTTATGCCAATTGCGACAGTGGTGGCACTGAAACAAAGACCGATACCGGGATCGATTTTGCAGATGGGGCAGAGTCCAGTTCCAATATCACAAACAGCCGTCAGCTTGGGTTCATTGTTCGGGGAACCGGGCAGGTGGAGTTTTATGTGGACCGGGACAAAAAGGTGACAACTACAGCAAATATCCCAACATCTGCTCTTACGCCGTGGTTCTGTGCGATGTCTGGCACAACGACTGCGGATGCTGCTTGGTGTGATTATATCCTAGTTAACGCCCAAAGAGTGGCTTCTGGGATGGTCCAATTTAACCAGCAGCCATAGAGGTGAGCCATGCCCGTTAAGAAAGGGAGCCGTAAGAATCCTCCTCAAAAGAGTGTTTCTACGAATCCCGCCGAGAAAAAACGTACGAAGAAGCTTCCTATACCAGGAAGCGCCATACATAAATCTATGGTGCTTTCCGGTAAGATTAAGGGATAGGAGTAGGTTGGATGGCTGATGCTGTAACCGCTACCACGGTGATAGATGGGCCTAGAGAGGCTGTAATTTATTGCACCAATACCAGTGACGGTGACGGCGAGTCTGCCGTTACTAAGGTAGATGTTTCTGCTTTGTCCTCCCGCCAAGATGGGACAGCTTGCACCGGAGTACGGCTCAAGAAAGTGTCTTTTTCTAATGTTGGGATGGGCGTCAAGGTTCTCTGGAATGCTTCGACCAACGTTATAGCGGCAGAGCTTCCTGCGGATTATTCAGATACCCTGGACTACTCTGACATCAGTGGTCTTCCTAATGTGGCAGCTTCAAGCGGTAAGACTGGAGACATCAAGTTTACTACGGTGGGACACACTAGCGGAGATACCTATTCAGTAGTTCTGTATTGCTTGAAAGAATACTGACGTTAGGGATCGATATGCCAGACTTGGACCGGAAGAATGAGCTTAGCATCTTAGAGCTTCGGGGAGAGATCAACCTTCTGTCCCAAAAGGTTGAGACGCTGAAGGTTAACGACTTGGCGCATATTCAGAAGAGTGTAGATGGCATACAGAGAATATTGTGGGCAGTTGGTGTTATAGTTCTTGGTCATTTGGGAGTTGCCGTGAAGAGCACCTTATGGGGATAGAATGAAGGATCTAAATTATTATGGCTGTTTCTGGATCTAAGGATTTTGAACCGAATGTAGCGGATTACATAGAAGAAGCTTTTGAGCGGTGTGGCTTTGAACTACGGACAGGGTATCAAGCCAAAACAGCCAGGAGATCCCTGAATTTTTTGCTTGCGGATTGGGCGAACAGGGGCCTCAATCAGTGGACCATTAAACAAGTTACGCAAAATCTCATCATAGGAATTACTGAATACCCGGTGGGCACTATCACACTAAGTGTAGGGGCTAGCGGGTCATTCACGATTGGTGAGACAATCACAGGGGGGACCAGCGCGGCAACCGCGTCTATAATTAGTGCCCCCACTGCTACTTCCATGACTATAACAGTTCCTTCAGGAACTTTTTCTGCTTCTGAGACAATTACAGGGGGCACTAGCTCTGCAACTACTACAGTTTCCTCTGTTGTCTCCTTTGAGGACGTTCAGGCTACCGTTGATGTTCTTACGGCTGTTGTGCGCCGAAGCAGCCAGGATCTTTCTACAAGTGCTATTGACCGTGCGGCCTATCTGGACATCCCCAATAAAACAAGCACTGGAAGGGTTACACAATACTTTGTTGATCGGCAGATCACTCCCGTTATCAAGGTTTGGCCGTCACCTGAGAACAGTACGGACCAGCTTATCTATGACCGTATTGTTCGGATAGACGATGCCGATGCTTCTGTTGATACAGTTGAAATGCCCTTTAGATTCTATCCATGTCTGGCGGCGGGCTTGGCTTATTATTTAGCCATGAAGATAGCCCCGGACAGGATTCCAGTTTTGAAGGGCCTTTATGAAGAAGAATTTGAACGGGCTGCCCTACAGGATAGTTCCACAACTTCCGTTAATCTGGTTCCGACATATACCTTTTTGAGTGCGGTTTAGCGATGACTAAATATTCCTCGGAAAGATATGCCATGGGTATCTCGGATCGTTCCGGTGCCGCTTATAAATTACGCAACATGAGGAAGGAGTGGAATGGGTTCTTAGTTGGTTATGATGAATGGGAATCGAAGCAGCCTCAATTAACCCCGCCACGAATAGCGGCTGATTCTCAGGCACTGCGTAATCCACGCCCGGATAGGGAGGAGCCTGCTGTTCTCGTATGGCTCCCCATGGATCCCTTTCGAACTGGAGATAGTGGATCGGCTATTATTACAGTCACTCAACCCGGTCATGGTAGGAGTACCGGTGATACGGTAAGATTTAGAAAGGTGGAATCTTTTGATGGGTTCACGGAGAGTGCCATTGAAGATGAAGACGGTTTTTCTATCACGAAGGTAGACGATGACACTTATACCTTTACCTCTGGCAGTGGAACCGCAACAACGGGGGATGTTGATGGTGGTGGTGGATCTGCTTCTGCGGGTCCCGTAACAGTGAGTGCATGACATGGCTTTTACTTTTACAACATTAAAGACATCGATACAGGATTACACGGATAACACCGAGACGACTTTTAACAGTCAATTGTCTCGCTTCATCATTAATGCTGAAGAGCGCATCCTGAAGGAATGCCAGCTAGACGTGTTCCGCAAATCTTCTCAAGGCTCCGCTACGTCCGGAAACCAGTATCTAGCCAAACCTTCCGATTTTCTGTCCCAGAATTCGTTAAGTGTTATTAACTCCTCCAGCAAGGAGTTCCTTCTCTATAAGCAAGTAACGATGCTACAGGATTACACGCCTGATCCTACCACTACGGGCACCCCAAAATATTATGGGGACTGGGACGATACGTCTTTCCTTCTGGCTCCTACCCCAGACAGTACCTACACAATGGAACTGCATTATTTTTATCGTCCTACTTCTATCACGGCTAGTGGGGACGGAACGAGTTGGCTAGGGACCAACGCAGAACTAGCCCTTCTATATGGCAGTCTTGTGGAGGCGTATACTTTTATGAAAGGGGAAGCGGAACTTCTCAAATTCTATAACGACAGATTTATGGAATCTATCCAGTGGCTCAAGAACCTTGGAGAAGGTCTCCAGACACGGGATCAATACAGATATGATCGAGTACGAAGAGCGGTGGCCTAATGTTGAGTGTGGACGGAGAAGGGGAAATTGGGAGTGTCTCGGTCTTCACTTCGGTGGATTCCGGTCATAGTCCAGAGCAAATAGCGGATATGGCCCTTAACAAGATTATGATAGTCAATGACTCCGCTCCTCCGGTTATCCGGGATCAGGCTATTGCTCATAGGGATAAATTGCGGGAAGTTTTGATTTATTATATGAATAGCATGGCGAAGAGCGAGAGAACGACAATCTGGGCCTTGATGAAGAAGCAGGGCCATGACGATATTGCAGAGATTATAAGGAGGCTATAATGGCTGTTGGCACGTCCGCAATGTGCGGGACATTCAAAAGAGAGATACTGGCAGGGATACATTTCTGGACAGCACATAGTCGCGGGGATTCCAGTGCGATTTCTGCCGATACGTTCAAGATTGCTATGTTTACCAATAGCTCCAACATCGACTTGGATACCACGGGGTACACAACCAGCAACGAGGTTAGCGGTACTAACTATACTGCGGGGGGTAATTCATTAAGCAGCCCCACTATTGGTCTTGCTGATAACAGTAGTTCTGTCCCCACGGCATTTCTGGATTTCGCGAATAGTACTTGGTCCAGTTCCACTATCAGCAGCGCCAGAGGTGCTTTGATCTATAATTCTACTCTGAGCGGTGCGAGCACGGGTTCTGCGACTACGGCTGCGGCGTATCCTGCGGTGGCGGTTATTAACTTTGGTGGCGACAAGTCTTCAAGTGCAGGAGATTTCACGATTCAATTCCCTGCCAACGATGAGAATAACTCGATAATCAGGATTTCGTAATGGCTCTGATAACTGGTTGGGATAGGAGTACCTGGAACTCAGGGACCTGGAATAGTCCGGTTCCTGTTGAGGTTACGGGTGTGTCCGCCGCCAGTGCCGTTGGCTCTGTGACGGTTGCCCTGCCTGTTTCGTTTTCTGTTACGGGTGTGTCCGCCGCCAGTGCTATAGGTTCGGCTTCCGTAATCGTTCCAGTTACGATCTCAGTTACGGGTGTGTCCGCCGCCAGTGCCGTTGGCTCTGTGACCTTAATAACGAACTCCATATTGTCTCCAGCAGGCGTCTCAGCGGCAAGTGCCATTGGCTCCATTCAAGTAAACATTACCGTTCCGGTAGAGGGGGTGTCGGCCCAAGGTTTGGTGAATAACGCCATGGTCTGGAGCAGTATAGATCCTTCGCAGACGCCAAGTTGGGCTACAATAGATACCTCGCAAACGCCAAGCTGGACACAAATAGCGGCATAGGAATAAAGTCATGGCATCTTCATATACAACGAATTACGGCATCGAGAAAATTGGTTCCGGGGAGCAGTCCGGAGCGTGGGGAACCACCACCAATCATAATCTTGATATCCTGGATAGGGTTGCTTCATATAAGGCTGTTGGTCTCTCTGGATCGACGCATACCTTGACGGTTCGCGAAGCGTCTCCGGGGTCTGGCACGGAAAATCTTCAAGATGGAATGTATCGAGTGATTAAGTTCACAGGCGCTCTAGGTGCCGATAACACGGTCACCATAGCTCCCAACACTGCTGCGGCCTATTTCATATTCATCAATGCTACGACGGATTCAGGATCCAGTGGGCCATATTCGGCAATCCTGACACAAGGCAGTGGCGCGAACATAACCATAGCGAATGGGAAGACCGCCGTTGTTTATTGTGATGGAGCGGGTTCCGGGGCAGCGATTGTGGATGCCGTCTCCAATCTGGCATTAGCAACGATCACGGCTTCTGGCGACATTACCTCAAGTGGAACCTTCAACGTGCTAGGTGACACAGCGGCCAGCGACAAGGCCGCGATGGGATACACCTCTGCTGAAGGTCTGATTCTGACGGGTCAAGGATCCACCAACGATGTAACGATCAAGAATGACGCGGATGCGGACGTTATTGAGATCCCCACGGGCGGTACGAATGTCACTATTGCCGGGAAGTTGGGCGTAGCTGGGGATACCGCCGCTGGCGATGACGCAACCATTGGATACACCTCGGCAGAAGGTTTGATATTAACCGGTCAGGGTAGCACCAATGATGTAACGATCAAGAATGATGCGGATGCTGATGTCATTACGATTGCCACTGGTGCAACGAATGTTGATATCGTTGGGGATGTAACAGCGTCTACTGTAAATGCGGACGGCGATACAGCAGCCTCTGATAAGGCTGCGATGGGCTATACTGCGGCAGAGGGTCTGATACTAACTGGTCAGGGTAGCACTAACGATGTCACTATTAAGAATGATGCTGACGCTGATGTCATTGAGATCCCTACGGGGGGCACGGACGTTACCGTTGCCGGGAAGCTGACCGGTGGCAAGATCTTCTTGGCTGCTGTGAACACAGCTACCTTGACTGACTCAACTACCCTTGACTTTAGTGCGTACCAAAATTTTCTTCTGACTTTATCCCCTTCTTCTGGTAGTAGCATCACGCTTGCTAATCCTTCGACGGAATCTATTGGACAGTCAGGCATCATGGTTTTCATTCAGGACGGAACAGGATCAAGAACTCTGAGCCTTGGGACAGATTATGAAACGGCGGGGGGTTCTGGCATCACTCTTTCCACGGCAGCCGCTGCGGTAGATATTGTGCCATACTTTGTGAAGGCGGCGAATAGTATTCAGCTTGGGGCCGTACAGAAGGCTTTTAGTTAATGACCATGTTTAGTTCACAATGGTTCGCTACAACTTCATTTTCTGGTGATTTTTACGGCGATCTCCAAGCTCTAGGGCTGAGTGGCACTTGTG
>TARA_R110002153_G_scaffold6313_1_pt1 | contig 17077 bp, 6 predicted proteins | sample TARA_R110002153 | Tara Oceans TARA_R110002153 (sample SAMEA4398193) | marine metagenome | biome: Polar Biome; feature: [SRF] surface water layer (ENVO:00010504); material: water (ENVO:00002006), including particulate matter (ENVO:01000060) such as... | depth 5 m
TCTGCAAAACCATCTTCTAAGTATTCTCCTTTAATTATGTACTTGTCATCTACGTATCTCACAAAGTGATGTTGATCTAGATAGTCTACACCTTGTTGTCTCTTGTAGTCTAATTCAAATAAAAACTCTAAACCAGACACTTTACCTATACTAGCGCCATCGGACCAAGAATTTTCTGTACCATCATAAAATGTTTGTGCTTTGTTTTCATAACCAAATCTAGCAATCTTACGCACGCCTAAAGCTAGGTTATAGTCATATGGAGTTTCGACAGTAGAAGTTTCTAAACCATTAGTAATAGAAAACACCTCAACATCTGATATAGAGTTACCACCATTAGCTGCTGCGTAAAACGTAGAAAACTTAAATATTTTTTTAAAATCCTGCGCTTCAACTGTTGTTGCTATACACAGCGCTATTATTATTGCTATTTTTTTTATCATATTTACTTTTTATTATTGAGTTGGAGCCTTTGGAGCCTTTGGAGCTTTTGGCAACCTAGGTCCTGATGATTTTCTTTTTTTAGTTTTTCTATTTAAGTAGTTTCTATATTCGTCTTCTAATCCCATAGACCATTTGTTAACACCTAAAAACATAGCAATTCTTTGCCAGTTTTCATAATCTGAATTACTAGCGTCGCTTAAATTTATAGCTTTTTCAACAACTCTATCAGCTGGAAAATTTGTAAAAGCAGATATTATTTGAGAGTTAGCATGTACCGCTGGGTTACTTAAAGCTAAATAAGGAGATCTTTCAATAGCTCTTTTATTATAAGCATAAGTGTTACCAGCACTGATTAACTTTCTTACTTTAGAACCAATTGGTGGAGAAACATTTAAAAGGTCTACAACACCTTTGTAGTATTTTGGATTTGGCTTTTCACTTTCTTTAGCGGTTGTTAATAAAGCGTTTTTTATTGCAGAAACTCCAGCTCCACCAGTACCCATACCCCTTAAGTAGGAATCAACTATTGTTTGTGTATATCTAGTTTTTTTCTTATCGTTAAACTCAACTTTTTCAGGATCTGTTGTTTCATCGTCAACAGCAAACATAGCGTTAGAAAGATATGAAAATATCATTGTTTGTACTGCTCCATAATAAACAGAGCTTAAAACATTTTCTACTATACTACCTCTACCATTAGCTATATCTTGCACTCTTCTTTTATGCCTTCTAAACATTTGCATAGGAGTGTTTGCAAAAGAAAGTATAGGTCTACCCAAAGCTGAAGACTGTTGTTGTGATACAAGATCAGGCCTAGAAGACTGTTGTGTTTTTTCAGTTAACATAGAAAAATCTTCCCAAGCTTTTGCCTCAGCTTTTTTCAAAGAAGAACCTTGTTCTTGATACATCTTAGTTCTGTTCCTGTAGTATGTTGCTCCACCTAAAGATATTGCAAAACTATCAGCGTACTTAGTAGGTATAAAGCCTTTTTCAAGCAATACAGACAAAGCTCTACCAGCTGTGTTTTTACCACCAGAAGTTCTTTCTATTATTTCAGCTGCTTCTACATTTATCTTTAAACCAGATCTTCTTTGTAATAACATGTCTGAGTTCATTATTTGTAAAAAATCTTTCCAGTATTGTGGTTGGTTGGCAAAAGCTTTAGCAGCCGCAAAAGGATTATTTTCCTTACCATTAACATAATTAACGTTAGATATAGTTTGAAGCATTGCTGACTTTTGATTAAAAAACATTATTGTTGAAGAAGCGTTATTAACCCAATTCATCCATTTAGCAGTAGTAGCGTCAGTACCATGAGCTCTATTTGTAAAGTTTTCCATACGCCACAACATGTTGTCCATAGCGTCTCTATGTTTAGTTCCATATAAAGCTTCTATCTTATTCATGTTTTCTCCAACAAGCCTTCCGTTTTCCCATTTACCAAACATTGCTTCTCTGTTTTCCACAAACTTAGACATTGCTTCTTTTCTATAAACCCTATCTACAACATTATTAAGATCTGATGTTATGTTTTCAGACAACCAATAATCCTTAGGTTTTATCCAACCTTCTTTTGTTTTAGATACCTTGCTTAAACCCTCAGCGTAAGCTAATAAATCAGCGTCTTTTCTAACAACGTCTGTTAGTATTTTAAAATCTTTTTTAGAAAGACCAGGTACTTCAAAGCCAGCTTTGTCAAACAAGTGAACTCTAACAGCTTGTTCAAATGTGTAAGCATCGCCAACCTTTAAACTTAAATCTTTAACAACTTCGTTGTGTTTTTTTCTTAAAGCTTTATAATCATTAGATATGCTTTGCTTTTTTCTATGAATATTCATCCAAGCTCTATTGTAAGGGTTGTGTAGTTTTTCTTCAAAAAACTTTTTATGAGCCTCTCCTTTTTTACCTTTACCAGCAAAAGCATAGGTAACTAAACCTGAGAAATCTTCAGAACCTGGTGTTCCAAAAAATTTATATTTATTTTTTCTAGCACCTAATGCCTGTGCTTTAGCTTGGCTAAACTTTTTAAAAGCCTCTGTGCCTGTAGATTGCTCTAAAATATTATTAAAATCTTTACTTAAATTACTACTTTGTAAAGCTAATTGAACTTTAGACTTAATATCTAATTGACTAAGAACATCTTTAACAGCTTTAACATTAGACATAGCGTCATCAACAAAATACATGTCATTATACCCTTCAGAAAACTTTTCTAGCATCCACAACGCTTTTGCTTCACCAGTACTGTTACCCAAACCTGTTATGTTTTTTAAAGGTAACTCAGCGCCTTCGCTTTTTAAATATTCAAATATAGCTTTTTGACTTTCAGGTGCTCTAGCTGTTAATATAAACACGTTTTCGTTACCAAACTTTTTAATTTGATTTTTTAACTTTTGCATTAAAGGTCCAGGTCTACCATTTGTTACTTTATTAAAGTCTGAAAAGTCCATTTTCCAACCTTCTTTCACCATTTTCTCTCCAACAACAGGCCATTCATTAGATGCTATTTTTTTAGTTTTACCTTTTTTAGTAGCTATAACAAAATTATCACTAATACCAGCAGTTTCATCAAAATCAAAAGTAGACATACCTCTTCTTTTTTTGTTTTTCAATCTACCTTGTTGCATTGCAGAGTCTATGTTCTCTAAGTGTTTTAAGTTTTTAGAGTTTAAAGGATCAGCTCCTTTCTTAAGTGATTTTGGAAAAAGCTGATTGTTTACATTACCTAAATCTCTACTTAACTTTTGTTTCTGAGACATGCTAAGGTTTTTGTGGTGATCATAAATAGTACCTTTGTTTTCACCAGCAAAAGATTTCAAACCTATATTAAAGTCAGAAGGGTGGTTTGCCTCAAAATACCTTGATTTAATTGGATCCATACCTGGAAGATGCCAGCTAGGTAAATCAGACTGTAAGGTTTTGTTAACCATCTTATCTAGCTTTTCAGGTATTAAAGTTGTATGATAATCTCTCAAGCTTAAATCCATAGCTGTTTTTTTAGCTGCGGTACCGTTTAAAATATAGTCATATATTCTAGCTTTTATGTATTGTGCAGGAGTAGTATGCTCTAACACGTAGTCAGAAGCCTTGTTACCAAACGCTTTTTTCATGGCTTTAACAGACATGTTTGGGACAATAGCAAAAGAAGCAGAAAGTTTTATTAAACCAGGCATACTACCAGCGTGTATTTCAACCCACTGTCTAGCCTGGGTGTGAGATATTGTTCCTTTGTCAAAACCTTCTCTTAGCGCTTCTACAGCCGTTTCTAAAACTTCTTTAGTATACTCACCGCTTTCATATGCTTTTTCTAACGCTTTAATATTCCATTCTCCTGTTTTAGTATCTATTAGTTCGTTAAATTGAGCTGATTTTTTTCCTTGACGTGAAACATTTTTACTTAAAGGACCATCATAAACTTTTTTACTTTTAAAAGCAGAGTGAAACTCTACAGCTTGCTCCATGCCTTCGTGCAAAGCAAATCTATGTCCATCTTTTAAGTTTTGAGCTAGTAGATCTCCCCAGCCACCAGCTTTACCAACACCACTTCCTCCACTCTCACCTCTAGCAAGAAAAATATCATAAGCTTCATTACCATAGACTTCCATTACTTTTTTAGCAACAAGACTTGTGACGTCTAGAGCTTGTATAACATCAGCTTCTGTACTTAAAACAAACTTACTTGTAAGTCCAAGGCGAGCATCAATACCTTCTAGGCTGTTAGGTAGTTCTATTGCTTTTCTAGCTTTAGAAGCTATAAAATCTGTAGTAATATCAGCAATTTTATTTACCTTATCAACTTTTATAATTTCACCTTTATTGTTTTTTCTACCTTTTGGATCGTTTATTTTTTCTGTGTACTCAAAGCTTTTGCTCATTTGCTCTCCTATAGATTTTAAATCAGCATTGCTTATGTCAAAATTGTTTAAAGACTTAACGTCAAAGTTATTTTTTCTATAGTTGTTAAAGTATTGTTGTAAAGTTTTAACTAGAGCTTGTTTTTGAGTTTTAAAATCTTTTAAATTATTTTTTAATAAAGCAGCAAACACAGGTGTTTGAACTTGTTTGTAAAATACAGCTTGATCTTTAAAACCTTGAATTTCTAAAGTTCTACTTTGCAAAGCTTCTGATTTACCAGAGCCTATTTCATTAACTAAATTTTGCCAACCTTCATTACCAGCTCTTTTTATCTCAGCTCTTACAATTTGATTTGTTATAGCTTTACCTGTTTGGTTTATCAACGCTGGGATAACAGATGTTTTAACGTTTCTATCAACTCTAGATATATCAATAGTTCCATCTAGCTTTTCAGCAATACCTAGTTTTTTTAGAAACTCAGATTTATTTAATTTTATCTTAGGTTTAAGCTCTGAACCTGTTTTAGCTCCAGTATCTTTCATTTTAACCGTTTGACCTTTGCTTTCATAGAAAACATTTTCATATTTACCACCAACCTTTCTAGTCATTAAACTATTTTCAACACCAGTTGCAGTACCAGTTGTTTCAGTTAAATTTTTAGGCAGTAGTTCATAAAGAGCTTTCCAGTTTTCAGCTATAAAAGCTGCTCTGTCTTTTGTTGACTTACCAAACATTTTTTTAGTTTCTCCAGCAGCAAGATCTTCAACAGTTTTGTAATCTTTACCTTCAAAGTCTATGCCTTTTGCTTTTTTAGCTATAGCATCTATTGTTTGCTGTTTTATTGGTAGTTCATATATTAACTGCATGCCTTTGGCTTCACCAGCAACTTCTCCACCAACACCAGTTTCATTAGAAAATTCTACTTCGTTAAAACTTTCAGAATCTCTAGAAACTGTTTGAAGCTTTTTGTTCATATCAACACCTAGGGCTTTTAATATATTTCCTAGTCTATATGTAAGATTTTGTTTTAAGTACGCTCCAAAAGGAACTTTAGAATTAACATTATAGCTGTTTACTATTTTTAAAAGCTCGTTGTTTTCTACGTATTTTTTAAACTCAGACTTTGTTAAGCTTGAACCAGGAACTTCTTTAAAGTTTTTGTTAACAAAATCATTAAGTATTCCTTCATTGTTTTTTCTAAGAGTTTCAAAAGATTTTGATTTTCTAAGACTTGTGGATTCATTAGAGCCTAGTTCTTTTTCTAAAGTTTCTATTTCTTTGTACTTGCCAATAGCATCTTCGTTTACTTTAGACTTTTCTATTAAAGTATCAATATCTTTTATTTTACTTGATATTTCTTTATTTTTTTCTCTGTAACCTTCTGGTTTTTCTAAGACTAGTTTTTTATTAGCATCAACAAGGGTCATTCTTTCAGCCGTTAAATCTCTAGACTCCAAGCTTTTACCTTGACTATCAGATATACCTTCTTTTTCATAAGCCTCTCTAAGCGCTTCTGTCTCACCCGTTTTAACTTTATCTATTACTACATCTAAATGCTTTAAAACTCCAAGAGAGTTTGTTCCTTGCTCTACAGACTTTATGTAGTCACCAAAAAACCTTACAATGTCTTTATAAGTTTTAAAATTATAATTTTGTTTAAGTTTACCACCAACCTCGCTTGATATTAAATTATCAAATTTTTCAAAAGCCTTAGAACCTTTAAGTTGTCTTAAGTTTTCAGGTTTTGCTAGCATTTCAGAAACGTAGCTAAACATTTCCCACTCTTTTATTCTAGCATTTTCCCAAGATCTATTTTGACCGTCCCACTTGCCGTCCATTTCAACCATAGCATCTTTAAGAGTTCTTCCACCATCTATTGATATTTCACCAGCTATCTTAGTCATTTTTTGCATAAAACCAGCTTTGAATCTAGCATTTGTACCAAACAATATAGTCATACCTGAGTGACCAAGCTCATGAGGAGTAACACCAGGCTCTATTTTATCAACATTATACGTTTGTTTTACCTTCCAACCCTTAGCATCAACTAGCATTGATTTTGGCGCTTGTGTAAAAACTTTACCATCTGGACTAATGTACTCTACTTTAGCGTTAGCGTTAGGATTGTCTTTGAAATACTCGCTATTGTTGTTTTCAGCTTTAACTTCTATTGAAGCTCCTTTTTCTGCATAATGAGCATTTTGATTACGATATATTTTTTTAATTCTGTGAGGCGCTAAAACAGGGTCTAATAAATCTTTATGATCTTCAGACCTTCTAATATCACGCTCAAACATTTCAATAGCATCTTGATTTCTATAAAACTCTACACCGTTTTTATCTAGGTTTTTTAGTCCAATAAACTTTTCTTTAACTTTCCACCCTGGTTTACTGAAATTTGCAAACTGTTTCTTTTCTTTACGACTAAGCTTATTCCACTGTTCTCTAGTAAAGCTTTTTCTTTTACCATCTTTTGTGGTAGCAAAATATTTGTTAGTTCTTGAATAGTTTTTATTAAAAGCTTCTGTTTTAGCTGCTTTTAAGCCGTTTATAGTTTTAGGAACACTATAAGTAGCTTTGTGTGTAAGACCAAATGTACTACCAATAACAGCGTTAACAAAAAATCTTTGAGCACTTTCGCTAAAGTCACTATAGTGTTCGCTTAAAAAAGTTTGAGTTTCGTTAAGACCCATAGCGTCATCAGCTATAGCTAAAGATATTTCACCCATTTCACTACCAGTAGCAAATGCTAGAGGAGATTTAAAACCTAAAGAATAAGCTTTTTCTAATCTAGGGGCTTGGTTAATAACAAATCTTCCAAAAGCATTGTCAGGCATAGCTTTAGTAAGGTTATGTGCTCTTATAGTGCCAAGTATAGGTGTTAAAAATTGACCTGCTAAACCAAAACCAAAGCCAGTAGCAAAACTACCTAACCTATCTTCAGATGAAGATGGTAAAAAACCAAACTTTAAACCTTCTATAAGACCTTCTGTCATTTTTGCGCCAAAAGCTTTTACGGGGTTTGGACCTATAGCCTTAACAGTGTTTCCTAAATACATTTTAGACCAAGAAGAAACAGTGTTGTATTTTCTTGCATTGTTTGCTTTTGCCAATATTTGTGCCTCTGTCATTACAACGCCAGATCTATTTGTATATCTAGTTGCTTTAGCAGAATTTAATATTGTATTTAAATCTTTACCACCTTTAAAAAGTTTAGCGGCTCTTAATACTGCTGTAGCTTTGTTTGCTACTGCAAATTCTAAAAGTATACCAGCACTACCAGCAACGCCTTCTGTTACTTGGGCTCCAAAACCTCTTTTTGCATAGTTATCTTGGTCAGCTGTAGTTGGAACACCTAGTTCATTTAAAGTTTCAACATACTTGTCTATAATATCAACTTCTGAACCTACGTTACCAGTTGCGTTTTCCCAACCTCCATCACCAACAATAGAATTAACCATCATTTTTCTAGAGTTTTGCTTAAAAATACCAAAAGAATTTTTTCCTACAATGTTTGTCAAGGTTTTTGCTATATCATAACCTCCACTAGCTTCGTTTTTTTCTATACTAGTAGCATTTTCATTTAAAAGATACATTCTTTTGTAAGCTTCTTGTGTTATTTTTAAATCTTTAAGTTGATTTTTAATTCTAAACCTGTAATCACTATATTCATTAGCTGTCATAATTGATTCTCCGTCCTTACCTAGTGGTACTGGACTGTAAATTTCATTACGAACATAACCAACTCCAGAAAAATTAAACCTGTCTTTACCAGACAAAACCTCTTTAATAGAAGCCTCTCTAACATATCTTTTTCTACCAACTAAAGCATCTGTTTGACCAACCTCAAATTTTTGTACTTTATTTAACTCAGCTGTTAACTCAGATATTTGCATTGCATTTTTCTCAAAACCGTCTTCTACAAAAGACAATATAGTTGAGTTACCACTGCTATCAGTTCTATTGTTGTATTCTAACTCTATTTGGCTTTTCTTGTTGTTTATATCGTCTTCAACGCTTACTCTTTCTTCTTCTTTATATACATCACCTCTAGATTGCGGTGCTTGTATAAGATTACCAGACTTAACATCGTAAAAAGTTTCAAAATCACCACCTTCATCTTTTATTTTTTGCACTGCAAGATCTCTTTCTTCTATTTTTTTCTTTAAATCTTCACCCTCTAAACCACTGTGAAGTATTTCCATATTTATAGTTGCTAAGTCGGCTTCGTTTTCATTGTCAAACGTTTTTATTAACTTGCTTCTATAGTTTTCAAAAAAATTGTCTTGCGTTTTTAAATCATTACCATACTCATCTTTAAATTCACCATTTTTTAGTCCAGTAATAAAATCAGAAGCAAGCTCATCTAGTTTTTGTTTCTTTTTAAAACCAACCTCTTCATCAAACTTTTCACTAATAATATGATCTATATCAGAATCTGTTAGTTCAGGAAATTTAGTTCTATTATCTAAACTTAAAAGACCACCAAACCCTAAGTCTTCTTTTATTTTTTCTTTTAAATCGTCTTCATTTTTAACATTTAACAAAAACTCTTTACCAGTTATTTCTTCTAATTTTTCTTTAGTAAAATATTCATCTAAAGAACTTTTAAATTCTTCTTTTTTAGGTGCATATGTTTCTTCTCTTTTAGGATTTTCTTTTAAAAAATCCAACATGTCTTTTTCTAAAGTTTTATTTGTTTTGTTTATAATAAACTTTCTTTCAACACCACCTTCGCTTCTAAGAATAACAGCGTTACCATAAGAATCGCTAGCAAGTAGTCCTAATGGCGATAAATTAGCCTTAGAACCTTCTGACATTTGAACATCACCAGACGCCGGTCCACTACCAGACTCTCTAACTGAAAAATTACTTCCTTTTAGTATTTTAGTTAAACCAATAGAAATGTTCTCTTCACTAGTGTCCTCGCTGTTAAGTAGCTCACTAACCTGGTCTCCCATCAAAAAGTCACCAACCTCAGGCCCTTTCATTTGAGCTTTGTACTCTTCAACACTAATTCCCGCGTTGCTTGCGTAGACAGCTATGTGTTCTTCAGATAGTTGCATATATTTTTTTATTTAAATTCATAGAAAACATTTTCATTATTACCACCAACCTTTCTTAGGTGGTGCTGCAGGAGTTGGAGATATACTAGCGCCTAGCAGTGAAGACTGTGTTATTCCACTGTTATAATCGTTTCCTGGGAATTCATTTGATAAATCGTACGGCGTGTAAAACCTTGTTTCACCTTCTACGTTATCACCTTCAGGTGCAAACTGAACCGAATAAACATACGAGCCAACTGCAACGTTTCCATCTCCTTCTCCGTGTCTTTCTTCTTTGTATTTTTCTCTTTTGTATGTAATTCTACCAATTTTTACTGTTGGTGGTGGTGTTGGCTGTGCTAGTTTAAAAGATGTTGATTTCATAACTCTTACCGCTTCAGAGTCTTTATAAGTGTTTCCTTCTTTCTTTTTTCTTTTAGACTTAGCTATTTCATGCTCTTGAGAAGCAGCAACATTAGACAAGTAAGCAGCCACTAAAGGTTTACCTGCTTGAGAGTCTTTTTTAATAGCATCCATAAACTTAACTAAGTTTTCACCATCAGGATCAGCTTTTTTACTAAAGTCTTCTGGAGTTAATTCTCCATCTGCAGCATAAGTATAGTTATCACCTACCTGTTCACCAATTTTTTTATCAAACTTAGTTATTAAATCTTGATCTTCTAAAGTAGCAAGTAGTGTTTCGAAAACCTCTGACTTAGGATCTTTCATAGCATCAAGAAAAGATTCACTCATACCACCAAATTTACCATCTAGTAATGTTGAATAAGCATTTTGAGAGTTGTCAGATCCGTCTATAAGATCTATAATAGAGTTATATGTATTTTGTTGCTTGTCAAAAACATCATCTCCTTCAAACTCTCCTGATGCACTAGAAGTGCTTATGTCGTTAAACAAAGCTTGAACATCAGCTTTTACTTTATTATCTTTTATAGGTACAAGAGTTTTTAGGTCTTGTTCTGTAATAGAATACGAAGGGTTTACATCATCTTGTATTGTATATGAAACACTACCATCATCACCAACAACTTGCGCTGCGCTTAAACCATCTGTTTTTTTACCAGTGTGCAAATCGCCTATAGCTATTAAAGCTCTTCTGTCTTTTTTAGTCATACCATTGGCTATGTGTTCTTTAGCATTAACCATAGTAACTATACTTGTTAACGTGTTTTTAGTTGACTGTGCGCCATTTAAAAACCTGTTGTATTTTTGTTCCCACTTTAAAAGTTTTTTCTCATTTCCTTTTTCATCAAGATTGTTATCTACTCTTTCTTTTTCTAGCTTGTTTAAATGTGTCATGTAAGATTCTGACTGAATGTCTGTAAGAGTACCATCTGTAAAGGGTTTAGCTCTATTGCTAATTGCTTCTTTTTCTTCTTCTTCTTCTTTTTTTTCTTTGTCTAAGTAATTTTTAAATCTTTTAGTGTTTTGATCAAGCGAGTCTATATAAAACTTAGCTTCAGAAGTAGTTCTGGCAGCGTTTGAAAGTGGAGCGTTTGCTGCTTCAGCTTTATAAGCCATATTAAAACCAGCACTCATAGCGCGTGGATCAAAAAGACTCATTGGTTGTTGTGTTTTTTTAGTAGCCATATTTTTATTTTTTTTTAGCTCATCTTGTACATTGTGTACATATTCATTGCATTGTTCATTGCTGACACCTGCATTTGCGAAGCAGCACTTTGTGCGTTCATTTGATTAGCATAAGCGGATTGAACGCCAGCGTTAGCACCAGCCAAGCCACCATACTCCATACCTAACAAAGTTGACTGTCTAGACATTTCAGCTTGTTGAACCATAGCATCTCCACCTCTTTGAGCCATATCAGCAGCAGACATACCTTGTCTTTCAGCCATCTGTAACTGCATACTTGTTTGAGCTGAAGCCATTTGATTTTGTCTTTCTTGTTGCCCTATTTGAGCAGAAACCTGAGCTGCTTGCAAAACCCCTTGATTTGCTAAAGACTGTGCTAAACCAGCTACACCAGAACCTCCAGCCGCTCCTCTTAAAGACTGCATAATATTAGCTCTCTGCTGAGCCCCTTGTTCCATTTGAAATTCTGCTTGTTGCGTATTTACAGTTAGATCTTCCATAGTGTTTTCCATTCCCTCATAGTAATTATTAATTCCTTTGTATGGGTTTTCAAACTGAAACTGTTTGTATATTTCTTTTTGTTTGTCAAGCTTTACTTGTTGTTCTTTTTGAAATTTTAACTGCTCTGCAGCTTGTGCATTTGCAGCTGAGGTCATTTTGTTACCCGCTTTATTAGCCATGTATGAAGTTACTATGGTTCCGGCTACTATTGTTGCTGTTACAGTTGGCATGTTATATTTTTTTAATTAGTTCTACTGGGTTGCTACTATGTACAAAACCACAGTTTTTAAATTTATTTTCTAAGTTTTTATTTAATAAATAAGTAAAAGCTATTTTATAACCTAAATTTTTCCCTAGAGCTATTAATGTATTTATTAACAATTCAACCGCTTCAGTTCTGATTTTTTTATCTTTTACTTCGTAATTAGACACAAGCCACTCAATATGGCATAAGTTGCTGTTCGTGGTGTATATAAAACCAGCGCAAATTTCAACGTTATCGTTATAAACCATGAAACCACCGGTTCCGTTGTTTGGTAAAGACTCTTGCTCTACAGGTGTCCACCTCCACCACTTCCACCATTTACATAAAGTTTTATAGTCTTCTTTATTGAGAGGTCTAAATTTTAATTTGCTATACACATCACTCATAATTTAATTTAATTTATATAAATATAGTTACAGTTTTTAGTGTATTTTTACTCTAACTAGCGGTTATGAACTTTTCTAAATCAAATCTTAATGAAAAATCTCTTGTGTCTACATCCTCAAACTCTATCTCGCCTGTTATTGTAAATACTCTACCAGCTCCTTTAAATGTTAGTGTTTGACCATTTTGAACAAAGTGACCACCTGGTGTGAGTGTTAGGTTGCTAGACGATATAGTTGTTACAGTTGGTGTTACGCCGGTAGCATTTAAGTTAACACCATGCACAGTGCTAACATCGTCCATAATACCAGAAATGCTAGCTACATCAAAATCGTTTAAAGAAGTAACACCATCTGCGCTAGTGTCATTAATTGTAGTAGAAACCTCTGTTATTTCTGCTTTTAAATTTGTTATTTTTATACTAGAGTTGTTAATAGTTAGTATATTGCTTGGTCCATAGCCATAAAGTTTAGTACCAACATTTCTATTAGAAGATACTACCTGTGGAGTATCAAATGTAATTATACCTTGCTGTCTATCTAAAACACCGTGTGAGTAAACAGGTTGATAACCTAAAACATCTAAAGCAGGTATATCAAAATTAACTACATCAAAAGTAGAATCTTGAACGCTTCCGTCTGCGTTTTGAGTTTCTAAGTCATATGAAGACACATCTTTATAGCCTAGTATTCTAGTTCCAGCTGAAACACCACCAGAAAAAGCTAACATACCTGTAGACAGTCTTTGAATTTCATTACACTTCCATCTTCTATATCTTATATCGTTAGCTGTTACGCTAGCATGTGCCGATACATTAGCTATAGAAACGTTTTTGTTAATAGTTACCGTATTACTGTTGATTGCTGTTACAATAACAGGGTGATCTTTATCATGTACACCATCAAATGCAACTCCTTTAATTGTCATGCCAACTGCAGTGGCAGCAATTTCATTAACAGTAAACGTGTTGCTATTACTTCTAGGTAAGTCAGTTATTGTTAAAGATATACCAGATTCTCCACCTTGATTAGCTGTAACACCAGGTATAGGTAATGGCTCGCCAAGAGTTCTTGTGCTAAAAGAAGTTATATCTGCAGTTTGTGGCTGTCTTTTTAACTTACCAACTTTTGAAGAGCCTAAAGTGCAAGTTATTGTAAATGGTATTTTACCAGTGTTATTTCCTCTTTGAACGTTTATTGTTTGAGTAGCAATACCTATTCCACTAAACGCGCTTAAAGAATTAGGACTAATAGCCGCAAGAGTAACAGCAGTTTCTGGAAATTGATATAATACTTTTTGTAGTAAGTCAGAGTTTGACCCTGTAGAAGAATTTAAATCCAAAGTATTGTCTGGAAAACGTTTTTCAATGTTTCTAACATGCTTAGTGCCCCAAGCAGATTCCGCGTAAAGCTTAATCGTGTATGTGTTTGGGTTGTTACCAGAAGAAAGTCCTCCCGCAGGAAAAACAATTGACTCAGTGTATGAGTTTGAAGTTATTTTTCTATTTTTTAACCTTTTAAATGTAGATGTAAAAGTTTGAGTAGAAAAATTATAGTAAGTTACTGTTGTTCCAGTGAGTTTTTCTATAACTAAACTAAATATAGAACTTTTGTTACCATCGACAACAAACTGTCTTGTTTCACCGTTATTACTTATATAGTTTAAATTTATGTTAAAATTTCTTATTATCATATTATTTACTACTTATTGTTGTTTCAGAACTAACCGCAAATAACTCCGCGGGATCTGTTGAGTTGTTTTTAAATCTAGCTTTTACATAATGACCAGTAATATTTGACTTATTCACAATAGCGTTTTTTGTAAACATAATAAAATCTCCTACTTCAAGCTCAGGAGCACTTAGTACGTAGTTAGCTTGATCAACTATAACGTTGTTGTTGTTAATGCTTTGAATGTTACCGTACTTTATAACATCACTAGCTAAAGATGAATTTAAGTTAGCTGATTTAATATAATACAAAACATCATTAACCTGCATTGAGGCGTTTATACTTGTTAATTGCAACTCTAGTTGTGGTAAAGGCGTTATGTTACCAAACCCGTCGTCTTCTTCAATCTCCGGTGTGTTTAACAAAACTCCAGCACCCTGAACGCTTGGTGAAGAAAAACTAGTGTTGCTGCTTATGTCTTCGTTTTTTCCTTTTATATAATTAAACCAACCGCCTTCTTTTTTTATAAATTCACTAACGTAGTAGTTATCATAATCTTCACTGTCAGTGCTTATTATACTATCAACATACCAACCATTTTTTTGTTGTAAGTTGTAATAACTATTATCTATAGCAACATCTTGGTTTAAATTTATTTTTGACTGACTACCTTCATACTCTATAGTGTGAAAAGTTTTAACTATGCTAGGACCATCGTTAAGTATTACATCAAAAACAGTTTCATAAGAGTTTCCATAAAAATTATTTCTATCTACAGTTTCGTCGTGATGTAAATAAAGTTTTGCATCTTTAAACGTGTAGTAATCTCCAGAACAACCTACAGCATGCTCTGGTGTAAAAGATTTAAAACTTGTCCAACCTTTGACATTTTCATTAAAACTTATTGTTTCACTAGTGTCTCCAAAAAACTTCAAACTAACGTTGTACTCGTCTTTGTTCTTGTCATAACTACCTAGAGCAGTTTCTGTGTTTTTTAAATTATTTTTAAAGTATTTTTTCATACCATGTATAGATATAGGTGTCAAACCATCTTTAGACAACCTCAAAACAACTCCTCTTTGTTTGTCTGTAAAGTAAGATCTATATGCTTCTGTTGCAAAAGACTCTGGGTTTTTAGATATACCATACTCACCAACAAAAGGCATGACTTGTCCTAAAACATTTTGAGTAGACAATAACTGTGGGTTTCCGTTAGCATTGAACAAAGCATCTTTGTTTGCTAGTACTTTTAAAACTTTATCCTCACAAAAAACAACCATATCAGAGTCTCTTGTGTGTAGTTTTTGTATACTACCATAAGTAGGGTTTAGGTCTTTAGTAATGTTTTCAGCCATTATAAACTGATTTAAACTATTCACCCCAGAAGTTGAGTTGTAAATACCAGAAAATATTAATCCATTCGTCCTGTGCTCTTGTTTGTAATCTTCAAATATAGTAGAAACTTTAACGCCAGGTGTTAAAAATGGTTCATTAAAATTATCTTTTATTCTGTTAGACTCTACTCCATTTCCAAAAGAATAACAATTATGCCAATTTAATTTATAGCTAAAATTATGTGTGTTTGGTTTTAAAGTAAATTGACTAGCCATACCATCACCTACGTCATAATCGTCAATACTGTCTATTTCAATAAACAATATCGTACCATCTGGCTTTGTTATTTTAAAAACATCGCTTGTTCTAATAAGTTTGGCTGGGTTATATGTCATAGTTATGTTTTATATATTATACTCCAAATATGTCTCTTTGATGAGCAGGTGGTGTAGTGTCAATTTGAACATCATTTGAAAGAGTTATTTGACCAGCAGCATCAATACTAGCAATTGTAGTGCCAGCTGGAACAGCACCACTATTTGTGTGTTCTACTATTGAACCTATTGGTATTAAGTTTTGTAAATCCTGCGGATTAGATTTGATAGGAAAAGCTTGGCTAGCCTCATAATAAATATCTAAGTCCTTATTTTTTTTAGGTTGTGTTTCCCATATAGCTGGGTTTTCTGGTAAAAGATTTTGCTCAGAGTCACTACTTACAGCTTCTACAATTTCAATAGTATAACCTAAAGCTTGAACACCTGTTTTATCAAAACTAGATGACCCACCACCTTGTCTAAAATAATTTAAGTTTTTAGCCGAGTTAGGGCTCATGCCATTCATACCGTATTGTTTAAATATAAGGTTGTCTTGTAATGCAATTTCTTCTATTGCACCACTAGTAGCACCATCTTCTAAATCGTCAACATCACCACTGTAAGATTTTAAAACTATAGTATACTTACCTAAAGTATCGTCGTAATCTATTCTTGAAACAATAGGCTTTATTGATAAATCAATAGTATTGCTAGTGGAAAAATCATAATAACTATCAAGTACCATACCTGGAACAACTGCTCTGTTTTCACCTAAAGCACTGTCAGCTCCAACTATACTGTCTACAACTATAGTCGCTTCCCCAAGTGTTTTTAAAGCTACAGGGTTTGAAGTGTTTGAATCTAAGAGTATTGAGCTACCACCAGTAATAGGCACACCGTGTCCTTCTACAGGGTTCCAAACTATTTCTTTATTTAACTGTAGCTTGTAGCTAATAAAAAAGTTACAAGCATCTAAAAATGAAGAAGATCTATAGTCAACGTCTCCATTAGTTGTTTCATTCCATCTAATATCAAAGTAAGGGGATGTTGATGCGTGATCACCAGCTCTAGCATTTATTTGACCAGCATAGTGATTAGCGTTTGAAGCAGCTTCTTCTTGTATGTTATCATAAGATATTCTATAATACTTATTAACATCGTTTATAGTATATATAGTGTTTGTTGGATCTTCTTTAAATCTAAACTGACTACCTACAGCGAGCTTTGAAATAAATACTACTTGATCCGTGTAGTTAAGATTAGAGCTTTCTAAATCAAAAAAACTAGGGTCTGACACAATACCATTATTTGCTCTAGCGTTTGCATCTGCAGGCCATGTGTTTGGCTCTATGCCTCCAAAAGATATTTCTAAAGCACTAGTGTTTGTTTGTTGCTCCCAACCGTTACTAGCAGCGGCCCATGTAGTGTTTTGAACATCACCCGCTAAAGTAGGGTATTGATCAGAAACTTCCCAAGCGTTATCGTTGTCAAAGTTTATTGAGACTTTTGATGCGTTTATAAACCAAACATCTTCAAATAAAACATCGTCTGTACTACCTAGTTTTGCTTGGTCTATTTTATCCACCCTACCATGTGTGCTAGCATCTGCGCCAACAGTGTATTGTTTGTCAACCTCCGTGTTTATACCTCTAAAAT
>TARA_R110002153_G_scaffold113667_2_pt1 | contig 17039 bp, 14 predicted proteins | sample TARA_R110002153 | Tara Oceans TARA_R110002153 (sample SAMEA4398193) | marine metagenome | biome: Polar Biome; feature: [SRF] surface water layer (ENVO:00010504); material: water (ENVO:00002006), including particulate matter (ENVO:01000060) such as... | depth 5 m
TCTAGCAAAAAACGACACTATTAGGTTACGAGTATCATTAGGTAGCTAGTATCTTGTTACCTATACACGAATAAATTAAACAGGGGCCGTCGCCCCTGTTTTTAAATCTTTAATTTCATGTGATTTATTTAAATAAATCGAGCAAATTATTTTGATGAGGAAACGATAATGGCAGTGACTGCAGCCCTAGTTAAAGAATTGCGCGAGCGTACAGCCGCCGGTATGCTTGATTGTAAAAAAGCCTTGGTTGAAACCGATGGCGACATTGAGCTAGCAATTGAAAATATGCGTAAAAATGGTCAAGCGAAAGCCGCCAAAAAAGCAGGTCGTATTGCTGCTGAAGGTGTGATTTTGACTAAAGTTGCTAACGGTGTTGCAACTATGATGGAAGTGAATAGTGAAACTGATTTTGTTGCCCGCGATGATGGTTTTGTCAAGTTCGGTCAACAGTTAATTGAAGTCGCATTTGCGAATAAAATTAATGACATGGATACACTAAATAACACCGAAGTTGATGGCGTTAAAATCAGTGATTTACGTGACACTTTAGTTGCAAAAATTGGTGAGAATATCAGCCCACGTCGTGTTATCTCTGTTGAAGGTGACAACCTTGGTGCATACGTGCACAGCGCACGTATCGGCGTTATCGCTATTTTACAAGGTGGTGATGAAGAATTGGCTAAAGATATTGCTATGCATATTGCCGCTTCAAATCCACAATTTGTGAAGCCTGAACAAGTCCCTGCTGAAGTGGTTGCTAAAGAAAAAGAAATTCAACTTGATATCGCCCTTCAATCTGGTAAGCCAGCTGAAATAGCAGAAAAAATGGTTTCGGGTCGTATGAAAAAATTCACTGGCGAAATCAGCTTAACGGGTCAACCTTTTGTAAAAGATCCTTCTATGCTAGTTGCTGACTTACTTAAATCAAAAGGTGCCGACGTGATTAACTTCGTGCGTTTTGAGGTAGGTGAAGGCATTGAGAAAAAAGAAGAAGACTTTGCTGCTGAAGTTGCTGCACAAATGGCGGCCGTTAAAAAATAAAAATGCCTTTTAAAGTTGTTTGGGTATAATACTGGCACCTCAAATTGAGGTGCTTTTTATTATATACCCATGTTAGCTCAAAATGACTGAAACGGGCATTTTGAAGTGATATGGAATATATGCCTCTGTTGTTTTGAAACTGTGATGTTGAGACAACACAGGCATATGTAAAATTGGCTTACGGGCCCTTTATCATCGCCGCCTTTTTTCACTTTAAGGAAATACCAATCTATGAGTATCGCACCTAAGTCCGCTTATCGAAGAATATTGTTAAAACTAAGTGGTGAAGCGCTAATGGGGGATGAGGGCTTCGGCATCGATCCTAAAGTCTTAGAACGCATGGCTCAAGAAATTAAAGAAATAGTTGAGTTGGGTGTTGAAGTGGGTTTGGTTATTGGTGGTGGCAACCTTTTCCGCGGAGAAGGTTTGGCAAAGGCCGGTATGAATCGTGTGGTCGGTGACCATATGGGAATGTTGGCCACAGTTATGAACGGTCTTGCTATGCGTGATGCATTGCACCGGGCATTTGTTAACGCCCGTTTAATGTCTGCTATTCCATTAAATGGTGTGTGCGACAATTACAATTGGGCAGAAGCCATCAGTTTACTAAAATCAGGGCGCGTAGTGATTTTTTCTGCGGGTACCGGGAATCCGTTTTTTACCACTGACTCAGCGGCTTGTTTACGGGGCATTGAAATTGAGGCGGATGCGGTGTTAAAAGGCACCAAAGTAGATGGTGTATATGACGATGACCCAGCTAAAAACCCAGAAGCAAAATTATACAAAGTATTGTCTTATGCTGAAGTGCTAGACAAAGAATTAAAAGTAATGGATTTGGCAGCCTTTACCCTCGCTCGTGATCATAATGTTCCTATTCGTGTGTTTAATATGAATAAACCTGGCTGTATGAGAGCTGTTGTAATGGGTGAGGATGTAGGAACGTTGATCTGTCATCCTGAAGAAATAAAATAAAGTAGAAATAGGAAAACTATCGTGATTGACGAAATTAATGTTGATGCGCGTCAGCGCATGGAAAAAAGTATCAGTGTATTAAAGGGCCAGCTTTCAAAAATTCGTACCGGACGAGCCCATCCTAGTTTATTGGATAGCATTATGGTGCCTTATTATGGTACCGACACACCTCTTAAACAGTTAGCCAATATTATCGCCGAAGATTCGCGTACGTTAGCATTAACGGTGTTTGATAAAAGCTCTGCGAAAGCGGTTGAAAAGGCCATTATGCAATCAGACTTAGGACTTAACCCTATGAGTGCCGGTTCTGTCATGCGTATACCTATGCCTGCTTTGACAGAAGACCGTCGTAAAGATTTAATCCGTGTTGTGCGCGCTGAAGCTGAGCAAGGTAAAGTGGCAATACGTAATATCCGTCGTGATGCTAATAGTGATATTAAAGAATTGCTGAAAGAAAAAGAAATCAGTGAAGATGATAGCCGTCGTGGCGAAGATGATGTGCAAAAATTAACCGATGCTTTTGTTAAAGAAGTTGACGAGATTTTAGTCGCAAAAGAAAAAGACTTGATGGAAGTGTGATTGAGTTATATCTGATAAATGATTTCATCTGAACAATTAGTCCACAAAACCATGCCACAGCATGTTGCTATCATTATGGATGGCAACGGACGCTGGGCTAAGAAAAAAGGCAAAATTCGCACCTTCGGCCATAAAGCTGGAGTTAAAGCCGTGAGAGCTTCAGTATCCTATGCCTTAAAAAACGGGGTGAAAGTCCTGACGTTATTTGCTTTTAGTAGTGAAAATTGGAACCGGCCAACTGAAGAGGTTGGGGTGCTAATGGAACTGTTTAAGATGGTACTTGGCAGTGAAGTCAAAAAACTGCATAAGAATAATGTTAGGCTTAACATTATAGGTGATACCAGTCGCTTCGATAGTAAGTTAGTGAGTAGGATCCATGAAGCCGAGACTTTGACTGAAAAAAACGACAGTTTGGTTTTGAATATTGCTGCTAACTATGGTGGTCGTTGGGATATAGTTAATGCGGCTAAAGAGTTAATTATGCAAGTGCAAGCTGGTCAGCTGCTTGTAGCTGATATTAACGAAGATACATTTACACGTCACACCTGCGCAGCAGATTTACCCCCAGTGGATTTATTGATCCGCACTGGTGGTGAACAAAGAATTAGTAATTTTTTGTTATGGCAAATTGCGTATGCAGAACTGTATTTTTCAGACGTTTTTTGGCCAGATTTTGATGAAGTCGCCTTTCAAGTTGCGGTAGATGATTTTACTGAGCGGCAAAGACGTTTTGGTAAAATTTCAGAGCAGGTAAGTTAATGATGCACCTAATCAGAAATAATAAATTAAAGAGGCGATTGTGTTAAAACAACGTATTATCACTGCGCTTATTCTTGCCCCTTTGGCATTGTTTGCCATTTTATATTTACCGCTATTTAGCTTTCAAATAATGATAGCAGTAGTGATGGGATTAGGTGCTTGGGAATGGTCAAGCATGTCTGGTATGACTCGGACTTATACCAAAAGCGCCTATGCTGCTCTTGTCGTTGCAATTTGTCTAATACTGTCAATCATGTTGCCTACGGATTTGATTTGGTATCAAGGACAGTTGAATAGTTTATATACTTATATTCTTTCTGTGGCCGCCATCTGGTGGGTAGTGTCACTGGCGATGATTATTGCCTATCCTAATTACACTTCTGTGTGGTACACCAGTAAAATACTCCGCGGGATATTCGGTTTTTTAACACTCATCCCTACTTGGGTGGCAGTGGTCACGCTGCGAACAAGTTTATTTGATATAGATCCATACTATGGTGCATCCCTTATTTTTTATGTGCTGGGCATTGTTTGGGCTGCCGATATAGGTGCATTTTTTGTTGGGGTGAAATTTGGTAAACACAAATTACGTCCTGAAGTTTCACCTGGTAAAACGCTTGAAGGTTTGATGGGTGGGGTTTTTGCCTCTTCTGCCATTATTGCTTTTGCGGCCTTGCATTACCAAGTTGATCCATCGCGTATCTGGTTGCACATATTAGTAGGTGCTTTAACTGTAGGTGTGTCTGCATTAGGTGATTTAAATGAAAGTATGTTTAAACGCTGTGCGGGCATAAAAGATAGCGGAACCTTACTGCCTGGGCATGGCGGTATTATGGATAGAATTGACAGCTTAACCGCGGCCTTCCCTGTTTTTGCATTTTGTTATGTCATGTGGATGGCGTAATGCAAGCCGCAATACAAAAAACACAAAAAACACAAAAAGCGCAAAAAGTGCAAAAAATTAGCATTTTAGGTGCAACAGGTTCGATTGGTAAAAGCACTTTAGACGTAATAACTAGGCATCCAGAACTATTTAGTGTGTTTGCGTTAACGGCTAACAACAATATAGAGTTGTTATTGCAGCAAGCCCAATTATGTTCCCCTGAATATGTGGTGATTGCCGATCCTAAACAATTTAAACAAGCTAAGAAAATATTCTCAGAGCAGCAACTCAGATGCGAAGTATTAGCTGGTCATGAGGCCTTAATACAAGTAGCCTGTGCCCCAGAAGTAGATGTAGTGATGGCGGCAATAGTGGGGGCCGCGGGATTGTTGCCTACTTTAGCGGCGGTAAAAGCAGGTAAAAAGGTACTCTTGGCGAACAAAGAATCCTTAGTCATGTCTGGTGATTTATTTATTCAAGCTGCGAATCAGTATAACGCTCAAGTGCTGCCAATAGACAGTGAACACAATGCTATTTTTCAATGTTTACCCACTGATTTTAAATATGGAGATTTGTGTTCTTCAGGGATCAGCAAAATTCTTTTGACTGGTTCAGGTGGACCATTTTTAAACACCGCTCTGAATGAATTACATCATGTCACGCCAGACCAAGCCTGTGCCCATCCAAACTGGGATATGGGCCGTAAAATATCAGTTGATTCAGCAACTATGATGAACAAAGGCTTAGAATTTATCGAAGCTAGGTGGTTATTTGGGCTTGAAGCAGCTGATATTGAAGTTGTGTTACACCCGCAAAGTATTATTCATTCTATGGTGCAATATCTTGATGGCTCAGTGTTGGCGCAAATGGGTAACCCCGACATGCGCACACCTATCGCTCATGCCTTGGCCTTTCCTGAAAGGATCGAATCCGGCGTCTCTCCTTTAGATTTTAAACAATTGGCAAATTTTAGTTTTACTGAGCCTGAAATTGACCGTTATCCCAATCTAGTACTTGCCATGCAAGCAAGTGATGCTGGGCAATACGCTACAACTACACTGAATGCAGCAAACGAAGTAGCAGTGCAAGCATTTTTACAAGGCCAAATTGGTTTTATGCAAATTGCACAAGTGAATGACGAATGTTTGCAGCAAACATCGGCGCACAAACTAGGCACTATTGAAGCGATACTTGAAAGTGATAAATCTGCTCGTAGGCTAAGCATGAGTATTATTGATAAGCTAAGTCAGCCTTCTTTGCAGAAGGTCGGCTCATGAGTTTTCTTATTAGTGTTGTTTCTTTTATTGTTGCATTAGGTATTTTAGTTGCGGTACATGAATGGGGCCACTTTTGGGTTGCTCGCAGATGTGGTGTCAAAGTCGAGCGATTTTCTATTGGTTTTGGCAAAGCTTTATGGCGTAGAACCGATAAGCTCGGCACTGAATATGTCATAGCGGCTATTCCTCTGGGTGGCTATGTAAAAATGCTCGACGAGAGAGTCGACGAAGTTTCTGAGCAAGACTTGCCCTATGCGTTTAATCGACAACATGTGTTAAAACGTATTGCTATTATTGCCGCAGGGCCTGGGGTGAATTTTCTGTTCGCGATTTTTGCGTTATTTGTCATGTATTCAATCGGTTTACAAACTATTAAGCCACTAGTTGGAAGTATTGAACCTGATAGTATTTTTAGCCAAAGCCAGATACCGCAAAACGCTATTTTGACACAAGTAGGCTCACGTAAAGTGGTCGACTGGGAAGATGTGGCTTATGAGTTGATGTCGTTTATTGGCCATGATGAGATGCTTGTTAAATGGACAGACGAAAAAAACACCTATGAACGATCAGCCACAATTAACATAAGCCAATGGAAATTTGATCCAGATAAAACCTCAGTTTTTGCGAGTTTGGGACTCATCCCGTATCGTCCGAAAGTGCTTAATGTATTGGGCTCCGTAGAAGATGGCTCCGCAGCGCAGCGTATTGGGTTTCAGACAAATGACAAAATTGTCAGTATAGATGGAACTAGTATGCAAAATTGGGAACAAATAGTGGGTTATGTTTCTACAAGACCCAATCAGTCTGTTGAAGTTGATGTGCTTAGAAATGAGCAGATTATTAATTTAAATGGCACCATTGGTAGTAAGACTGAAGGACAAAAAACAAAGGGATATATGGGGTTTACTCCTACCCTTGAGCCTTGGCCTGAGGGAGTGGTGTTTGTTCATCAATATGGATTAGTAAAAGCTATTTCCAAGGCAATGGACAAAACATGGCGATTGATGACTCTGAGTATTGAGATGCTTGGTAAATTGATTACAGGTGATGTATCGGTGAAAAACTTGAGTGGTCCTATTGCGATTGCTCAAGGTGCTGGTACAAGTGCAAGCTTAGGTTTAGTGTATTTTTTAGGCTTTTTAGCGTTAATTAGCGTTAATTTGGGCATAATTAACCTTTTACCTCTGCCTGTGCTTGATGGTGGGCACTTACTCTATTACTTTATAGAGCTTTTAAGTGGGCGGCCTGTTCCAGAATCAGTGCAAGAAGTGGGATTTAAAATTGGTGGTGTTTTGCTACTGCTATTAATGAGTATCGCGATAGTAAATGATATTGCGCGTTTATAATTTTTATCAGTCGATGTGACTATGACATCACATATATTGTGCGTTTAGGAAGAATATTAATAAATGAAGTTTAAACAGTTAGTTGTTGCAGGATTGATTTTATCCATTGCTAGCTTCGCAAAAGCAGCCCCAAGCAGTGATTTTGTCGTTCGTGATATCAAAGTAGAAGGTCTGCAGCGCGTTGCCTTGGGAGCGGCTTTGACTTATTTGCCTGTTACTGTCGGCGATGAGATGAATAGCTTTCGGATTTCACAGCTTATTCGGTCAATGTATTCCTCCACTCACTTTGAAAATATTAAAATATTTCGTGATGGCAATACACTTCTGGTAAGGGTCACTGAAAGACCAACTATCAGTAATATTGTTTTTGAAGATAATGACGATATTAAAGATGAGCAGTTACAAGAAAGTCTAAATGACGCCAATATTATAGTTGGGGAACCGTTAGATAAAACAGTGCTGACTTCTATTGAAAATGGCTTAAAAGACTTTTTTTATAGCATAGGGAAGTATAATGCCGACGTTACCGCAATTATTACTCCTCTACCTAGAAATCGGGTTGATGTTAAATTGTTATTCGAAGAAGGTGACTCAGCTAAAATTCAACAAATTAACGTAGTTGGAAATGACACCTATAGTGATTTTGAGTTGTTAGAACAAGTTGAATTAAAATTTGATACACCTTGGTGGGACTTTTTATCAGAAACCCGCTATCAAAAACAAACCTTGACGGGTGATATGGAAACTATTACTAGCTATTACAAAGACCGTGGCTATTTACGTTTTAATATCGATTCTACCCAAGTGTCTATGACACCTGATAAATCGGGCATATATATCACTTTAAACGTTGCAGAGGGGGAAAAATATACTATCTCTGAAGTAGAGCTTATTGGTGACTTGTTGGGGTACGAAGATTATATCAAACTGGTGCTTCCATTGACCAAAGGCGAGTTGTATAACCAATCTACAGTTACTTACACCGAAGAATTTATTAGTAAGTACTTAGGCCGTTATGGTTATGCTTATCCTACTGTCACCACTATTCCTGATATCAACGAAGAAGACAAAACAGTGAAGTTAGTCTTGTCGGTTGATCCCGGTAAACGTATCTATGTTAGACGGATTAATTTTGCTGGAAATATTGGTACGGCTGATGAAGTGCTTCGCCAATCTGTGTCTCAAATGGAAGGGTCATGGTTATCTAATGCTACGTTAGAACAATCTAAAAATAGTCTTTCTCGTTTAACTTATATGGAAAATGTAGACTTTGAAACGGTTCGTCTGCCAGGCGAAGAAGATAAAGTCGATGTGAATTTCACTGTTAAGGAGCAGCCATCTGGTGCCTTTAATGCTGGTATAGGTTATGGCGATCGCACTAAGCTAAGTTTACAAGCTGGAATTCAGCAAGATAACTTTTTGGGTACAGGTAAACGTATTGCCTTTAATGTGAGTACTGTTTCATATCAAAAGAGTGTGCAGTTATCTTATACCGACCCTTATTTCACCATAGATGGCATCAGCTTAGGTGGTTCAGTATCTTATAGTGAATTTGACGGTAGTTCGGCTAACCTCATTCAATACAATAGTAAGCAGTTTTCGATTGGCAGTAATATTGGTTACCCCATAGATCAATTTAATCGAATTAATTTTGGTTTAACTTACAGCACTGTAGAACTATTCCAGAATCAACCTTATGTACAAACCACCCGTTTTAATAACCAGTTTGTTGATGAGAATAATCCAGATGCTGCGATTAACTATGATAGCTTCTTGGCTTCTGTTGCTTGGTCACGCTCTACGCTTAACCGCGGTGTGTTCCCAACTGCAGGTTCATCACAGCGCGCATCATTTGGTATCACTACACCTAACTCAGACGTGAACTACTTCAAGACTGAGATAGACGGCAAGTGGTATTTCCCCTTGTCGCGTAATCAGCGCTGGTCTTTCTTAGCTAGGTTAAAAATGGGGTATGGTAATGGTTATAGTGATGCCGATGGTCTTGACCAAATATTACCTTTCACACAACATTTTACCGCAGGTGGTTCAGATTCTCTTAGAGGCTTTGAAAACAATACTGTAGGGCCTCGTGGTTTGCAGGTGACGCCATCATTAGTGGTTACTGATCCCAATGGCATCCCGGTTTTAGGGAATAATGCCAACGATTCAATTTCAATCTCTACGCGCTCATTAGGTGGTAACGCGATGATCCTAGGTGGAGTTGAGTTAATTGTACCTACACCTTTTGTTGATGTTGATTTTGATAACTCTGTACGAACCAGTTTATTTATCGATGCCGGTAATGTATGGGACACTGAGTTTGATTTTAACCGCTATAAAGACTTGAATGTGAATAACACCTACAGTAATGATGCATTAATTGATTATAGTGACCCTTCTCTCTATAGAGCATCGGGCGGAGTTTCTGTACAATGGTTATCACCAATGGGACCAATGGTGTTTAGTTTCTCTAGAGTCATACAAGACAGAGAGGGTGATGATTCTAAATTTTTCACTTTCAACATTGGTCAGACATTTTAATTTTTGGTTGGCAAAAGCCAGTCTTAGAACAATAAGAATTAGGAGTTCCTTTTGAAAAAGTTTACTAAAAGTTTAATTGCAGGTGCATTATTAACTACTGCTATGGCTAGTTCATCGGTATTTGCGGAACAAAAAATTGGTGCTGTGAATGTACAGGGTATTTTTCAAGCAATGCCTCAAGCTGCGAGTATTCAAGAGACCATCGCTGCAGAATATAAAGATAAAACTGAAGAAGTCAGCCGTTTAGAAAAAGATATTAAATATTATCTTGAAAAAAATCAGCGTGATGCTGCCACTATGAGTACCAAAGAAAAAACTGAACTTGAAGGGAAAATTCTCGCTTTACGTGACGAATACACATCCAAAGCTCAACCGTTACAACAAGAAATTCAAAATCGTTTAAAAGAAGAACAAAACAAATTATTAGGTTTGATTAAACAAGGTATCGATGTCGTAGCGGCAAAAGAAAAATACGATGTCATATTAAATGCAAATGCTGTGGCTTTTATTAATCCAGACAGTGACATTTCTAAACTGGTTCTTGAGCAAATTGCTAAAACCAAATAAATTGCTTTAGTTGTCATATGGGAGGTGTTTTGAGTCACGCAATAAGTCTAATTCAATTGGCCCAAAGCATCGGCGCCGAGCTGCATCTAGCCGGCACTGATACTCAAGATACACTCATTAGTGGTTTATCGACTTTAATCAAAGCTGGCAACGGTCAGCTTTCATTTTTGTCGAATAAAAAGTATCGTAGCCAACTTCAACTAACGATGGCGCAAGCCGTTATTTTACATCCAGACGAATTATCCCACTGCCCTTGTTCTGCCCTTGTTATGAGTAACCCATATGTTGGGTTTGCCAAAGCGGCACAATTACTCGACACCACTCCAGAACCCGCACACGAGATATCACCTCATGCGGTTATTGGCGAAAATGTTACATTCGGGAAAAATGTTAAAATTGGAGCCAATGCTGTTATTGAATCAGGTGTGATACTTGGTGATAATGTCATTATTGGTGCTGGATGTTTTATTGGTAAAAGCGCTCAGTTAGGTGCAAATACAAAATTATGGGCTAATGTCACTATTTATCATGACGTGATAATGGGTACGGATTGCTTAGTTCAATCTAATACTGTTATCGGTAGTGATGGTTTTGGCTATGCCAACGAAAATGGCCGCTGGATTAAAATCCCTCAGCTTGGCAGTGTTGTCATTGGCAACAGAGTCGAAATAGGCGCTAGCACTACAATAGATCGTGGTGCGTTAGACAATACTATTTTGGCTGATGGAGTGATCATTGACAATCAATGCCAAATTGCCCATAACGTTGAAATAGGTGAAAATACTGCAATGGCGGCATGTTCTGTGATTGCCGGCAGTTCAGTTATTGGAAAAAATTGTAGCATGGCTGGTTTAGTCGGTATTAATGGTCACATTAACATATGCGATAATGTGATTTTTACAGGCATGAGTATGGTCACTAAAAGTATTTCAGAACCAGGCGTATATTCGTCTGGTATACCTGCAGAAGCCAACAGAGATTGGCGCAAAAATATGGTAGCATTGCGAAATATTACTAGCCTTAATCAGCGCGTCAAAACATTGGAAAAAAACCAGCAGCAGTAGTGAATTAGCTACCGACTGGTTAGTTTAGGAGAACACCCTTTGTCTAATACAGTAAACACTCTTGAAATAGAAGATATCATGGATTTACTTCCCCATCGTTATCCATTCTTGTTAGTCGATAGAGTGACAGATTACACTCTCAATGAGTCTATATCCGCTTATAAAAATATTACTTTTAATGAACCTTGTTTTACTGGGCATTTCCCTGGTAAGCCGATTTTCCCAGGGGTTATGATCCTTGAAGCCTTAGCCCAGGTTGCTGGTGTATTAGGTTTTAAAACGGCAGGTAACTCTGACGATTTGTATCTTTATGCAGGAATCGACAAAGCGCGTTTTAAAATGCCTGTCGTGCCTGGCGACCGTATGGATATGGAAGTAGTGTTAATTAAAGAACGTCGCGGGATTTGGAAGTTTCATGGTGTGGCCAGCGTTGATGGAAAATCCGCATGTGAAGCCGAATTTATGTGTGCCATGAGGAAATTATAACTGGTGATCCATTCTACTGCCATCATTCACCCCTCTGTTAAACTGGGTACAAACGTTTCAGTTGGCGCTTTTTGCCTTATTGGCGCTGATGTCAGCATTGGTGATAACACCGTGCTTGAATCTCATGTGGTAGTGAAGGGAAAAACTACCATGGGCAAAGGTAATCATATTTATCAATTTGCTTCTGTTGGCGAAGATTGTCAGGATAAAAAATATGCTGGTGAGCCGACTGAATTGATTATGGGTGATAACAATATCATCCGTGAGTCAGTGACTATTCATCGTGGTACGGTTCAAGATAAAGGCGTTACCAAAATTGGATCTAATAACCTACTGATGTGTTTTGTGCACGTTGCCCATGATTGTGTTATTGGTGATAATAGCATACTAGCAACCGGAGCAACTCTTGCTGGGCATGTGCGTATTGGAAATTGGGTTATAATGGGCGGTTTGACCGCTGCCCATCAATTTTGCCATATTGGCGACCATAGTTTTATCGGTGGTGGCGCAATTGTCTTAGCAGACGTACCGCCTTTTGTTATGTTAGGTAACGATAGTGTGCCTCGTGGTATCAATTCTGAAGGTTTACGCCGTCGCGGTTTTGATAATGAGACCATTATGCAGATCAAACGAAGTTACAAAATCTTGTATCGTAACGGCAATAGAGCAATAGAAGCCGTTGAGAAATTAAAGGAATTTGCAGGCGATAACCAAGAAGTAAAGCAATTGGCTGACTTTGTTGCCAACTCCTCACGAGGCATCATACGCTAAATCATGAGCGACAAAATATTAAGGGTAGGCATTGTGGCTGGCGAAGCCTCAGGCGACATTCTTGCAGCGGGCCTTATCAAACAACTTAAAAAACGTTATCCAAATGCTATTTTTGAAGGCATAGCTGGGCCGAAAATGCAGGCTCAAGGCTGTCAAAGTTTATTTGAAATGGAAGAATTGTCGGTGATGGGATTAGTCGAAGTCTTATCGCGGATCCGCAGATTGATGTTTGTTCGTAAGTCTATGTTACATCACTTTTTGGCTAATCCTCCCGATGTATTTATAGGTGTAGATGCCCCTGACTTTAATTTAGGGCTAGCATTAAAACTTAAAGAACAGGGTATTAAAACAGTGCAATATGTCAGTCCAACTGTATGGGCATGGCGTGAAAAACGTATTTTTAAGATAGCTAAAGCCACTAACCTAGTATTAAGTATTTTTCCCTTTGAAAAGCAAGTGTATGACAAACACCACATCCCATGTGAATTTGTGGGACATACCATGGCTGATGACATTGCGATCAAACCCGACCAACAAAAAGCGCGTCACGCATTAAAACTTAAAGAAAATGAAATTATTTTAGCCTTGTTGCCAGGTAGTCGGAAACGTGAAGTTGATACTTTACTCGATGTGTTTATACAATCTTGTTTGTTATTAAAGCCAGATGTAAAAGAACTGAAAGTGTTAATTCCCGTTGTAAACCGTCAGCGTAAAGCACAGGTAGATGAGTATATTCAGACACACAAACCGGATTTGAATATTCAGGTTGTTATCGGTCATGCCAGAGAAGTAATGATCGCTTCTGATGCGGTGTTACTTGCTTCTGGGACAGCTACCCTAGAAGCCATGTTATGTAAGAAAAATATGGTCACCGCCTATAAACTTAGCGGTTTAACTTATCAACTGATGAGGTGGTTATATAAAGCCAAATATTTTGCTTTGCCTAATGTGTTAGCCGGTGAAAAGTTGATCCCTGAGTTATTACAAAACGACGTGACGCCAGAAACGATTAGTGAATTATTATTACCGATGTTAACTATACAAAATGACGATGCGCAACAAGCATTAATTACTAAATTTGAATCCTTGCACCAATCACTTAAAAAAGATGCTGACGTTCAGTCTGCCAACGCTGTGGCTAATTTGATTGAGCAACAGCCATGAGCCAATTAACAGCCATGAGCGAATTAACAGCCATGAGCCAATTAAAGGCCACGAGTCAGTTATTGGCTGGAGTGGATGAAGTAGGGCGAGGACCACTAGTGGGCGACGTAGTAACCGCGGCCGTTATCCTTGATCCACAACATAAAATTGCGGGGCTGGCCGATTCGAAGAAATTATCTGAAAAGAAACGTGATATTTTAGCTGCCGAAATTAAACAATATGCTTTAGCTTGGTCAATTGGCCGCGCCAGCCCGCAAGAAATTGATGAACTCAATATTTTGCATGCCACAATGCTTGCCATGACCCGTGCGGTGCAAGGTTTGTCGATCCAGCCGACTCATGTAATGGTTGATGGTAATCGTTGTCCAAAATGGGATTATTCAAGTGAAGCCATAATTAAAGGTGATGGTTTAATTGCCGAAATATCGGCAGCCTCTATTATTGCGAAAGTGACGCGAGATAAAGAAATGTTAGTTTTGGATGAGCAATATCCAGAGTACGGTTTTGCCAAACATAAAGGTTATCCCACGGCCTATCATCTAGCTAAGCTCGCCGAGCTTGGACCATTACCTCAATATCGAATGAGTTTTAAGCCGGTGCAGCAATCCCTTGTTATGCGCGACGGCCAGTTAGCAGGCTCTTAAATGACAGAACAATTACCGCAAACAGAAGTTAACTTTGTACATTTACGTGTGCATAGTGATTATTCGATGTTGGATGGGCTAAATAAGGTCAAACCACTTATCGCCCATGTTAAAAAACTTGGTATGCCTGCGGTGGCTATTACTGACCAGATGAATATGTGTGGTTTAGTTAAGTTTTACCGTCAGGCTCATGATAATGGTATCAAGCCTATTATCGGCGTGGATTTTTGGGTGCAAAGCGACGAATTAGAAGGTGCTTTGTTCCGCCTTACTTTGTTAGCAATGGACAACAAAGGCTACAAAAATATTACTCTGTTGGTTTCCAAAGCGTATTTGCGGGGCAGTATTAAAGACAGAGCCGTGATCGACAGAGATTGGTTAGTCGAACACACCGAAGGCGTGATTATATTATCAGGAGGTAAATCAGGCGATTTAGGCATGATGCTGACTAAAGGTAATATGGATATTGCTCAGAATATCACTCAGTTTTATCAACAACATTTTGAAAATCGCTTTTATTTGGAATTGACCCGAACCGGAAGAGCCGGTGAAGAAGACTATATTCATCGGGCGGTAGATTGGGCACAACAGTTCGACTTGCCAGTGGTGGCCACAAACGAAGTGTGTTTTGTGGACAGACAATATTTTGATGCACACGAAATTCGTGTGGCTATCCATGATGGTTTTACATTAAACGATCCCCGCAGACCTAAAGAATACTCCGAACAGCAATACTTACGCACAGCTGAAGAAATGGTAGAGATATTCTCTGACATCCCTGAAGCCATACAAAATACAGTAGAAATTGCCAAACGCTGTAATGCCACAGTACAACTAGGTACTTACTTCCTACCTGACTTCCCTACTGACGGCATGGATATCAAAGACTTTTTGGTCAAGGTATCTGAGGAGGGGCTAGAAAGACGCTTAGCGTTTCTGTTCCCAGATGAGCAAGTGCGTATAGCAAAACGCCCTGAATATGATGAGCGCTTAGAGATCGAGCTTAAAGTAATAAACCAAATGGGTTTCCCTGGTTATTTCTTGATCGTAATGGAGTTTATTCAGTGGAGTAAGGACAATAATATTCCTGTTGGTCCGGGCCGTGGGTCTGGTGCCGGTTCACTGGTGGCTTATGCATTGGATATCACCGATCTTGATCCTCTTGAATATGATTTGTTATTCGAACGATTCTTGAACCCTGAACGGGTATCTATGCCAGATTTCGATGTCGATTTTTGTATGGATAGACGTGATGAGGTTATTGATCACGTGGCCGAAATGTATGGCCGTGATGCGGTATCGCAAATTATTACCTTTGGTACTATGGCGGCAAAAGCCGTGGTGCGAGATGTAGGGCGAGTTTTAGGTCATCCGTATGGCTTTGTTGATCGTATTTCCAAACTTATTCCGCCCACTCCGGGCATGACCCTAGAAAAAGCTTTTGTTGAAGAACCTCGTTTACCTGAGTTATACAATCAAGACGAAGACGTCAAAGAACTTATCGACATGTGTCGAATTCTAGAAGGTTGCACCCGTAACGCAGGTAAACATGCCGGTGGTGTGGTGATTGCGCCAACAGTGATTACAGATTTTGCTCCGCTTTATTGTGATGATGAAGGTAAAAACCCGGTCACTCAGTTCGATAAAAACGATGTTGAGACTGCAGGCTTAGTTAAGTTTGATTTCTTGGGGTTACGTACACTGACTATTATTCAGTGGGCGATCGATATGATTAAATCGGGCAAGGGCATTGATGTAGATATCGCGTCTATCCCGTTGATTGACCCAAAATGTTTTAGGGTTCTGCAAAATGCAGAAACCACTGCGGTTTTCCAGCTTGAATCCCGTGGTATGAAAGAATTAATTAAACGCCTCAAACCAGACAGCTTTGAAGATATTATCGCACTGGTAGCGCTTTTCAGACCTGGACCATTACAATCAGGCATGGTTGATAACTTTATCGACCGTAAACATGGACGTGAAGCCGTTTCATACCCTGATGCTGAATATCAGCACGAGTGTTTAAAAGAAATTTTAGAACCCACCTATGGCATTATTTTGTATCAAGAGCAGGTTATGCAGATTGCTCAGGTGATGTCAGGTTATAGTCTAGGTGGTGCGGATTTATTACGTCGTGCTATGGGTAAGAAAAACCTCGAGGAAATGGAGAAACAGCGGGAGTCATTTGAGACCGGAGCTAAAGAAAACGGTATTGATCCTACTCTTGCTATCAAAATTTTTGATTTAGTAGAAAAGTTTGCTGGATACGGTTTTAACAAATCACACTCCGCCGCTTACGCTTTGGTGTCTTATCAAACGTTATGGTTAAAGACCCATTATCCCGCTGAGTTTATGGCCGCTGTTATGTCTGCAGATATGGATAACTCAGACAAAATTGTGACTTTGGTTGATGAATGTAACCGCATGGGCATAACCATCTTGCCTCCCGATGTTAATGCCGGGAGCCATAAGTTTACTGTTGATGAAGAAGGGCGCATTGTTTACGGCATTGGTGCAATCAAAGGTGTCGGTGAAGGTCCGATTGAAGCCATTATTGAAGCTCGAGGTGAAACCGGAAAATTCAGAGATTTATTCGATTTTTGCGCCAAAATTGACCTTAAACGTATTAATAAGCGCATATTAGAAAAATTAGTGTTGGCAGGTGCATTAGATAATTTAGGTCCACATCGAGCGTCATTAATGACTTCATTACCTGATGCTTTAGCGGCCGCTGGTCAACATGCTAAGGATAAGACGTCGGGGCAATCAGATATGTTTGGTTTGTTGACCACAGAGCCAGAGCAAGTACAACAGGCCTTTGCTGATGTACCGCCTTGGCCTGAGAAAGTCTGGTTAGATGGTGAAAAAACCACCTTAGGCCTGTATCTTACCGGGCATCCGATTAATCAGTACCTTAGTGAAATCAAACATTATGCGCCTTGCCG
>TARA_R110002153_G_scaffold16684_2_pt1 | contig 16986 bp, 3 predicted proteins | sample TARA_R110002153 | Tara Oceans TARA_R110002153 (sample SAMEA4398193) | marine metagenome | biome: Polar Biome; feature: [SRF] surface water layer (ENVO:00010504); material: water (ENVO:00002006), including particulate matter (ENVO:01000060) such as... | depth 5 m
ATCTAATGAACCCCCAAATTTAAAATCTATTTTAGACTCAAGTGCAGTTGTTCCCTCTACTCCTATTTTAGCTATTGGGGTGGCATCTGAACTAGACACTTCTGAATTATTATCATAAAATACTATAGTTCCTTTGTTTACATGGATATCCTTCCATGGGAATCTTTTACTACCCAAAGAATGGAATGACGGTACATCGGGTATTATATCCCCACCTATAATTAATGCTCCATTTCTAACATATAAAGAATATTCTTCATCTATAGTATTAAAAAAGTCTAGTATTTTATTTTTATAACCTAATTTTATATCTCTTTTACGGCCTATAATAGCAGATTGGGCATCTAAGTTTGTAAATTTAGTATTAGAAATAAAATTAATGCCTATACTAGTGTCAAGAGCTTCTATATAACTAAATTTATTTTTATAAGAATTTAAATATTTACTAGTATTTAAACTAACTTCTTCATCAAAATGAGTTGTACCCCCAACATGGACTTGGTATGTAGGATTAGGTTTATTATAAATTCCTACATTACCATTATTTTTAATTGAAATTTTTGATGTTCCTAGGGGGATTGAAGGTGTATACTGTATTAAATTAAATGAACCTTGTTTAGTACTCCCCTCAGATATATCCGAATCGCTACCATTATTGATAATTTTTATTCCTGTATTGGGGAAAGAGTTAAGGTCTATTTCATTAATAGTTTTATTATTATCCCCATATGAATGTATTAATACACCTTCAGTAGGATTTATTGCTGTGTCTTTAGTATTAGAAATAAGGACACTACTACTTACTGTTAGGGTTGAGGATGAATGAGGGGAACCTATAGATAAACTCTCTGAGATTAAAATAGGGAATGAGGATGATAAATAAGTTCCCCCTTCATACCATAAATCATTAATATTATTTAAAGCAAAATTTGCAAATACAGCATGTGATGAAGTTAAAGCATAACTTGCACTAGTAGAACTACTTGCATAACTTGAAGATATAGCTACACTTGCTGTACCATCTAAATCTCCTATTACATTTCCTAAAGTACCAAAAGCTGTATGGGCAAAACTTGCTGTTAAAGCTTGACTTGATGTTGCAGCATAACTTGAACTTACTACAAAACTTGCAGTGGTTGAATAACTTGCACTTGTCGAACTTGAAGCAAAACTTGCTGAAATTGAGTGACTTGCTAATAAAGAGTAACTTGAAGTTCCAAATAAAGAACTAGTAATTGAACTCGCACTTATTATACTAGCAGTAATGAGTCCTGTTATTGTTATGTTATCATCTATATAAACAGATTCGGTTGTTTGGTTTATTGAAGATGTAAATAATATTCCATCTTTATGTACTATAAAAGGGTATTGAGAATTTATAGAAGGGTCTATAGTTTTTATTTCATGTGTTCCTTGAATCTTACCCCCATTAGACATTGATATATTACCCACAAAAGTAGTTTGTCCTATTTCATTAGTAACTAATTTAGATAAATGTGATTGAGAAATAAATGATAATGGTGAAAAATCTAACTGTTGGTTATTGAATTTAATAAAAGATAAATTAGTAGGGTTTTGTAAATTTATAATACTACTTCCTACAACATCATTAATATTTTTACCATTTAAATTTAAATTTGTGTTTAAAGTTGGATTTGAATCAGCTGACAGTCCAGATTCGTTTGTACTGTTTCCTATTAAAGTATTACCCCAAAATAAGTTACCACCTAAATTATATAATCTTTCATTACCTGGATTTGAAACAGATTTAGATATTTCAATAAACGGATTAGATCCTGATATTAACAATGATCCTGTTATCTGGGCACTTCCAAAAAATGGAAATGAACTAATAGCGGGGGTTCCATCTATATTTAAATATTCTTCAGCTATTATTTTTGAGGATGAAATTATTGAAGAAGAAATTTCTGATGATGAAATAATTAATGATGATATATTATTTGTGTTTATACTTTCACTTACATTTAACGATCCTGTTATTTTTGCAGCACCTGATACTATTAATGATCCTGTAAAATTATGAGTATCTGTTAAATTAGATCCAAAACTTGTACTATTTAAATTAGTAGTATTAGTAGATGTAATTTCTTCAACTGTAAAACCATTTAAATTCATGGTTTTAGTATCTATATGGGAGGCTGAAATTACATTAGCTGATATAGTTAAATTTTCATACTGACTATTAGAAGCTGAAGGTACTGAATATCCTGTAGGGCCAACATATCTATAAGCTCTCATCCATAATGGATGGGTTTTTAATGATATATTAGGAGCAGAACCTGAAGGGTAAAATTGATGTGGTTGGGCATCTGGAGATGATTTGGTTGGGACACCTACAAATAAAGTTCCTTGTTTATAATCAAATATAAGTCCCCCAGTTTTATCTTTATTATTTGAAAAAGCACCTCTACCCTCAACACTAATTTCTCTAGGAAAGTATCCATTATCTGTTTTATGAAAATCAAGAGCAGAATCTTGTGTTATTCCTATAGTAAAATTAGGGCCGTTAAATGCATAGTTTATGGATTGCTTAACATTTGTATTATAATCTGGGAACATTGAATTTCCAAAATCTGTAGGGGTTGTACCAAAACTTGCAGCATCTTTTCCTCCTAGTGTTGATTCATAAATTTCAACCTTATAAGCTGAACCAAATTTAGTGTTAGAAATAAAATTATTTAATATAAATGAAGAGCTTGCAAAAATTTCAGATGGTACTCCTTCGTAAAATTTTAATCTTCTTAAACCAAATACACCCCGAATATTATTACCTAAATGATCGGTAGAGGGTGTGTCATCATCGTAACTGCCTGAAAAAATGTGTGTTCCCTCTGTTGTAAACTCACTTAACCAATCAGCAAATGGTGCTGATGTTGATAAATCATGAGTTATCATTGCTTTGTCTCCCACTTCAAATGGACCAGAACCATATTCATTTTCAACATCAGATCCAGGTCTACCTATATATAATTTATTAAAGGCACTGGTGGTGTTTGATGCATCATCATAAAAGGTGTGACGAATGCTTTCAGCTCCTTTAGTAGGATCGTTATAAAAAGATAAAGCACCTGCATGACTAGCAGTTTGGAAATGTTCTAATCCTGGTTTTATAAAATTACCATCGATAAATGCAGAACCTGATATATAGCTGTAGTCATTTCCTGAAGATTGATCTTGAGCTCCCTCTAAATTATTAAATAAATTATAAAATTCAGTGTGATTCATGTTTTCTTTACCAAATGCTATATAAAATTGATTATCAGTACCTCCTACTTTTATTAAAGGCATTATAATTTCTTCTATATTATGATTACCATTAGGATTTATAGATTCTGAAAAATAACCTCTATATAACCTTTCCATAGGATCATAAACTACTTTACTATTATATTGGTGAGTATCCATTTCAGGATTAGTAATATCATATGTAATATTAGTTGCTTTAACCCAAGTTTTCTTTTTATAAGGTTGAATTAAATGACTAAGTCCATTATCAGGAAGAAAGGGGATTTGATCTGAGTTAACTATTATATCGTCATTATAGACTAACTGGGATTTAGGGAATGATTCATCATTAAGATTTTCTTTAAAATCACTTGTATGTTGAATTTGAAAATTTTCTTTAAATGAAACTAGATTTTTTTCTGTTTCATTAAAAGGAATTCTGAATTCTTTTAATCTTTTATCTATATTTTTTATAGCCATTTCTTAATGTTTTATTATAAATATTTTAGTCTTCATTTCGTTCAACTCTAATTGATGTGATGAAATTAGGATGATTAATACGACCTATACTACTGAATGAAAATAGTTTTTCTTCTTGGATGCTTAATAATATTACTCCATCAGAATATTTTACATTTGTGTTGGATAATCTAACATTATACGTTATTTCATTATAATAGTAATTATAATCATGGTTTAGAGACCCATTAAAATTAAAATTAGGTGCATTTGGGTCAAGGCCCCTATCAGTTTGTAAAAAAGTTAATAATTCGGGTGAAAGGTCTAATTTTTTAGTAGTAGGATTGTATGCTGTATGATTATTTGCAAATCTTAGAACTTCTTTTACAGTAGACTCATCTATATTAAAGGCATTGTATGAAGTGTTGCGAACGTTGTTATAAAATGCAACCGCTATTTCTAAAAAGTTATTAGCATCATATATATTTATAAAAGGAATTTTTAAATCCTCTGTTTGGTGTGATGGATTATTATATCCATTTAATAAATCTCCAAAATTACCTATATTTGCCCCATTCTTATATTCTATATCACTAGCTCCACAGCATCTCCAATTATGAGTAGTTTGGTTATTTGAAGTATCAGAAGTTATATTATTACCCCCTGAAAGAACACCCCATTTAGTACCGGGAGAAGCTGAGGAATTAGAGTTACCCGAACCATTTATAGGGCCAGGTAATCTCATTTTAATTGTAAATGATCTACTTTTATATTGCATTTCATTCCCCCCAGTTTCATCATCATCATAACCAATATCATTTGGATTTTGAACAAATTGAAGTGGTTGTGAAAGTGGTTCATCATTAGCATCTGAAATATCATTATCATTATACATTGTTTCTTTTGTACCCAAATAAGTTATAATTATTTTAAAGTTATTTATACTAAAATATCCGCTAGTTGCTTCAGATGGATTAATAAAAGGTAATTTAAATGCTCTATAATAAGTTGGTGATATTTTATATGTGTTAGGGAAGGTGGTTTTGGCTCTATATTGATCATTAAAATTAATAAATGAAGCAGTTTGGTGGATTAATGGTAAATATTGGTTACCATAACCCTTATCTAGTTCTGTTGATGTTGGGTCTATAATATTAAATATGTCTTCATTATTACCACTTTTATTAGTAGTAGGGTAGTTACTACGTGAGGGTCTTTTATCAGGACTGTCAGTAGAATATGAAGAAGCAGCTAAAACCCCCATAATATTTTGTTTAAGATCTCGGGTTTTGGAAAAGTTTAAAGAATCATAATTACAGTTTGTTGTATCTATAAAATAACCATAATCTGTTCTGTTTGTTTCTATAATATTATCGTCACTTAAAGACCCTGATTTCCATCTATAGGTTTCTGTGTGAAAATCTTCTCGTTGTGGGGTACTTTCAGTGTACCCCGAAATACTTTGTGTGTCTACATAATTAGCTATAGGATAATTAAGTTCAAAGGTTTCTCCAGGATGACCATTAAATTTAAAGGATAATCCTATAGGGTATCCTTTATATATATTAAAGAAGGACCCTTTTGAAAGTTTATGGCTACCACCTTGGCTATTAAATGAACCAACTTCACCGGAAGGTTTCCCTAAGGTGGGGTTATCAGGGTTGTCTGGATTTGTTATAATTCCCTTACCATAACCTCTGCCCATTACTGTTAAATCCTCTAATACTGGTGCACCTACACCAGAGGCACTTACTAGTATATTTTTTATTCTACCAAAAGAACCTGTTGATGGAATAAGATCACTTATTGGTTGTAATGATTCAGAATGTATAAATTCAAATCCATTTAAGTTATTTAAAGAATGTGAAATAGGAGATTGTAGGGATCCTATAGAAACATGTGTTACAGACCCATTTGAAAGGTTAGTAGTAGTTGCAATTGTACCAGATGTAATTGTTTTATTAGAAAGTCCTTGAATACCTATTATATCATTAATAGTTTCTGAACTACCTGTAATATGAATCATTACTGCCGCCCCCTCTGTTAAATATTGGACCCCACTAAGGTTAATAAATGATGAATCATCATACCCATCTGCCCAACTCCAACTTAAAAATTTATTTGCTGATAATCGTTCATCCATTTCTATAAAATCTTGTTGGGGAGTATTATTGTCTTGATAACTATTTTGGGTTTCATCAATTTTTCTACCAAATTCTCCGGCCCCGTCTTCATAATACCAATCAAATTGTTGTAAACTTTGGGTTAATCCTAGAGCTATCTTATGTTTAAGATCTATTGTATTATACCCATCTCTAATTTTTGAATCTAAATAAACTTTAGCTTGGTATGCTTGTAAACCATTATCTCGAAAAACTGAATTACTATCTGTAAAAGGTGTAATTATATTAGTCCCATTGCCATCTTCGAAAGGTGCAACTTTTTCTATTTTTAAATATCCCAATGTTTTACCTTCACTATCAGAAAACTTACCACCTTTTTCTTCACCAAGAATAGTAGTGGTAAATGTAGAATTACTATATTTCATTAAATCTACATCTTGTGTATTTATGCTTGATGGGTCAAAGCTGTCTTCTAAGTATGCTTCTATTACTTTTACCCCATTAAGTATTAATTCTAATTTTCCTTTATCCCCATAGTCAAATGCGTAGGTACTTGTTGAGGGATTAAATCCATCTGGGGTACTAAAAGACATAGAATAATTATTTGGGAATCTTTTACCTCCAAATTTGTCCATAGTAGCTTCTTGGGTCATTATAGCTATTGAGGTTGTTTTTATATCAGATGAATTTGGTTCATCACCTGACTTATAGTTAGTAAAACTATCTACAGCAAATGATCTTGTATGAAATATTATTGGAGCCTCTTTATAAAGAATAGATTCCCATTCTTGATTATCTATACTATTAATTTCTATTCCTTTAATATTAAATCTTGGTTTTATTTTTTCTTCATAATCATTATGATTTTCAGAGGCTGTGATTATTAAATTAAATGAGTCAGATATGTTTTCTACACTAGAAATGTAACTTTCAGGAATTCCAATACTAGCAGTATTATCTGTTATTGATTGTAATATTACATTAGATGTATTAGAATTATTTTGTTCTACATTTAAATCAAAAGTTAAAGTATGAGAATCTGTTGTTCTATGTAGTGGATTTACTATATTTGTGGTAGGGTAAAATTCAAAAGGAAGTAAAATTCCTACACCTGTAAAAAATTGAATGCGGTAAATACTGACATCTGATTTTATAAAACCAGTATACCCTTGATTTACATTAAATGTTATAGTATAATATCTATGAGCTCTTTCAGTATTTAAAGGAATTATACCCTTATTTATAGATCTAAAGTATTGAGCTTCACTACCATCATAATCTGTATGCGTTTGGAAGTATCCTTCAGTAAAATCACTCTTTAGTCTACCATCTAGAGTTCCTATTTTTTCAAGTCCTGCAGTTTGGGGATCTCCTGTATGAGTTGGGTAAGTGTCATTGTTAACTGTATATACATTTGCTTGTTTTAATGTTTGGTTGGAATCCGATTGTGGGATGTAGAAAGTAAATATGTCTATTTGTGATAATTGTTTTTCATTGCCTTCTCCTAAATCTAATATTATGTAAAAAGCATACGAATCATTAAAATAAGGTTCAGGAGGACGTGCATAATGTGTACCCATGCTTGTATTACCTGACTTAGCTACCCCTTCAAATTTTGTTAAATTGTAGTTGTCCTCAAATTGTTTTTCGGGGTTTTCAATGTCTGCTTGGAAGTATACAGCTTTTATATAAAAGTTTGCATTTTCTCTATCTCGGGAATTATTATTACCACTAAAACCAGTTGTTGTTAAAGTTGGTGTTATGTCAGTTAGTGTGGGAACAAGTGATGTAAAATCATTTTCATCATAATCATATGTGTATGTTGTTTCTATAGAAGGGTTAGGGGCTGTTTTTTCAAGATCATATGAAGGTGTTACATTGTCTATCCCTAAATTAAATGATGCTGATAATGCTCCTGACACATTAATGTTTACTGGATTAGAATTAAAAGGAGTAGACAATAATATGTTATCTAGTTCAATTATAGATGCTGAAACTTGAGCAACTCTTGTTTCAGGTACACCTAAAGAACTACTTGCTATGAGAGTAATAGGAAAAAAACTTGAAGTGTAATTAGTAATTACATTGCCTCCTTGTATTGTATCATTATTTACTCCTAAAGGTTTTCCCTCAAGATCAGGTATATTATGAGTATTTGTATCTTGTAAACCATTTTGAGAAAGGTCACTAGATAAAATTACAAATTGGTCTACATGATGTCCTAATGCATTTTCCTCTGAGTATAAAGATTGGTCAGTTCTTCTAAAATCATCATGTATTAATACTTTAATTGTTGTGCCTGGAACAGGTGATGGTGGTTCTGAAATACTAGCTAAAATTCTTGCTCTTACTAATTGTTGTTTACTTTCTATATTTGGGTAAGTATTATTAGTATCATGGTCTGTTTCTGATCTATTATTACCTTTACCATGAAGTATATTTGTTGTACGAGTTCCTGTTAAGGCTTCATTAGAACCTGAAAGTGATTCTATTTCTAATTTACAATTAAGGATTGTAGATGCTCCTGGGTCATTAATTCTTAAAGTTGTAGCATCATTAAAATCATCTATAATTTCTTCAAAATTAGTTGAATTATAATTGGCAGCATTAACTGAAACAGCACTACCACTAATTATCCAATGAGTATTAATTGAGTTTATTAATTCTAAACCAATAAATGATGAAGAATATGATGATGTTAATTGATGGTTACTATCATATCCTCCTGAGATAAATTTTGTATTACTTCCTGTATTAAATGTTATATTACTAGAAAAAGTTTCATTTGTTCCATCTGCTCGTATGGCTTTAATTTTACCAATAAAATCACCATGAGCCCAACCTAATGGTTCTCTAACAAATGGTTGAATATTAAATCGTGTAACTGCAGAACCTGTAAACTCATCAGGAGTATTAAATGAAGTATCTAGAGTTTTTATTTTTCCATTTAATAAAGTAAATTGACTATTATTTGGTTCTAAAGTATTAATACCTACTCCAGAATCACCTTCTGTTTCTCCTAATGTAGATGCACTTGGGAAAATAAATTGAACATTAGGTGTATCTTTTACTAAAATAGAGGTTGTACGAGTAACAGCATAAATATGACCATTTTCACCATCTGGGTTATGTACAATAGGTCGTGCTGATTGTGGATAATCAGGTAGTGAAAATAATGAATTATAAGTTGTTCCTTCTTTATTATCACTTGCTAAATTTAGTCCAGTAAAAGAAGAAGTATATGATGATGTTAGTTGTCTAAATTCATTATACCCCGAACTTACTTCATAGCCATTATCAATATTAGATTCTGTGTTAAACAATAATTGGTTTTGCATGCTCAGTTTATCACCATCATTTTCCTTTAAACTTATCTCGATTTCAGTTGTGTGGTGTAAAAAGCCTATAGGTTCTATTACATCAAAATGAACATTCATTCGGGTAACTGAATGAGAAGCATAAACATCAGCTTTTTCATGATTAGACCAATCATATCCAGCAAGTCCAACGGTTTCAGCTACTTGGCCTGTAAGGAAGCTTTCTGTTGTATTGGTAGTCATAGTATCCCCATATAGAATTGAACGAGTAGTAGAAGTAGTAAGTACATTACTATATCCAAAAGTTTCTGTGTTAAAACTTATATTAAGGAGTTGGGTTTTAGGGGTATCAAATATTGATATTACTGCTGAATTGTCTTGAGGAGAAGTATTAATTAATCCATTGTTTACTGTGTAACCTGCTATATCGTTTATATTATTCGTTACTGTACTATTAACAGTATTTAAATCTATTTCTGAAGTACCATTATTACTATTATCTAAAGTTATGGATGCCCCAATCCATGAAGATGTAAATGTAGTTTCTGCTTTTTTATATTCATATGTAGTTATACTATGAGAAATAAGTCCAGTATCTATAATAGGATTTGAATTTGGAGTAGGTTCAACTATGATGTCGGACCCAATAAATGCATTTGTAGATACAGAACCGTCTACGTTTTTCTTTTTTTGTAATGTAAAAATAGGTTCAGACGTACCTGGCCCAAATGGTTCTTTTAATTTACCTTTTACCCTAAATCTAGTTACAGATTGTGAAGCATATGCTGCTGCGTAGTCGTGACCTTCAAATGATGAAGAATTAGCTCTAGTTGTGTGAGCATCACCATATAAAACAGTTCGTGTTGATGTAGTAGTCCCGTGATTACTATACCCAAATGTTTCTATTTCATGTATTACATCTGTGATTTCAGTAGGAAGAGTTGCACTCATACTAACAACTGCTGATTGTGAATTAGAATCTACAATTGTTGAGGGGGCATTTGCTCCTAAAGTAATAGAAGGTTCAAAAATATAACTACCTAGAGGGAAATTAAATTCTTCAAAAGATGAAGTGTAATTAGCAATTTGAATAGTACCTTCAAAAGTAGGTGCTGTTTCAAAAAATTGGCTATTATTTTTATTAAATGTAAATGTAGGTGAATTAAAATCACCTGTGTTTGCTATTGGGGTTGCTTCAAATGTAAGTTCAATTTTATAAAAATTACCACCCATACCACTTGGTGATGTTTGTACTCCTGCACCTAAATCAAAACTTATAGCAACATGTCCATTTGGTAATATATCAATAAGTTGGTTTAGATTTCTTGTACCTACACCCCCATATGTATTACCATAAGTATTATTAGAAATATTTCCAAAATTATGACCCCCAATTATTAAATTTTTAATCCCATAATTACCATTCATATCCCCTTTAACTCTAATTCTTTTAATAGTAATTTGGGATACTCCTGCGCTTAAAAATTCATTACTTAAATTTAAAAAATCATCAACAGAATTATTATTAGGTGCACATAATATATTAGGTGAATCAGTTCCTTCTACAACAAATTCTACTGGAACGTTTGCTGTACCAATGTTTGATCCTGGAGGGCTAAATGACACATTAATGTCAGGATCTGAATTGGGCCCAAATGCAAAAGGGGATACTACTTTGGCTTTTACTCTTAATCTTACAATAGCTTGCTCAACATAATCATTATAATGAGGATGAATAATTTGCCCTACTAAAGCATTAGATATAAGAGATAATTCCTCTGTTTTTAAAGATGAAGATAAACCATATAAAAGACTTGAAGTTAAATTAGGATGACCTATATTAGTTCCATATGATCCACTTTCTACTTCTACAACTATATTAGATACAACTTGTGGAGATGATACACTCATACTTATTTCAGCTGTTGTGTGACTATCTTCATTAATTCCTACTTTAACAGTTGAAGAATTTTGTTCTGTAATATTTACGTCTACTGTATGGATCCCCTCTCCAATTATTATTTCTGTAAAAGGTGATGTATATTCATACCTTAAACATTTTTTATCGGGTTGATCTGGGTGAAATTCTATATCTCTTACATCATTATATACTCCTATACTTTCTGTGTTTACTAAATAGTGATCATAGGTTGTAATAATACCATTTTCATTAGTACTTTGAAATTCAAATTGAATATCTCCATGATGGGATGTTATAGGGAAACCATCATATGGTTCTATAACTCGAGCTCGAACTCTTGCTCTTACAATTGATTGGTTTATAAATTTTTGTTCAGTTTCAGAATCCCCATCAAATACATCAGAAATAAAAGTTTGTGTTTGATCTTGAGTTAAGGTTTGTGTTAAACCTGCTAGGAGACTTGAGGTTAAATTAGGATGAGCTTGATTAGTTCCATATGATCCACTTTCTACTTCTATAAATATATTTGTAACTTTAATTGGGGGCGATTGTAGTAAAAATGTTTCAAATGGATTAGTGTTTTCAGTGTGAATAATATGATTATTATTTCCATGTTGGATTCCTACTAAATTACTAATGTCATTAGCGGATTCATTAATACTTCCAATAAATAAAGAAGCAGATCCATTGTTATCAAATTCAGTTGAATTTACTGTAAATTGATGGGGAACATATTCTACTCCATTAATAAGATTTAAATTTTGAATATTACTAGTAAAACTATTATCATTAGTAAATTGAGAAGCTATTTCATCGGGGGCCCCAAATATAAAAGTTTTAAAAAATGTTGAATCAATATTATTTATAAAGTGTAAATTACCATCTAAGTTATAATAAAATTTAACTTTTGTTTTATGAGAAGGATTGGTTCCATTAGTTCCACACTTTGTATAATCTATACTGGCTTGGGCCCCTATATTTAAATTTATAGTATTTTTACCATAAAATAAAGTACGATTTTCTTCTGGTAAATTATATGCTAAAATATTACTAATTGTAGATTTAGGGGCAGAGTTAAAGGTTAAAGTTGTTCTATGGGTGTCTATCCCTGGTCCCCCATTACTATCTGGGTTATTAGGGTAATTATCTTGTAATTCTGTATCTACTATAAAATCTACAGTACTTGAATAAGAATCTTGTATAAATGTTACATCTACAAATGCTTTGTCAGAAGGTATTCCAGGATGAAAATTATTTGCTGTTATAGTATATTCTTCTACATTAGATATATTAAATAAATTAGATATATCATCTATTGTTAAATCATCTGAAGATTCTGCATCTGTATTTGAAAAAGTAAATGTACCAAATCCATCAAACCCATTAAAGGAATTATTATTAGATAGGTCTTTTACTTCTTTAAAAATAAGTTTTTTTAACCCATCATCTTCTCCCCCATCTTCTATATTAGGATCAGAAGAATTTGTGTGATCTATTCTAATAGTTGCTGTAATTGTATCATGAGGAAGATTAAAACTAAGATTATTTTCTTTAGGACTTATATTAGGTTTTTCATTTAAATACCCATCTAATGTTACAGTGTGGAATATTTGATGGGTTTCTCCTCCTGAACCAGTTTCAGCAGCATAAATAATATATCTGTGTACTCCCGCACGTCTTTCATCTAATTGAATTGAAAGGTCATTAGGATCACCCACTATATAAGTAGATTTGTCTAACCCCCCTTGTTGAACTGTAATTAAATCTTCATTATCATCTCCTACTTTTATAAAATTAAAATATGTAGGTTTAAAAGTAGAAGAACCTGTAGTTTCTATTTTTATTAATCCTGGATTAAAAACCGCACTTTCTTCACCAGTAGGAGTATATTGATTTTCACCTGAGATAGTAAAGAATGTGTCTTGGGAAAATGGTGTTGAAGCAGATACTCCTGAACCTGAACCTGCAAAAAATACAGCTGAAGCATCAGTAGTAGTTGTTACAAGGTCAGAACCATCTAAATATTTGTAAGAAGTAGCGAATATGGTTCCATCTATATTTAAATTTTCATCAACTTCTACACTACTTGTAAATTGTGCGGTTGAACCTGATTGAATAAATTTACTACTACTATATATGTGCTGTCCTGCCATTATTCAGTTATTGTTACTGTTGTTCCTTGTACTACTGTTTGTAAATTATTAGTATTATTAGCTATTACTAAATATTCATAAACGCCTACTTCATCATAAGTTCTTTCATAGAATGATTGGGGGATTCTTCCATTAAATTGACCTTTTTCTACTGTTTTCCAAGTACTATTAACTCCTGTTTCTTCTAATGTTTGATTTTCTATAAAACAAAAATTATTAAAATTACCTGAAGCTGAAATTCTAATAAGATCACCTACTGAAGCTACCCATTCTACAAATGTACCATCACCTAAGGATTTTCCTACTTTTAAAGGAGGGACATTAGTAGAGGATCTACCTGTAGAAGTAGGTAGATTATTAAAAATATTAGCTTTTACTATTCCTTTAACTTTAGTATTACCTTTAATAGATACTCCATTTTTAAATTGGGCATTAGAGCCTGATTGGATAAATGATCCCGAAATTAAGTGTATTCCTGCCATAACCTACATTTTTCTAATCATTGCTTTAATTGTGTAACTCTTATCATTTCCCCTTTCTATAGCTTGTGCTATTATTTTCCCAAATAATTGTTGATCATAAATATGTTTAGGATTAATTCCCTTACCATGACCTTTAATTTTTGATGTAATAATATAATCGCCCTCTTCTATTTTACCTGTTACAAGAACAGGTTCAGCTCCTAATACAATTGGGTAATTTTCACCTTTAGAAACAACTCCCATAACTAATGGATCTCCTTCTTTTTCGCATGGACACATTGTGCCATTTTGTAATGATAAAACGGTACCTTCTTGCATTTTATCAAGTCCTTCTGTTTCTAAATTAATCTCGTGGATACCACCAAAGAATGTGTCTCTAGCAAAAATTTGTTGCCATTTATTATCTTTATTTCCTAAAGTATAAGTAACATCTGCCTCAGGTACTAAATGGGCATCTATTGAACCTAAAATACCTAAAGGATTTGTAGGTATAGTAAAATTTTCACCACCTATTTGGATTGTAGTTAATTCTTGTCCACCTATTTCTGGATTTGCTGCTACTGTAGTACCTCCGCTTAATGAAAAATTAGTACCATCAGGTTTTTGGAGGTTTGTAACTTGTATAGTATCAAAATGACCCCCACCTGCAACTACTTTTGAGGAACTAATTATACCATTATTTAATATTATATCAGATGTAGTAGTTCCTATATTTTGAGTTTTTAATGATATTTGTTTAAAACTTACAAAATTGTTACTTGTAAGAGAAACTACATTCTGGCTACCTGCTGTAGTATATATAGAATCTTTAATTTTTATAACATAATACCTAAATGGTCTTTTTTTTACTAATGGTATTTGTGAAACTAATTGTGTGTTTCCACTAGAAATACCATTACTAAGGTCTATAGGATTACTAGAAGGGTTAAATTCACTAGCATTAGATATAGGAACTGCTCCTTCTACTAATAAAGAAGCTGAATTTGATAAAAGAGCTGATTCTAAAAGGGTTGTAGAAGTTATTAGGGATGTATTAGAACCAAATATAGTTACTTCATTAAATATACGTTTCCCATCTAAAGTGAAGTTTATGTTGTCTAATATTTTATTTTCTTCTAAATCTAATAATATTAATGCATCTTTATAAAGATTAGTAACTGTTGAATTAGTTTCAAATATATTATTTGGGTTATTACTATTATTACTAAAACCTGTATTATTAGGATTTCCTGCATTATTACTAAATGGGGTACCATTATAATGGTTAATTTTTAAATTTGCAGTAGATCCAAAAGTTCCTGTAGAATCGGGAGTAAAAGTGAAAGCTGTTGAGGTTCCTGGAAGGTTAGATGTTATTTCTAAATTGCCTGAAATATGAGCAGAACCTGTAAAAGGAAATCCGGTGCCTGTTCCCCCTAAAGAGAGATTAGTTGTTTGGTTAGTAATTTCTGTCCAGCCATTTGTGTTGCCTTTATTAGAAGTATCTACAAGAACAAATAAACTATCAGTGTCTTTTTGATAAACAACTAATCCCTCATATATTACTGTGGATCCTAAATTATAGCGAGCAGATTGGTCATTTACAACGAATCTGTTATCTATAGGCCCTCCTTGGACGTCAAATGCTTCTTGTATTACTACTCCCATTGTTAAAATTCTACTCTATAAGTTGAGGACACACTATTGGGCCCATTTGACACATAAACTTTAAATCCTGTGCTACTTCCATAATCTGTTAGTTTTGTAAAACTGCCTATTTCGTTAGATCCTAATGCTCCTATTATTTTTGATAAATCTGGTAGATTATTATCATATGCTATATATAAATATCCACCGTTTGATGATGGGTTAAAGGTCATGTTTATTCCTTCAATTTGATTTTTTTCAATATTGGAATTTAATATTCCTACGCCATATTCTATTTCTCCATTTGCTAACCATGTGTCTAAATTAGTAATAGTTTCTTCAGGAAATACTAATGTACCTCCAATTCCATTAGTACCAAAATCATCAGAATTAGGATTTCTATTTTCTCCATCTATATATGCTCCATATCTTAAACTACGCATCCTACTATAGCTAAGAGTTTTAGACTTTGATGTTGTATCTGAATCATCATTTGGATTTTTCCAATTTTGGATAATAGTTTGACTAATGGTGTTATTATCACTAATACTAATTGTTCCTGTTCCATTTGAAAATCCAGTACTATTCCATCCTTCATAGCCAGATGTTGAATTGGCAGGTCCTGTACTAGTAGTCCATGTAAGAGTTCCGTTAGCATATTTTTCAATTTTAGTACCATATGCTGGGATTCCGTTTGTAGGATTTCCTGTTGTGGGAACTGTAAAATTTAAATTTGGATTTGAGGTAGGTTGACCTGGTTCAATTTTATTAAGGTTTAAATCTAATGAGTCTGTAAGTTGAGCTGTAGATCCATCTGCTTTTCTATAATTTATAGTAAGGGCCCAATTTGCATTACCTTTATCACCTACTACTATTTTTGAAACTGTATGAGTTGATGTATTATCAGGAAAATCTTCACTATTTAACTCAAAAACTTTTTCAGGATTACTATCAAGGTTTCTAATTTCTCCATTTAAAAATGTGGTTCCATTTAAATTTGCTACAACTGTTAAAGTATATTGATTATTTGGTGTTTGAGGAAATCTATTAAAAATAAAACCATATTGTCTAAAGTCACCTAATACAGGTTCTGAAGGAGTACCAAAAGTTAAAGTAAGGACTCCTTCTACTACACTAGATGCAATGTCTAAACTACCATAATTTATGATATTTAAGTTACTTAATTCAGTTGGATCGTCATCTGATGATGTATTAAAAGTAGAAGTAGTTCCTGGAGTAGTTGTAGTCCCCCCAGCTGCTAATGATTCAGATGTAAATGTTGCACCTCCAACATGTATTGTGGATGCACTAATATGATTACTAGCACTTATAATACTAGCTGTGATGATGGATTCATCTCCACTTAACGCAAAGCTAGTTAATACAGCATAACTTGCTGTAGTAGCTAGGCTTGCTGTTTCTACGTAGCTTGCTGTTATAGCTAAGCTTGCACTTTCTACATAACTAGATGTGATTGCATGGCTTGAAGTTATAGCATAACTTGCGCTTATACTTTGGGAAGCTTCAAGTGCAAAGCTTGCAGATTCAGCAAATGTAGCGTTACTAGCTGTAAAAGCAAATCCAGTTCTTAATGTATGGCTAGCACTTTCTACATAACTTGCTGTCATAGCTAAGCTTGCTGTTTCTACATAGCTTGCT
>TARA_R110002153_G_scaffold1884_2_pt1 | contig 16982 bp, 13 predicted proteins | sample TARA_R110002153 | Tara Oceans TARA_R110002153 (sample SAMEA4398193) | marine metagenome | biome: Polar Biome; feature: [SRF] surface water layer (ENVO:00010504); material: water (ENVO:00002006), including particulate matter (ENVO:01000060) such as... | depth 5 m
GTCAGTTAGTTCATCTCCACTTAAATCTGATGTTAATCTGGACCGACGTAATCAAAAGCTTGAATGTTGGGTGGTAGATTCACCTTCGCAAGGTGACGCACTATTGCCATATTTTACAGAATCAGGCATCGTCCCTCGTTGCTTCAGTGACGCCTATGAGGCTCATGTCTGTTTACAAAATGCCGGATATATTGACAAAACGGAGTCTATTCGTGACATCAATTGGCTCGCACGATATTTAGCAACTAGTGGTTAGTCTTGAACGACTCTAGCGTTAGCAATTCGCTTGCGTAGCAATGGATGAGTTTGTAACCAGCTGTCGACATTTGATTCTTTAGGTATCGTTTTCATCAGCTTTTCTAGCGCTAAAGCAAAAGCTTCAGTATCAAGCGCAGCGGTTTTCATCTGTTTCAGTGCGAAATTATCTGCTTCCCATTCCAATTCTGATGAAAACTGATTTTGTACCAGTGTTGTCGATATACCGGCAAAAGCATCAATCAAGCCACTTACATCGGTAAAAAAATAATCAATCACAAGAGATGAGAAGAGACTTTGGGAAATAAGCCGCATCGAGTGATGATGTTCCACATGACCTATCTCATGCAGTAATACGGCTTGCAGCAAATCCTGACGACTTTCTATTAATTGTATGAATTCATCGGTGACCACAATCGTACCGTTCGGCAAAGCAAACGCATTGGCACCGAGCGACTCGCTTTTGCGAAAGCGTAGTGTGTAATACGCATTATCGAATGTAAGCTGACTGACTGTGCGCTGCCATTTGGACTGAATTGTTTGTTGTTCGCTAAGAGTCAGTTCACTTGGCTGTAACATACCCTGATCCAATGCTTTTAGGGTATGTATAGACGCTAAATTTATTGCACTATAAGGGATTACTTCAGCAAAACGTTCAGCTGCAAGCGGAATAATATATTTAAACACAATAAACAAACAAAGCGGCACCAATAATAAGCTAATGGCTATTCCTTGGTAGCTGCTTTCGAGCGTAGATGCCCATTGCTTTTTGCCGGAGGAATATATCAAGGAATCTAGCTCGGGCGTCGGCTCAAATGACAATAAACCAATGTTCGGTAACATGACTTCGCGACGTGTTGCGGCTAATTTAGGGGTAGGGTTTAGCTGGCTTAATGGGATTGTGTGCAGTACTTCATTATTAGCATTGCGCATCCGCACTTCTTCTGCACTAAACTCGAGCTGAACGAGCAGGCAGCGAGCGCTGCCTGCAGGATAAAACATCGCGTTATGCATCGCTTTATCCTAGTGCAATATCTACGTCGAATACATTCGATATTTCTTCGCCTATCGCGCTTGTATCGTCCTGTGCTCCCTCAACTACATCAGTAATCCCTGCTAGTACGGAGATTTTGGTCGCATTAGCATAAAATATCGATGTACGAATGTGGATCCACGGCAGCGCTAAGCCGAGCGTCACGACCAGTGCGATTAAGTTGCTCAAATGAAGCCATATTAATCTTGCTGCAGAGACACTCGAAGTGAAGGTCGCAACCTTGTTTATTTGCATCGAGTTGAATAAGTGATTGCGAACATAAGCTTGGTAAAAACTAGAAGCAATAAGGATAATCACCAAATACCCAAACATAATTCCCATTGTGAGCAAGGAAAACGATGGTCCCTGAGCGGCCTGAGCCTCAAACGCTCTAAATGATGCGCCTAGCGCAAACAAAGACAAAGCACCTATAACCAAAGCTAAGACCAATGCGCCGAACGAAGCAATGTAGTATTGAGAGCTACGCAGTTGGGTGGTGAATTTTTGCTGACCGTAAGTCATATTATTATGTAAAAATTCGTCCATTTTCTTAAATACCCAGGGAAGCGCAGTATAAAGGGTAAATACGCTGACGATTGGCAGTAAGACAAAGACAACAAATGCATCGCCATACTTTCCGTTGAAACCAAATCTTATATTGCGATACGCAGTCATACGCATTTTAAATCGAACCGCTAAGATAATCATCAATGGCGTTAAAAAGACAAAAGCCACGATGAAAACTAGCATCAACATAGGGCTAAAAGCAGCAGCGATTGAATAAATAACAAATGCGACTACTGCTATAATTCGTCCTTTTAAAATTTGTACTGGGTTGGCTAAATATGAAAAGCAATGCCCATCAATCTCAGTGTTCGAGTAGAAATATCGATGAGTCCGTACAGTAGCCCAAGCTGAATAAATACCTAAGGTCACGATCGTCAGTAATATATTAACGATCCATATACCAAAAAACTCCGAGGTTTTACCGTGAAACTTGACTTGAACTTGGCGTAATACTGCAGTTTGACCTGTGCTATCCGCTGACTCTATCTTTGGTGCCCTTTGTGCGATCAGTTTATCAAGCTCAACTGCGCGCTCAGGATAGACGTCTGCGTCTAAACCTGCTCTGGCACTGAGTAAATCTTCATAGCTGTAGTTCGAATAATCTATATTATCGGTCATGTTGTTTTCCCTTCTTATTGATATTTATTTACTCAGTTCCCTGATCCATGCGAGATACGCAGTTCGATAATACGGCAAAATGGTGCTGAGTTAACCCGATAAATTTGCTATTTCAATCTATGTCTATGCTGATCAACGCTGTGGTACAATTAAATTCAAAGTTTCGCCTTAAGGAAACGTGTGGAAAGTAAAGAAATAACGTCACCATGTGTGCGAAATTGTTGCTTAGATCGACAAGATATGTGCGTGGGTTGTTATCGAATGTTGGACGAAATAGTTGGCTGGGGTGATGCATCCACTGAGCGGCGTGCAGAAATTCTTAATTGTTGTTCATTAAGGGCTAAAAAGTCTGATCTTGAGAAAAATAAGCGGTTAAATCTAACACGATAGAATTTCCATATTTTGACTTTTCGTTTTACGCAAGGCCACCGATGGTCTTGTATTTTTTATTGGTTTTATTCACAGAGTAAACAAGTTGCAAGTAATTTTAGCACCGATGGAAGGGGTGGTTGATCACCTCATGCGGGACATGTTGAGTAGGGTTGGAGGCTTCGACTTATGTGTCACTGAATTTGTGCGAGTCGTGGAATGCTTACTCCCGAAGAAAGTATTTTATCGTTTTTGTCCCGAGTTACATAATGATGGTTTTACCCCAAACGGTACCCCAGTGCGAGTGCAGTTACTTGGGCAACATCCTCAACCGTTGGCCGAAAATGCTCAACGAGCAGTTGAACTGGGTTCTCACGGGGTAGATTTAAACTTTGGCTGTCCAGCCAAGACCGTGAATAAGAGTAAAGGGGGGGCCATTTTGTTGCGCGAGCCGCAAACTTTATACGATATTGTTAGTGCGGTACGCCAAGCCGTGCCAAGCGGACATAAAGTGACGGCTAAGATGCGCTTAGGTTTCGATGATAAAAGTTTAGCATTCGAAAATGCAGCGGCTATTGAAGCTGCGGGTGCAGATTTGCTGGTCATTCACGCACGTACCAAAGTGGAAGGATATAAACCTCCCGCTTATTGGTCATGGATCGCAGATATCAAACAGAAAGTGAATATTCCGATTATAGCTAATGGGGAAATATGGTCTTTTGATGATGCCGTTAACTGCCAGCAGCAATCTAACTGTCAGAATATTATGCTTGGGCGGGGCATTCTTGCGGTACCTAATTTAGCGCGAGTTGTGCGCGGCGAGCAAGACATCATGCCTTGGTCAGAGGTAAATCAGCTACTATTAGATTATTCTGGATACGAAATATTTGGTGATAAGGGAAAATATTTTCCTAATCGCCTCAAGCAATGGTTAGGCTATTTAAGCCGTCAATACCCAGAAGCTGAAAGCTTATTTATGCAAGTACGTAGATTGAGTGACTCCCATGAAATAGTGCGCGTTTTACAGCAGCGCCACTAAACGTTTTCCATGGACCGATGATAAAATCAGATGGTGTTACAAGTGGTGTTATTAATCTGGTTTTTTCTCTTTTACCTTTTGATAAAGCGTTCAATCCGAACGCCCACAATTGAACCCACCCGCTGGTTTTGATCTGTTGTTTGAGGCGCTTCAGACACTTGGGTGGTTGCGGGTGAGCTAGACAATGATCTTGATTGAGTCTCTTGTGCCGGTGGTGGTCTGCGTTCAATCACCTGCCTTGCTGATAGTTGAATGGTCTGAACAGGATTCGCGCTTATTGAATTGACGTCCATAATGATGCTCCTAAGGAAACTCGTATTTGCGCTTAGTCTTGGTTAGCTAAGCCTGCTGGTGCGTCAATTACGTTAAAAATAAGTAACTCGGTATTATGGCGCCACAAGTGGCTTTAAAGTTTGTGCCATTGATTCAGCGATAATAGGCTGCGCTTTGGCATTTGGGTGAATACCGTCAGCTTGCATTAAATCACTGTTTAGGGCGATATCTGCGAGGAAAAATGGTAACAACACCACATTATGATCTTTTGCTACTGCGGCATAAGCGCCAGTGAAAAGCTCAGTATAGCGGCGTCCATAATTTGTAGGTATCTGCATTTCTTGTAAGATAACCGTTGCCCCTGACGATTGACTGAGTTCAACTATTTTTGCTAGATTGCTACGCATCTTAGCGATCGGATGGCCCTGTAACCCGTCGTTGCCGCCGAGTTCGACAAATACATGGCTAGGAGTATGTTGGTCTAACAAACGTGGCAACCTTGCTAGGGCTCCGTCTGTTGTTTCGCCACTTATCGCCGCATTTACAACACTTATGTCGCTTTTTTGCCACGCATCTTGTAACAAACTTACCCAGCTTTGCGCTTGCGTCAAACCATAACCAGCACTTAGGCTATCGCCTAAGATTAACAATTTACTCGATTTAGCCCAAAGTTGATCTGAAACCAGTAAAACAGGTAAAAGAATCAACATAACTTTCGCGCGCTTGCGCAGTGAATTACTTATCAAATTAAACACTATGGCTCCTGCAAATATGATTAAAACGTCCGCGATTACGAAAACAGTTACTACGTCTCAAGGTGAGCTTTCGATCCTCAAGCCAATTAGTTTCGAAGTCAAGGCGGGTGAGTCGATTGCCATCGTGGGTGCGTCAGGCTCCGGTAAATCGACATTACTGAGCCTTTTAGCGGGCCTTGATGAGGTCAGCAGCGGAGAAATTTACCTAGATGGGCAGGGTTTGCATAACATGGATGAAGAACAGCGCGCCCAGTTACGCGGTGAAAAAGTCGGCTTTATCTTTCAAAGCTTTATGTTAGTGCAAAGTCTCACCGCATTAGAGAATATTATTTTGCCAGCTGAAATTGCCGGATTAGATGACGCAAAACAACGTGGGCAAGATATTCTCGATAAGGTGGGCCTGGGACACAGAGGCGATCATTATCCTAATCAGTTGTCCGGTGGTGAGCAGCAACGGGTAGCCATTGCTCGCGCCTTTATTACCAAGCCTAAAATACTTTTTGCTGATGAGCCTACCGGTAATTTGGATGCCGCCAACAGTGATAAAATAGAACAGTTATTGTTTGATCTAAATCGCGATTCGCATACTACGTTAGTTTTGGTTACTCATGACGGTGAACTGGCAAAACATTGTGAGCGTCAATTGTTGATGAATGCTGGCGAGTTGAGTGAAATAACGCCAGCTAATAACGCGTTGAATTCTGATGAGTCAGATGTGCCTGAAACTGCGCAGGCTACACAAAGTCAGGTAGGGTAATGCATGACTAAGCAAACTTTTAATCTCGCCTGGCGATTGTTCAAACATGAGGCTAAGCGCGGCGAGTTAACCATTATTTTACTCGCCATAATATTGTCAGTGGCCTCAGTGCTGTCTTTATCACTTTTCAGTGAACGTCTTCAATCAGCGTTAACCGCTAAAAGTGCCGAGTTTATTGCCGCGGATCGGGTGCTTAAGTCACGCCAACCAGTTGATCAGAGCTGGATAGAAAAAGCACAAGAATTTAATTTGGATACGGCTAATCAGGTCTATACCCGCTCGATGGCGTTTTCTGGCGATAATATGATGCTAGTTGATTTACGCGCTGCAGCGCCGGGTTACCCGTTAAAAGGCACGGTAAAAGTTGCCGAGCAACCCTTTGCGCCAGGTCAAGCCATCAAGTCATTGCCTAAGCCCGGTCACGCATGGATTGAATCTCGCCTTTTTCAAAATCTAGACCTAACACTTGGACAAGATATTGAAGTAGGTGATAAGACATTTACTGTCACTAAAGTGCTATCTGATGTGCCGGATGCTGGTTTTAGCGTTTTTGGTGGCGACCCTAAAGTGCTGATCGGTGAACAGGATTTAGCGGCAACAAATATTATCGGCCCGGGCAGTAGGGCGTCTTTTAGCTATTTTTTTACCGGTAGCGAAGCTGACTTAAATGCGTATTACGACTGGTTGATGCCAAAATTAGATAAAGAGCTACAGAGTTGGGTATCGGTCAATGATGATGATTCTGCTATCGGGCGTTCCATAGCCAAAGCTGAGCAGTATTTTTTACTGGCAAGCTTGCTGGCGATTGTTTTGGCTGCAGTATCCATTGCTGTTGCCGCTCAACGCTATAGCCAGCGACACTATGATCCCGTTGCCATTATGAAAACGTTAGGCGCGAGCAAGGCGATGGTGCAGCAAGTCTACCTGTTGCAAATAACGTTTATTACGTTGTTAGGCATAGTGATAGGCACTTTATTAGGCTTTATACTTCAGCAGGTTGTGGTCTGGGCTCTGGCGGGCAGCGTTGAAGTATCATTGGACGTGTGGTTCTGGCGACCACTGATTATCGCTGTATTTACCGGTGCCATATGCGCAGTACTGTTCTCGCTTTATCCTTTGCTTAAGCTTTTTTCAGTTTCGCCCTTGCGAGTATTACGTCGTGATTTAGGGGCTTCGCTTAGTTCGCGCTTTATTCAGTTTTTAGCCTCAGGGGGCGCAATATTCAGTCTAATGTGGGCATATAGCGGTAATTTGGGTTTAAGTGCTATTTTATTTGGCTCAGGCATTCTATTGGTTATCAGTCTGCTGTTTGTGACATTTGGTTTGATCTGGTTGGGGCGCAAGCTCGGTAAAGGTAAAATGGGCGCATGGCAGTTAGCTTGGGCTCGTATTCGACGCCGGGCCATGGACAACGCCATTCAGCTCATTAGTTTTGCGGTAACGATCATGCTGCTCTTGATCGTATTAGTTATGCGTAATGACATGATTGCTCAGTGGCAAGACCAACTTCCTAAGGGCACACCAAATTATTTTTTGGTGAATATTACTCAGCAGCAATTGCCTGATTTAAAAACGCATTTTGCTCAGGAAAATGTTGATATTGAACATTTTTATCCTGTTGTTCGAGGGCGTTTTGTGGCCATTAATGACGAAAAAGTTTCGACGGCTGTGAGCAAAGAAGATGCTGAAGCTGGCGAACGTCAGGGCCGTGAGGGATTAGGGCGCGAAGCCAATTTGACTTGGAGCGACACCTTACAGCATGAAAATACAATCGTTGCAGGTCAATGGTTTGATACGAGTGAGCCGTTGGCCAGTGGTTTATATGGCGTGTCTGTTGAAGCGCGCATTGCACAACGGTTAAATATTAAGCTTGGGGACAAACTCACCTTTAATGTGGGTAGTGAAGTAATAAATACAGAGGTATCAAGCCTGCGTGAAGTTGACTGGCAGACTATGCAGCCAAACTTCTTTTTTGTTATTCAACCTCAAGCCATGAAGGATTATTTGCCGACATATTTGTCCAGTTTTTACTTAGACAAGTCTCGTAAATCAGACATTACTGACCTTATGAAGCCATTTGCCAGCGTGACGTTATTTGACGTCGATGCCCGAATTGAACAACTTCGAGGGATCGTCAAACAAGTGTCTCTGGCGGTAGAGTTTATCTTAGTACTGGTATTAGCAGCAGGTGCATTAGTGCTTATCGCGCAAGTGCAGGCAAGTATGGATGAACGACAGCAGGAACTGGCCATACTACGGACGTTGGGGGCTAAAGGGCGGTTAATACGCGCGAGTGTATTGTTTGAATTTGTTATTATTGGTTTAGTTGCAGGTTTAATGGCTGCATTCGCTAATGAAGTCAGTTTATTTTTCCTACAAAGCCAAGTGTTTGAAATGGATGCTTCTTTACACTGGGAGTATTGGTTTATTGCGCCGGTTGCTGGGGCAATTGTAGTAGGGGCTTTAGGCATGGTTGGTTGTTGGCGCTTGTTGCGCTTAAACACCAGTCATTTATTACGCCAAATGGTGTAAATTCAGCGCAAGCTTAGGGTAAAATAAAAAAGCCGATAACTCTGAAGTGAATTATCGGCTTTTTTGTATGTACGCTCAGATTAACAAGATGAATTTGTTATTCAATTTGTCTTAATGAAGGCAAATATGTCTATAAACGCAAGCACTCAAGTGCATGTGCTAATTCAGGGTAATGAAATTGATAACCACTTTCTTGCAAACGCTTAGGGACCACGCGCTGACCATGTAAAAGTAAATCTGCGGCATCACCCATAATTAAGCGTAGGACAAATGCTGGCATGGGCAAAAAGCATGGGCGATGTAACACCGATGCAAGCGTTTGACTAAACTCTGCATTGGTTACAGGCGTCGGTGCTGTGAAATTAAACACGCCGCGACATTCTGTGTGCTCAATTAAATGAATTAGGCCATCTATCATGTCTTCTAAATGTATCCATGACATATATTGACGACCTGTGCCCATGGGCCCACCTAAACCAAATTTAAACGGCGGAACCATTTTCATCAATGCTCCACCGCGGCGGGTAATCACGATACCGGTGCGAACTATACAAACACGAGTATGCTGCGACTCAGCTTCTTTAGCTAAACTTTCCCAGCGATCACACAACCGATGACTGAATTCATCGTACGGGCTGTTAAACTCTTCATCAATAATTTGATCGTCTTGACGGCCATAATAACCAATGGCCGAACCACTGATAAACAAAGAGGGTGGGCGGCTACTTGCTTTGATTAACGAAACTAACTTTTCGGTCATCTCCCAGCGGCTTTGCTCAATGCGCTCTTTTTGTTCAGGTGACCAGCGCTTATCAGCAATTGGTTCGCCAGCTAAGTTGATTACTACGTGAAAATCATCAAGATTTTCAAAGTCAGTTAGTGATGACGTTAACGTCACTTTGTGACCCAATAGCAACTCGGCCTGAGATACGTTGCGGGTGATCACTGTAATGTCGTTTGGTTTTAACTTTGGGATAAGGTTCGAACCAATTAATCCTGTACCTCCAGTAATCAAAATACGCATATAAAATCCTTGTTGTGTTACGTTTTAAAGCACGAAAGACAAAGGGAAACTGAATCAGAAAACCTTAGAGCATGGGGCTTGTCGACTTCAGCTTCAGCATATATTACCCGCGGATGCTCAGCTGCAATAGCCAATACATCTGCGGTCAATTTTTCTAATAGTGCAAATCTATTATCTTCAACCAATTGAATAATTCGTTTGGTAATAATCTTATAATTGAGCGCATCGTCCATATTATCAGACCCACTAGCTTGGTCCGCTTTGTACTCTATTTTCACATTCACGATCACATCTTGCTTATTATTTATTTCATCTTGATTAATACCAATATAGGTACGTAAACGTAGATTTTTTATCCTGATCGTCGCTGGATTTAACTTCATATTATTATCACCCTTGTTCTAGGACGTAAAAATAACCTAAAATCAGTACGTTAATATCTTTTAACCGTTTTGTACACGGATAATAAACGAGATGTCACCAATATGCTCCATAATACTAAAAACGTGGCTTAAGGCTATAAAATAAGCTTATTATCTGATAGTTTTCCAGCTCACTTTAATAATGACCCAATCTATGCAAATGAAATACTCTCCTTCACTGAAAGTCTTAATAATATTAGCGTCTCTGGTAATTGTACTCGCAGGTATTAAGGCAGCCAGTGCCATCGTAGTACCGTTCTTATTATCCATTTTCATTGCGATGTCATGTAGTCCCATTATCAACTGGGCTAACCAATATAGAATTCCCAGAGCAGTATCGGTGATATTAGTGATACTGCTAATGGTGGTTTTCGGATTTATGCTGGCGGGTTTGGTTGGTCAATCAATGAACGATTTCAGTGATAATTTACCAAAGTATCGCGAGCAACTCGTTGATCAGTTTGCATGGGCAATAGGGCGCTTGAACGACTTTAATATTCAAATCAACAAAGATCAGTTGCTGTCTTATTTAGACCCAGGTGCAGCCATGAACATGGCCACCAGTTTATTGACTAGCTTAGGCGGGGTATTAACTAACTTTTTGCTTATCCTACTTATTGTGGTTTTTATGTTATTTGAAGCGGAGTCATTTCCGCGCAAGATCCATATCGCGTTAGACGATCCAAACATGAAAATGCGTCAAATCGATAAATTTCTGATGTCAGTTAAAAACTATTTGGCAATCAAGACACTTGTCAGTTTAGGCACCGGCCTTATTATTGGGTTGTGGTTGTATTTCCTCGGAGTAGATCATTATTTACTATGGGCTACGTTAGCTTTCTTACTTAACTATATTCCTAATATCGGTTCGATTATTGCCGCAGTACCGGCGGTATTACTGGCTTTGGTGCAACTTGGGCCAGGCGTCGCGGGGTTGACTGCACTTGGGTTTATTGTGACTAACACCGTGATGGGCAACATTGTCGAACCACGCTATATGGGGCGAGGCCTAGGGTTATCGACTTTAGTGGTCTTTTTGTCGTTGATTTTTTGGGGCTGGCTACTGGGTACTGTGGGTATGTTGCTGTCTGTTCCGTTAACGATGATCGTTAAAATTGCTTTTGAATCAGGACAAGATACTCGCTGGATTGCTCAATTACTGGCCAGTGATGGCCCTGAGCTTAAGGAGTTAGAGCATCAAGATGAAAAAGACCAAACTCAAGAAAATAAAGGCGCTCAATAATAAGTAACTTCCTTTATTACGCGTGCTTCATGTATAGGCTACCGTCGGACTTGTTTGGTGCGTAGCCTTCATAATATGAAACGATCTCACCAATTTTGTATGCTTAACATTAATTCTTAGCATTACGGCTATAAATATGTCTATTTAGCCCTTATCAAGTGCCACAAAAAACTGAACCACACAGCGCTAATCTGTGTAGTGATTGATTTATGACCACTCAATAGGAGATAAAATGGTCCGCTATATCGTTCGCAAACCCTTTGGGAAAACGTTTACTTATAAATATCCGTCTGGTCGTACGGTCAAAAGTAAAGGCATTAAGCGTTGGGTAAACAGTTTAGCTATTCCACCTGCTTGGCAAGACGTACAAATCGAATTGGACCGCAGCGCTAAAGTATTGGCCTTCGGCCGTGACGAGAAAAATCGTAAGCAATATATTTACAATCAGAATTGGACTGAACAGGCGAGTAAACAGAAATTCGAACGTATTTTGCGTTTTGCCAAACAGTTGTCAACCATGCGCCGGGCAACCGGGCAGCATATCACTCAGCGACCGATTGACGAGAACGCAGTTCTCGCGTGTATGACACGTATGTTAGATGACGCCTTTTTTCGTCCCGGCAGCGCTTCCTATACCCGAGACAATCAGACCTACGGCTTAACCACGCTGCGGGCAAAGCATATGAACTTCGAACGTAAACATGTGGAGTTTGATTATGTTGGTAAAAGTCATCAGCAACAGCACAGGGAAGTGACAGATAAACACGTTAGAGATGTGCTGGCCCAATTAGAAACGATGACCGGTTATGAATTATTTGATATCACCTTGCCTGACGGAGAGCGCAAAAATTTAACGGCACAAGACCTGAATCAATATATTGCTGAAGTTATGGGGGAAGATTTTAGCGCTAAAGACTTTAGAACTTGGGCGGGCACAGTGTTAATGGCCGTAGCACTAGATGAATTAGGCCCTGTAGAGGATAAAAAACTGAATCAAAGTAATGTGCTTGCTGCGGTCAAAAAGGTCGCCAGTCAACTGGGTAATACCCCTGCCGTTTGTCGTTCAAACTATATTCATCCACACGTGATTATGCAGTACGAAAGCGGTCGAACCTTGGCTTATTTTCGTCAACAACTAAAACGTACCCGTTCTAAATATTTCAGCCCAGACGAAAAAGCGACTTTGAAATTACTAGAATATTTGATCGCAAGCGAATGAATAATATGTATTTTTATCATGATGACAATTTGGCTACTATAGCAACTTAAAACAACACCTAAAAAGAATGGCTCAGGCCCTAACTACACTTAAAGGACTAATAATGAAAATACGAATTTTCCTCTTCACCTTGGCATGTTTGACCTTCGGCGCGCACGCTGAGAATAAAGCATCTCGGGAGTCAGTTGAACAGCTGATGGTGTTAACTGACGTATCGAAAATGATGGAGGCCATGCAAGAGCAAGTCAGTAATATGTTCAATAACATGGCGACTCAAATGAACATTTCTGAACAGGAAAGACCCGCATTTCAGAAGTATATGGGAAAACTAGATATCTTATTTAAAGAACAAATGACTTGGCAGCAGTTTAAAGATCCCATGATCAATGTGTATTTAAAGCATTTTAACCAAAAAGAAATTAATGGATTGATTGCATTCTATCAATCTGACGTTGGCCGCAGCATGACGCAGAAAATGCCCCTGGTGATGCAAGATTCTATGTTAGTTGGCCAGCAAATGATGCAAGGCGTGATGCCGAAAGTGCAAGCCATAGCGGAAGAATTGCAAGGTGAAATTCAACAAGCTAGAGAGCAGGACGACGCCCAGTAAACTCGCTTCTATATTTAGGGATTGAAAAATAAGCCGCTATGATACCAGTGGCTTATTAATTTGATAAAAATAAATACCTCACCCCAGATGCTCTTTAATTGCTCGAAAGCCCCTTTAAGCGCTTCATACCTAGACTATACGCCTTTTCAAACATTCTGTGATTACGTCTTATAAAGCACATGCTGACCTACACATGACAAAAAACCATAAGAGGAACATAACATCTCTTAAAGATGCCTTTGTGACCCAGTTCGCAGACGCAACAATATTGATGGAATTAACACTGAATGTTGTTACATCATGCTGGGCATCTCCCATTCAAGAAATGAATGAGTTTATTATTGGGTATGTATTTAATGTAGAGGTATATCGATATGATACAAAGTTAAACGGAAAATAAGATAAGCTGCTAGTTACTTAAAACTAGCAGCTATTAGCACCAGGGAGGCACATAACAGTTCACTACGCTGTCGATGGGTATTATTACTAATTTTGTGTCTAATTATTAGTGTTTGAGTGTAAGTTATTAGTAAACAATGTGCATAAACTGTGCATTTAAATTCTTTTTTCACATATTTATCTTGTTAAATAAGCTTAATATATTCAGCAGAGCACATTGAATTTACTAAGATCTCATAAATTAAATATTGTGCTGAAAACGAAATATAAGCATAGATGTATTCCTATTGGTATTTTGCAAATGCCTATTCTTAGTATTGCCAATCAACCCTTCCCAATGCCCCATAAATGACGTGATTTACCAGATAATATGACCTTCCATCATCAATGCATAGCTATTTTTCGCTATATGGCAGCTACTGTTGTGCATAGTTATTAGCGATCACCACCCCTCTAAAAAGTAAATAGGTCGTCTTCTAATCTTCTATTATGAAGATAAAAACCAAAAAAATACGCTATTGAACTCACCTTATATCGATCACCTTGGCGATTCCTGATTCTTCAAATGTGCATAAATATGCAATTTATCGTCAAGGTCTGTAAAGGTTCAGTCAGCGAAGCGTAAATTTCCGTTTAAGTGGATGTTTTTTGACCACTTTGAATTGATTATCGACTTGGCTAGGTGCTTAATTCGCCACTTGGGGTGAGTCCCCTAATCAAGTGTCGACACACGGCTCATACAGCAAAATAATAATTAAATGACATTCAGCTTATTTATTTTAAATGGTATGAATGCGGGGAATTTAGATGTTCAAAAATAATACCTTAACAAAGGCGATTAAACTTTCATTTTTGGTCGGTGGCGCGGCTATGGTTTTACCTAGTAGTTTTGTTGCCGCGCAAGTCAATGAAGGCGTGGACGCCAATTCAGTGGAAAAAATCCAAGTGACGGGGTCACGTATTAAGCGTACTGATCTGGAGTCAGCAAGTCCTATCTCTATTATCAGCGCTGAAGATATTAAACTCGGTGGTTTTACCTCAATCGAGCAAGTGCTACAACAAAGTACCGCATCTAGTGGTATGGCGACAGGTGCCGCAACCAACAATGGCGGAGCAGGCGCTGCGCGCATTAACCTTCGAGGCTTAGGTAGCAATCGCACGCTCGTGTTAGTAAACGGTCGTCGTATGGTCAACTCGGGCACGGGGGCTGACTCGTCAGTTGATTTAAACACTATCCCATTGGCTACCATTGAGCGGGTTGAAGTGCTTAAAGATGGGGCGTCTGCGGTATACGGTTCAGATGCGATAGCAGGTGTTGTGAACATCATTACCAAAACGCATTTCGATGGTCTTGAGTTGTCAATGGGATACGCAGGCTCTGCAAAAGGCGACGCCAATACTGGCGATATTAGTTTGGTTACCGGTGGCGGTGGCGAAAAAGGTCACTTCGTTCTGGGATTAAGTTACGTTAATCGCGGAAAAGCCATGCAAGGTGATCGCGACTTCTCTGCTTGCCCTGACAATGATTTTGATTCTACTGGTGCTTGCCAATCCGGCAGCTCTTATATACCAGGTGGTAATTATAATTCTGGTGATGGTTGGGGAACGCTAGACAGTGATAAAAACTGGACTGAAGGCTACGACGCCTATAACTATGCAGATAGCTCGTACCTTTACACGCCGCAAAAGCGTATCGGCTTGTTCGCAAACGCCAATTATGATGTGAATCAAGATACCCAAGTTTACCTAGAAACCTTATATACCAAGCGCACGTCTACGCAGCAAATGGCACCATCGCCTATTAGTGCCACACTTACGGCGGATGCAACGGGTAACCCTTTTGGCGTGGCAACATCAATGCGTCGTCGTATGACTGAAGTGGGTGATCGTGTGTTCGATCAAGTTACTGACACGCTTCGTACGGTTGTCGGGGCTCAAGGCTTATGGGATGTGGGTTCTGGCTATGAATGGGACGTGTCGTATTCCTATGGTCGTAACGATGCCACTGACCGTTCATCTAACTACATTAACCTGACTAAGCTTTATAACACGATGGACTCGTCAGTTTGTAATGATGTGGGCATTCCATGTCAAGATTGGTTTGTTGGGGAAGGAGAGTTGTCGGCTGATACAATTGATTACATCTCATATACTGACCAGGCTACCGGCGGCAACGAATTTAATATTGTTAATCTTAACTTAACGGGCGATTTATTTGAGCTTCCCGCTGGTTTTGTTGGGTTTGCAGCAGGTGCAGAATACCGCCGTGAAAAAGGGTGGTATCAACCTGATGCGGTAACGGTAGCGGGTGATGGCAGTGCTTCTGCGCAAGAAGCCACCTCTGGTAGCTTTGATACCACGCAATTTTACGCTGAGTTTGCTATTCCTTTGTTAGCTGATTTACCTTTGGTCAAAACGTTATCGATTGATGCGGCTGTACGTTGGTTTGATTACAGTACGTTTGATTCAGATACCACGTGGAAGATGGGATTAAGCTGGCACGTAAATGATGACTTGATGATCCGAGGCGTAGCGTCAACGGCCTTTCGAGCGCCAACCGTTGATGAGTTATATGGCGGTGATGTGGGTTCATACGATTACTTAACCGATCCCTGTTCTGGTTACGGTGGCAGCGATTCAAGTTCAAGCCTGTATCAAACTTGTCAGTCAGAAATTGGCAATACAAGCTACCAATATACTGATGGCCAAATTGAAAATACCTATACGACTGTGGCGAATTTAACGCCTGAGCAAGCGGATACAGTGACGGTTGGGGTAGTGTATAACCCACACGATATTGAAGGTTTATCGCTCACTTTGGATTACTTTAATATCGAAGTCAGCAACGCGATTTCGCGTATTTCGACACAGACTTATTTGGATCAGTGTTATGCAGGCGAATCAAGCTATTGTGATGTGTTAAATATCACCCGTGATGAAGTCACAGGTAACATTGACTATATGGAATCTCCGTTAACCAATGTGGGCACAATCGAAACCCGCGGCGTTGATATGAACATGGCATATGTGTTTGAAGCGATGGGCTTTGATTGGTCAGTAGATCTGGATGCAACTCGTCTTCTTGAATATACCGAAGATGACGTTGAATACACGGGGAAAATTGACGGCACCAACGGCGGGTTCGCCAAATGGAAATCTAACCTAGGCATTAAAATGGGCCAAGACGACTGGACCCTAAGCTGGAAGGCTCGTTATATCGGCAGTATGACCGACGACTATTATGCATCTTATGATCTAGTGCAAGATGTCAGTTCGGTGACTTATCACGATCTAGCGGCGCAGTATTTCGTCAATGACACATGGTCAATATCTGCTGGCGTGGACAATTTGTTTGATAAAACGCCTCCATACATTTATTCATGGAATAACGCGAATACCGTTCCAGAGGTTTACGATGTAATGGGGCGTTATTACCACGCAAAAATAACAGCGCGTTTCTAAGCTCATTCTTTGCCAAGTCCATAACACGCGATTTAGGCTTAACGAAGATCGTTAAAGCCTAAATCGTTTAACGACATACTAGTGGGCATTGCAAGTAAAGTGGGTAAACGAAGTAAATCACAATCCGGTAAATGACCTTTACCGGATTTTTTTATGGGTATTTTATGTGTAATAGCGTGATTGGTTCGGGCTCTATTAATTACGAGACAGGGGGAATATCTGTCAGATATCTGGGTAACGAGGTTGATGACACTCTAGAGGTTTTACAAAGCATAGATTCTGAGATAGTAAGCCAGACTCTATTGCGAAGTCTGGCTTGTTAGTGCTAAAAACGGAGACAGTCAGGACTTTGTAAAGTGTTTCAAGTTGGAGCGGATCTAGCAATGCTTAACGCCTTGCCCTTGC
>TARA_R110002153_G_scaffold135896_1_pt1 | contig 16917 bp, 22 predicted proteins | sample TARA_R110002153 | Tara Oceans TARA_R110002153 (sample SAMEA4398193) | marine metagenome | biome: Polar Biome; feature: [SRF] surface water layer (ENVO:00010504); material: water (ENVO:00002006), including particulate matter (ENVO:01000060) such as... | depth 5 m
GAGTATTATATCGCTTCTCTTTATACGTGCGTCCCTCATGTGCTGGAGTTGTAGTGTGATATATATTCTTCCTCTGCTTCTTTGGTATATACGCCATCGCTTATCTTATATAGATCCTTCACCATTCGATATAGCTGTGCCTCCTGAATGCTGGGGATTTGCCTACCATTATAGTTCTCTATCCTGAATTTGTTTATGTTGTCAGCTATCTCATTGAGCTCTTCACTTGTGTAACTCATGGCTTAATGTATTCTACGTACTGCATAACAACATCATCATTAATAGACTCATAATCTCTTATCTTATTACACCAATACGAACAGGATGCGGTGTTCATCCTAAATATATTCGCGCTCGCTTCCATAGTATAGCCACAGCACTGTCTGAGCTGGTACATCATAATGCCACGTATAAGCGACTCCTCTCTTGTTATCCCTCGTGAGTGGTTAACCTTATACAATCGCTTCGAATCGTATCCTAGTGTATCAAGGAGACGCTCCCCTTGTCGCTGTATTGTTTCAGCTTTAGCTGTGTTTGTTAATAAGCTCATCGACTTTATCTTTATAGTATTGTGCTAATATCTTTAATTCTGCATCTGTGTACTTACGCGAGAGAGCTGCTCTATCCTCCATGTGTTGAGCTGTCCCTGGTCCGTACTTCATATCTAAGTACTTTGAGAACTTAAACTGTTGCCCCTGGCTCCCTATGTTACATCCATAGCACTGTGGTGCTGTGTTCTTAACGAGCCATCTTGTGCTGTAATGTCTACGGCTCATAAAGTGCCCGTTCTGCATCTCCTTAACGTGTTTGATAGTATCACACGTGGCGCATTTAACGTTACCATCTGAGTTAGCAGCGGACCACCTCACGAAGCGTGAGAAGTACCTGTCTAGGTTACTCACTAACGTCTTGCGCTTGGGTCGCTTGATACGCTTCTTTTTGGGCTCTTGCGATCTCATTAAAGTCTTCTAGGGTTAAATGAACGGATCCTCCAGCCTCCTCGAGAGTCTTCTTCTCTGTAGGGAGTACAATTGCATCGCTTAAACGCTTCCAGTCTATCATGGCGTTACTGTAGGGCTCTGCTTCTTTATGCTTTCGCTCCCTTAGTGGCACTGTGTGCTCTATCTCGTAATTGTGTAGACACTTAATAAGCGTATTTGTAGTTAGGTTACCATAGAGCTCATATTTGCCCTGTCGAATGTATTTAAAGCATAGAATGATCTCCTCAACTTTTAAGCTGGGAAAAATCTCTATTATATCATCTACAGCATCCTGAAGGTCTGTCTCTGTCTGAAAGCTACGTGTAGCATTAACTGAGCGCACGAGCCTCTCTAATTGGCTTAAAAGTAGCATCCTTACAGGGGTCAAACCTACAGCTTTCGCTGTTTGAATCACCATCCCTTTTTTAAACGCATCGCTAGGAGTTAAATCTCTCGCTATGTTATCAGCTGCGAGAATTAGCCCATCTAACTGAATCTGCTGTAATTTTTGGAGCTCTTGTTTTTTGCTCTTTAAGAGCAAATAATCCTTGCCATCCATGAGTAATTGATTTATTAATTATTTGTATCGCTGTTTTATAATCGTCGCCAGATATCTTCTGGAGATTGTGGAGAGCTGACTGCTCCCCTCTCTGGGTGTAGTTTCGAAGCTTCTTCTCTTTTCGCTCCAGTATCCATACGTTCCAAGCTTCAATAAAGAGATTTTCAGTAAATGGATAAATCACCTCTTTTGTTATTGTATTTATTTCTTTACTTATTCTTTTACTTATTACTTTACTTATATGTGCGTCAATTTGAGTAGGTGGTGCGTCAATTTGACTCAGTGGTGCGTCAATTTGAGTAGGTGGTGAGTCAATCTGACTCGGTGGTGCGTCAATTTGACTCGGTACAAGCTTCCGTACTGGTGAGCTTTGTTTTATCTTAATGTGGTCCGTTGAGACTAGATTTGAGATAGCTCTTGTTATGGAGGATCGAGATACTTTGCACTCTTCAGCTAGTTTGTTATTCGTCTTAAAATAGGTTTTATTACTAGAGTGAAAACTACATATATCAGCTAGGATATAACGCTCTAACAGAGTGAGCTCTGACAGCTCCCAGATGTTTATTGGTATCCACACTCCAGTCTTCATATCTGCTTCTCCTCCTCGTTAAATAGTATCTCTCCAATAAGCTCGACTCTTGTAGTGTCTGAAGTCTGCACAATCTTATCTGCGTGCTTCAGCATAGGCATTGCGTTAATGTTTATCCAGTTGTACACTGTTCTAACGTCTACCCCTAGCGAGTTTGCGCAGTTTTTCCTTGTTCCGTACTTTCTGAGTATGTAGTCCTTCATCTCTTTTTGTAATTTGTGAAGTATATCGCTAATCCTATTATTAAAGCCAGGAGCGTAGATGTGTACATTATATCCATGAGTCTCATTTGTACCAGTTTGGGAGCTCTAACATCATTGGCTCGTTTTCGCGCTCATAGAAGTCGTAGCTCCTGGGTGTACTCTCTCCATCCCATTCTTTATACCAGGGCTTAAACATCGAGAGCTCGAGCTGTGCCTGTTTGAGTCCATCCGCTACCATCTCCCTACTGAGCTCATAAACTACTACTCCATGAGGTGAATGAGGGTCGCAAGTGATGAGATAATTTGATACATCGCGCCCTGGGAAGACAGCCTCTGAATACATCGCGAGCTGCATATGGTAGAGGTTATCCATCACCCACCGCTGTATCTTCTTTGGCTCGTTATCTGTGATCTTTAAATCTGCTACGTAATCTTTCCCTATTACATCCGCGAAGCCATGAAATTTGACGCCCTCCATCTTCCAGTGCAGGTGCTTCTCGACCTCTACTGCTTCGTTGAGTAGCTTACTAGCAAGAGGGTGCTCTCTTACCGCTTCAGCGAGCTTCTGAGCCTCTTGCACCTCTTTTGCAGTAAAGACTCCCTCCTCTCCCTTTGGGTGCATTAGAACCGCCTCCTTGTAAGTCTTGTTAGCTCTTGTCGCTACGTCGAGCACAATAAGAGAGCTTATCTCGTTTGGCTCCAGGGTGAGAAGGTGAGTAAGCCATCCTCTGCGCATCGGTGCGGACTGCTTAAAAATGCGCTTTTTGTACCCTACGAAGTGAGCTGGAGATTTGCCGAATTGCTTTAAACTGCTGAAGCTTAACTTGAGCTTATCGATATCCATTATTTAAAAGGGTTCTCTCCAGTGAATAGAGCTTCAAGGTCTACATTCGCTGCGAACTCTTGCGATGCCTGGAGGACCTCCTCTGTGAGCTCTTTTGGCTGACTCGCTTTAACGTAGTACTTTGTATCTAGTCCAGCTCCCTTGCGAGTAATTGTCAAGTCGTAGCTAAGTGGATCACCTTCGACATCGTTGAGATTTGCGAGCTCCTGGAGTACTGAGCGAGTAGAGCACTGGTATATTTTGTACGTCTTCTCTTCGTAGTGCCATACTCCGAACGCTGCGAAGGGCTTTGGCTTATCGTCTGCGTTGTACGCCTCCTTTGGCATCTCTCCTGAGTACTTCCAGCGTATAGGTTGTTTATCTTTCCATACCTCTATCCCTTCCATCGGTTTTGAGATTATGCGTATCGTCGCTTTATCGTTTGGGGCAAATTTTAGGTACTGGCTACCTGTCGCAGCTCGTTCGTAATTGTTAGTCAAAAAGCTCATCTTTAAAGTATTTTAGTTATTTATACCCCAAAGATAGGAAGTTATACTTCCGCTTTTATTATATCAAATATAAAGTAATCAACAATGTAATGTTAATACACCCACACAACGTCTTGAGACTTAGCTCTGTCGAGGTCCACGTGTATAAATCCTTTCCCTATCCCGATTCTACGAAACCCGACAAATAGCAAGCTCTCGAGTATAATGAGCCTATTTGCGGAGCTTGTTACAGCTATATCTGCTGCGAGTCCTTTTAGGTGTGAGGAGTTACGAGCTACTGCGTACCCTCGTTTCTTTAAGTCGATGTTGTACTCGGGAGTCCTAAAGCCACTCGTTATTTTAAATGGTATCGAAGCAGCGTCTCGCGCCCTATCCAATAGATTGAGGAACTCCTCATCCATGAACTCTGCCCCGCTCCCTGGTAGGTCGGGAGAGTCAAATTCTGTAGCTACAAAGTGAAGCATCCTATAAGAGATATTATAATACACAACATATCGTGACCATCCATTTTACCGAACGTCTTAAGCTTATATCGTGTATTACCGAGGTTTAAAAGTATTATGCAGATGTAGGGGATATAGCTCATTTGTCTCTGTTTTGTCGATGTGTGATCGCTTTCTCTATGTTGACCCAAATAAGAGTCACGCCTCCGATTATAGCGATAATGTAATTCAAATCTGCGAGCCAAACAGCTGCGCCCCAGGTAGCCCATAATAGATTGAGCCCCCACATCTTTGCATCTATCATGGTTTAGAGTGATTCGCTCCCGCTGTTTCTGTTAGTGCCTGTTCCATCTTTTCCATGAGGGCTGTAAGTTCTGCTATTGTCATACTGCTTCGATTGTTATATCCGCTCCATAAATTACTATCAGCTGGGAAGCTGGAGCTAGTTTAATCACTAAATTTGATGTCGTGCTGCTCGTTATAGCTGTGAATGGTATAGAAGTATTAAAATCTCCTGAAGTGCTGCTAGTGAGAGCTCCTGAAGTTTGATTGAACTGTCTAACTGTCACGGCTGTACTTCCTACAGTAGCACTAGTATAAACTTGCACCGCTGTAGCTTTAAAAGATGTAGGTATTGGGATAAACGCGTAGAGCTCTACAGTGTTAGCTGGACACCGTATCCCTAGCACATCAGTAGTATCATCCTCCACAGCTAAAGGAGCTCTAGTATAATCATCGTTCATAAAGAACTCTGTAGGCATCACTTTAAGCAATGTCGTAGAGCCGAACCAACCACCGCCACCGCCTCCAGCAGCTCCCCAGCTGAGAGCTCCAGAGCCGTCAGTCTTTAAGAACTCACCCGATGCGCCATCTGTGAGAGGAGCCATAGCTCCAGCTGCGTTAATGGTTATTACCTCAGTCCCTACTGCTGCAAGGCTGGAAGGGAGATTAATACCTACTTTTACGCTCCCAGTGGAGGTCGAGAGTCCAGTGATCCCGTAAGTATCTGTAGTGACGAAACCTAGCTTTGTTGAGTTATCGAGTATTGTCGTTTGTTGTGAAGGTCCCTTTGTTGTTGGTAAAACGTCAGGAGGTCGAGCTGGACCTTTACCGCCTGGATTATCTTCTGCAACTGTTATACCTGTAATATCACGAGATAGAAACATACACTGCATATCGTACTCGCAACGATTGGCAATATATTTTAACCCTGTCACCTGGTAAAAGTTACCGCTATCCGCTGTGTTAGTTAGTATCGTGTAGGGATGTATATAAGTGGATCCTCTCTGGTATAAAGTACCTCTCTCAATCCTTTTCGCTGTCTTATTTGCTGCGAGCCTCTCACGAACTCCTAAACCATTAATGGAGAGCTCAGCTGTTGAGCTTTGTAAATTGGTCCACTCTGAGGAGTTTACATAGCTTGTCCCGTTGTTTATATTAATCGTTCCAAGGTCGAAGTCAGAAGTTAAATCTCCTATTAACGTTGTCCCCTGTTCAATGTCATATCTAGCATTATCTGAGTTAGTTGCTATTATGTCAATAGATGAAAACTCTTGCGCTTGCTCTTCGCTGTATTTTGTAATCCTTAAATTATCAATCCTGTATTGAATGGCTCCATGAGCATTTGTAGCTGCTCCGATACTCGTATCTTCTACGCCTTCCCAGTCTACACCAGTAAGAGCTGCGGAGATTTGCAAGCCACTTGCATCGGCTGGAAGCTCTGGAGTTACAAAGCTAAATGGAAGACCGCCATACCCATTCAAAGGAGGGCTCCCTAAGTTTACACTTGAGAAGGTGTATGGATCGAGATTAGTAATATCTCTTGTCCCTGTAGACTTGTCAAAATTGAACGTTAAAATAGTAAATGTCGAAGGGCTGTTGTTCCATGCAACAGAATCAAAAAACAGAGGTAAAACTGCCGTTACATTCTCCCACGCTTCTAATGGATATACTTCTGGATATAGTGGAGGAGCTAAGTAATTCCACATCCAAAATACTGAAGGGTATGAAGGGTCGAAATCATAATTACGTTTTAAATAATTTGTAGTGCCTCCAGCGTCTCCAACTTTAATCGTAAGATCTAACTTTACCCTAGCGAGTCTGTCAAGGTCTGGTGTTATATATCCAAAGCTACCAGCAGCATAAATTAAATTACCGCTTATTATGAACCTCTCATTTGCAGCATATTCAATATCCTCATCTGAAAGCACTTCTGAAGCAACTATCTGTGCTTGTGTATAATTAGAATCTTGTATAAGAGAGTGATCGCCCTGGTAGTTTCTTGTTCTTTTTACCTCTTTGAAAGCTGGTGCGCTTGTTCTCTCAAACCCGTTGAGCTTCTCCCACTGCGTAGAGTTAGAGCCAAATATCGCCCCCGTTGTAACGTTTGGGACTGTGTTGTATGTTCTCGTTCCATCTCCAAGCATATAGTTTGCTATAGACGTACCACTCGTAGCGTGTGACTGAATAGCTCCAAGAGGGACCCACCAGATAGAGCCCTGAGCCATAAACACAGATACGTTAAAAGTAATCGCGAGACTCTCGAGCACATCGTATGCAGAGAAATACCTCTTTATTCCGTTCGCGTCTTTATTGTAATATGCTTCATGTGATATCTTCGCGTTTTCGAGCTGCTTGTTTTGTGCTCCAGCTATGTGATCTTTGTACTCCTTCCCTATGTAATCCTCAAAGAACTTTAATTCCACATCTGTCGCGCTCCAGACATCGCTAATATGTAGCTTCTGTATTAAGTTGTGCAAGTGCTCCAGGACGAGAGCTGTACCTGTGTACGCTGCGCCATCGTTATTGTAGTCAATGCCTTTTAAATTGGCTAAACCATCCACAGCTGTAAGAGTCACTGGAGCGTGTGGGTAGTCGTCTGGAATAACTGTTTGCTCAGGCATTATAGCACCAGCCCACCAGAACTCGTTAGCTGAGTCAGGATCTCTGTATATTTCTATTCTCCACTCGCCTTCTTCCTCGCTGTCGAGAAAATTATACATAGCGTCAAAAAATGCACTATTTACAATTGGATGATATAAAGTAATCTGTACTCTACTACCTACAATCGGTTTGCATCTGTCGTACTCATCGAAGTCGTACGTAAGATTGAAGCCGTCGGGTCCAAGATTAAAAGCCAAATTTAAATCTGCTCCAGCTGTGTTCTTAACAATGTTAACTCTCCAGTCTGTATCTTTTATGTCTGTAAATTCAGACTTAGCGTAAATTAGTGCCATCTAGAATCTGTTTCTGTCTCGTGAAGCTCTCGAATTACTTATAACAATATCGTCTCCTGAGATACGCCCGTACACCTGGACAGTGTTACCTCCTAGCATCCCCTTGAGCTTTGAGAGTGGAGCCACTACTTCGGGGTCTATATTTGCGCCTTTATTATCTCCGACGAGCGCGAGAGTAGGACCATAAGCAAGCCCCCCCTCTGCGAGTGCTGGGATACCAGCATCTGCTGCGCTTCGAGAGACTGCGCCCTTTATGCCAGCTCCGAGAGCTACGAGAGCGATACCAGCGAGAATCGTTTTTACTCCTCCTAAATCTATTAAGCTCTTTTTAATTAACTCGATAACAGTACCATGTGCAATCGCATAAGTACCTAAATTGATCGCCATCTGTCCAAGCGCGTTACCTAGGAAAGCTCCCATATTCTCTATGGGTTTTTGAGCTCCTACTGCTGCGCCTACCATCTCCGCGACTCCGCTTATCATACTTGCCACTCCAGAGCTTACCGCATCGTTTATGGAGTCAGCCATAGTACCTACGCTATCCGCGACTTTATCTGCTGTATACACAGCTCCTTGCTCAAAATTACTGAGTTTATTTAAAAGACTTGTAACACTTTCAGTTGTACTCTCTACAGCGTCAGTAAAGTCATCTAAGAAAGCAATGAGCTGAGGTGTAGAGCTTACAACAAAATCTTGAATCCCGTTACTGAGCTGTACAAAAATCGTAGGTACAGGAAGCGCATCTAAATCTTTAAGAAATCCAGTGATATCGTCAACCGCTTTTTTAACTACAACGGGATCTGGTACAACATCTGTGCCATCTGTGCCATCTGTACCATCTGGAGTCGCGAACTTCTCAAGTAACTCTGATTTACGTTTCTCGAATGCCTCTAATGCCTCAAGAGCTGCCTGAGACTCAAGCTCTGTTTTTTCAATAAGCTTATCGAAACCTACAAGAAAAGATTTGTTTCCTGAAGCACCTTCTGCTTTGTCTAGAGCTTTCTGTCTATTAGTTTGAATAAGCACAAGCTTGTTTTCTAAGTCTACAAGATCTTTAATTAAATCGGCTCCTTCTTCAGCGAGGGCTTTCTCTAAGTAGCTAGCTCTTAGTGATGCTGTATAAGCATCCAGATTTTTTGTTAAGTCTTTATAGGTAGTATTCTCCGCTGTTAAATTCCCGAAGTGTGTCGCGTCTATTTTCGCGAGTCTACCTAATATCTTTTCCCTATCTTTAAGAGATTTTGTCTCATCTTTATATTGACCAACCAAAAAGCGCACCTCTGCACTGTGTTCACGAACTGAAGCGTTTGCTCTCTCTAGTGTAGAGGGAATATCTTTGTTTGCACTCACTAGAGCCGCCACAGCTGCAATAAGAGCAGTCACTCCCAGCACAGCTAAACCTATTGGACCAGTCATGGCTGCGAAAGCTCCAGCGATTAACGGGAGAGCTGCAAGGAGCCCAGGTATAACTACTAACAAAGGACCTATAGCAGACGCAAGCCCACCAAAGATTAATATTATCTTTTTAGTAGATGGCGAGAGATCTACAAAACTCTGTGCCAGGTCTACGACGTAGTCTAATAAGTCGCTTATAATTGGAAGTAAAGACTCCCCTAGTGAAGCCCCAGCAAGCTTAAGATTATCCATCGCAGTACTGAATTTTCCTGAAGCTGTCTGAGATAGTCTTTCCATCGCTCCATGAGCCATCCCTCCCTCTTCAGACAAGCTCCTTAAATAGTCGTTAAACTGTTTAACAGTAACTCCTCCAGCTCCAAGCTCAGAAGGTAACTTTCCTGTGGCCTCCGCTAAGCCTTTAAATACTGGTATACCTCTCTCAGCTAATTGGTTTAAGCTCTCCAGCTCTACCTTCCCTTTGGCGTTTACTTTTGCGAATATAGAAGCGAGCTCGTTTATCGGTTTTCCAGAAGTCGCAGCGATATCTCCTAGAAATTGGAGAGTTTCGTTTACCTCGCTTAGTTTAGTACCTGAAGCGATAAGCTGTCGAGCACTAGTTGCGACGGCGTCAATTTGGAAAGGCGTTTTTGCTGTGAAATCGTTTAGCTGCTTCATCATAGCGCCAGCCTCTTTAACTCCACCAGTGAGAGATATAAAGCTCGTTTCTAGAGTCTCCAGATCCGCTGCACTCTTTATTGCCATCGCTGCAATACCTAACAAAGGTAAAGTGATAGATTTAGTCATAGAAGAGCCTAACTTTTTAAAATTAGAACCTATTCCACGCATTTTGCGCTGGACAGCTCCAAGCTTCTTATTTAGGTCCTTTGTATTGGCTCCTATATTTACAACTAAACTTCCTAGCTTTGCCATGTTACTTCTTTTCCACTGCGATCGCTTTAAACATATCCCAGCCTTTGTTATCGCTCTCCACTTTCTTCTCTGCTTTCTCCCAAGGGAAAAGAGCTAAGTCTTTGGGAGATATTTTACTCCCTTTTTTTGTGTGGACGTTTAAGAGAAGCGAAGTCTGCCACCTTGTGCGCTCCCAATTGGAACGCTCCAGCATCTCCTCACTCTCCTTCTTTCCCTTTACAGCATTTCCGAACTCCTTAAACGTAAGAGAATAGAGAGAATCTGGGGACAGACCCAATAAGCCCAGCCCCAGCTCCTCTATCCTATCCCACGTTATTGGCTCATCTTTGCCTTTTTTTTTCCTCCAGCTTTAGAGTTTCCACCCATCGCCTCTTCCATTACTGCGATTAACTTAGGTAAGTCGTTTACCTCAATCAATCCCAGCCACTCCTCAACATCTAAACCGAACTCCATACCTTGCGCCTTACATCCATCTACTACGAAGTAGTAAATTAACTCAGGTATTAAGGTGATATCTGAAGCGTCAACTTCGACAACCTTAACTCCTGTAGATTTTTCGAATGCTCTCCAGGCTCTCATTGTAGCCTTTACTGGATAGCTTTTGTTATTTAGCTCGATGTTCATATTAAGCTATAGCTGCGTAAGTTACCGTTCCAACGGCAGAAAGAGATACGCTGTATGTCGCCGTGTCTTCCACCCCTCCGTTTAGATCACAACTAACCACGTATGCTTCGAATGTAAAAGCGTGATCGCCTACGTTCTCAGCTGTAGCTGTACCAATCATCTGCGTAAATTTCGCGTCTAATTTCGTACCAGCTAACTGCCAGCCAATAATGTCTGTATAACCTGAAGTAGCGTCTGCCTCCTCGAAGTAAGCAGTGAAGTTTACGCTCACTGTTACTCGTCCTGGTAGCTCTGCCTTGAATCCGCCATCCTCTTTCACAGATGTGTCTTTCATTTCGCTCGAAACGCTTATGCTACAGTCAGTTACGTTGTCGACCATGACAGGAGTTCCCCCATCTGCGTCGAGCATTATTCTTAAATTGCTTCCGTTTATTAACCCTGTTGTTTGTGCCATGATTACTTACTTTTTTTTTTGTTTTTATTTTTACGTCTGTCACCTCCGACAAGCGCTGTTATTAAAATATCTATCCAGCCAAATATCTTGACCGCCTGGCTGTCTGACGGTACGAGAGAGAAAATAGCTCTCGCTGCTATTAATAAGGCGAAGAGTATACTTTGCCAGTGGTTTATAATTATATCCTCCATGTTAATTGTTTTTTGTTCTTACTGAGTAATCTTGTATTGACACCCAAATATGTCGGGTTTCGTTCACGTCCATCTGTTCGTTTGCGTATTGTATGCTTTGGAGCTTTACGCCTCCAAAAGTCCCGTTCTTACGATCCAGTGCATCGCGTACCGCCACCCCTAAATCTATGGCGTTTGTGTACGTGCTTTGGAAGTTGTACACCTCTATGTTTGAGACGTCTACCTTTCCTCCATCCTCTTTAGAGTCGCTGGGAGTATTCGAGAGAACGCTATACACGATATATGGCACGTCGATATTTGCAGGTGCTATCTCTGGAAAGATGTTAGTTCCTACTATCCCCGAGACTGTCGTATCGTTTGTGAGGATGTTATATATAGCTTTACCTACAGTCATAATCGATTAGTATATTTCGCAAAGTTCTTTTTAAGTAGTATCTCCTGGAGCTTTATACTTCTGCTTTTTGTCGCCTTAATACCTCGAGCGAACACGCCTGTGTTTTGTGTTTTGTGCTTGCCTCCAAACCTGGGACCGAAATCGCCCTTTTCTACGATATGAGCATACCATCCGTCTTCAAACCTCTTCGTTTTCCTTCTGCCTATTGCATTGGTCCGAGGTCCCGCCATAATCGTATTTCTGTTTTTATCTGGTTGCCATGTACCCCCTGACTTTCTAAGCTGTCCAGACTTTACAATTGTAGCCCACTTTGCATTACCTTTTGACTTGCCTCCTCTTACGGTTATATCTTTCCCGAGGTCCTTCACATTTGTCTTTATGTAATTAGCATAAACCGCCCCGACTTTATGCCCTACGTTTTGCAGAGCTTTAGAATCCTTCTCGCTCCACTTTACGAGCTTATCTATTTTTTTGTAGAGCTCTTGTGCTCCTGTGATAGTTACGCTCATGAATTCTCGCGTAGTTCTGTAATCACTCTTAACTGCTCCTGTCTCCCTACCTCCTGAACTCCTAGCACGTTGTAAACTTTACCATCGTACGTGACTCTGTGAGAAGCCTCTAAGATGTTCACAGTAGTAGAGTAGCGGATCATAAATACGACCTGTTGAAAGGAAAGCATCTGCTCTCCGCTTACTCGCTCCGTAGCTGAGGGCTTGCGGTCTATAGCAGCCCAAATTGTAGCGTACGTGAGCCAGGTGACGACCTTCTCTCCATAGTCATTCGCTACGGAATTAGGACGCTGTAGCGTAATCCTTCTATCTAGTGCTCCGATGTTCATACAAGGGAGATGATTCTGTACGGGTTTAGTATCGCCTCTATCCCGAGAGGGATCTTAGAAGCCTGGACTCCTACGATGACAGCCCGTCTATTTTCGTAGTAGTGAGCTGCAAGCATTTTTATTGCGTGCTTTATTGGAGGGATTGCTTGTTTTCCCATGCCTCCCGTAATCGTGACAGCGTTAAATCTGTCATCGAAAGTCGATGGGGGATCCAGGAAAGCAATTCGAGCAGGTTCTCTCGAAGCGTCGTAGTAGTACTTTGAAGCGTCAAGAGTCTGTTCAGCGTTCGCGCTGTCGTAGTACGTCACACTCGTGACAGATCCTATCTCAGCTGGTATCTCTGTATTATGAAAATAGTCAAGATTGAGAGTGTACGTAGTACTCACAAATACACGCCCTGTGTAATCTTGTACAGCAATTGCTGCGCTTGTTATAATCTCTGAAATCGTTGCATCCTCATCGCTATGGTCTACGCGCAAAAACTCCTTCATATCTGCGAGAGATATAACATCTGTACCTAGTGGGTTATCTGCTACTGTAAACTTCATATCTGATAATTATACAAAAAGAGGGAGCGAGCGTCAACTCGCCCCCCGTTCCTGTTATTGTTTAACTTCTTAAGCTACATTAGTAATCGAAGCGAACGCGCCAGCTTGACGTACTTCGCAATCGTAGAACTTATTTAAGTGTAGAGCTATCTGAGCATTCCCAGCATTCGAGTAAGGATCGACTAATAAGTCAAGCCCTCCGAAGTATGCGAGAACTAACCCAGCAGCGAAATCACCAAATATAATATCTCCCTTTGTCGCTGTACCCTCCGCAATGTTTGGAGTAGCTACTGCTGGGAAACCATCGAATAGCTGACCATCCCAGAAAGCGTTAATGCTGTCAACTGTTGCAAGGTCGCGAGACGCTGCCCATCCTTTGGGGTTCATCGCCCACTTACAAGCGTTCATATTGCCACCAGCTGCGATAACTGACTCTTCTAGACCGAAGAGGTTAGCTGCTGTTAAAGAACCGCCTCCAGCTACTGGAGTGATACCACCTACAATCTTAGCAAATGCCGCCTTGTCGATAGTAGTATTTATACCAGCTGCCAACTCTCTTGCGATAAGCGTGTCAACTTGACTACCTCCTTGCAAAATTAACTGCTTAGAGAAAAGAGTCTTGTTCGCTACACGTACAGGAGAGAGGTTAATCTCGTCCATTGCAAGCCCTGAGTCAGTACTTCCAGCAACTTCTGTTGCTTCGAATCCTTGAGCTTTATTGCTCACACGAGGAAACTTCAAGTTACCTGTCGCTCCGTTAATTGTTGTCGCTCCGAGCGTCTCAATCATAGTCGGAGCTCTTAGAGCCTCGATTACTCCTGGGACGTTTGTTGGAACATATCCAGAGCCATCTCCAGTACCTCCAGCTTGGAAGTCATCAGGTAAGCCAGCACGATATAGAGCCGCTTCAGGTATACCGATTTGACCACTCATCTGCAAGCCTCGAGACTGCATCTCAGAACGTGCCTCTTGAGCCCACTCCGCTTCTGCTCCTGTCAATCCTTTACCATGAGATACCATCTCAACAGCTCTCGAGAGAGAGAAGGAACGATTTACTTTGTCCATCTCTTTTGTCTCAGAGATAGAGCTCCCAGCGAAATGTGCTTGACGAGCAATCATATCTTCATGAGCTTTGCGACGCTTTAACTTGTTATCAAGTCTTAGGTTCTCGCTCTCAAGGTAGTCACAACGTGCCTCCTCTTCATTTGTGAGCTCGCGCCCTTCATTATCTGCGTTCTCATTTAAGAGTACGTGCTCCTCGTAATTTTTACTACGAAGAGTCTTCATGTCATTTAAGTCCATGTTATTTCTTTTAATTTTATTAACTGTTACACATTTATCATCGTCGCTGGTTTTTACTTCAGCTGTTCTAATTTCTTTTGGCTCCTCCTCATTTCGGGCAGCCACTGTCGCGCTCTTGTAAGCTGGATATGTCACTGGTGAAACGTCCAATAACTTAGCCACCTTTTCAACTTTCCGCGTGCTCCTGTCTTCGCTCCAGCTTTGATCTTTAATCGTAAACGCAAACGAAGATTGCGAGATATCACCTCTTTTAATACTTGAATAAAGGTCTTTTGCATATTGCTGCTCTCCCAGTTTTACTCTGTACTTTAAACCGAACTCATCCGTAGAGAGCTCTAAAGTACCAGCCGAAGACCTCCCCAAGATGAGAGAAGGATCGTGATTGATTAGAGCGCGAACGTCGTCATTTAGTACATCATCGAATGCACCTGGAGAGATACTCTCTCTAAATACTCCCAAATCTGTTTCGCTGTTGTAGAGAGCTGCGTATCCTTCGATTATCATTTCTCCGTTCTCCTCTCGTACTTCGAGAGTGCTGTCAAATTTCGAGTAGTGAGCTGCTGTTAATAGCTCGTCTCTTTTCTCATCCTCCATTATCGTTGCTTTTTGAAATCGACTCGCTATATGCTTCGAGCTTATTGAGTGCGATTTGGTTTACCTGGACAGTATGAATATCTCCACCCTCAATTGGGTTGAGCTCCTCCTCCATTCTGACCTCGTTTATACTTAGAACTCCAGCCTGTAGCATCTGAGTGAAGTACGTAGCTCTCGCTCCGCTATCTCCTCTCTGTAAGTCTGAAAGTTTAAATTTGCTGTATACAACTGGACGATCAAATGAAGGTATTAGTTTTCTGTCAATCTCCTGTTCTATTCTCTGAGTCCAGGGCACTATTGTGTGACGAGCAAACATGAGATTTTGCTGCTCTACGTTGTTGTATGTCGTTTGAGAAGGGAGCTGGACCAATGCTGTTGGTACGTTGAAAATTCTACATATTTCTTCAGCTTGAAAGGCGCGAGTCTGAATAAACTGCGCTTCGTCTGGTGAGATAGAGATCCTTTGGTATTTGAATCCGAATGGCATTAATTTGGTCCCAGCTTGAGCTGCTCCGTTATTCCATGATCCCTGTATCACGTCCATCTGCTCCTTTTTAAGTGGCTGCTCTGAAGAGAGTACACCAGTCATCTGTCCACTTTGCCCGAAGTATTCAGCTCCGAAATCTTGCGCACTCTTTGCAAGTCCTAAATTCTCTCTATGTAATCTAATCGGGCTCATGCGCTGGAGATTGCATATCTCGAGCATATTCTCGGGGCGTACTATCCCCACATCTTTGACGCTATAAACTCTCTCGCCCTTAACATTGCGGAGGTCTACGTCTGAATAGTGAACAGGGATTAATTGAGTAGCATAGCCTCTCTCATCTCGCTCTATTATTGCATACCCTACACCATAAATTACAGCACTTGCAGTTATAGACTCCCAGAACTCGTAAGCTGTTTGGTGATTGTTTGGCTTTACTTTAACCAGGTTGTAAGCTGGGTGAACATTCGCCTGGACCACGTTTCTTCCATCTCGCTCATAAATCTCTAATCCTAGAGAAGCAATCGTTGAGGATATCTTATAAACGCAAGCATAAACTGTGCTTATCGCCATCGCGCTGGACTCGTTTATCGTAGCTCCTGACTTTGTCATGGGATAAAGCCCCATCTCAGAAGAGATTGTATTTGGGTCGAATGGTCCCACCCTACGAAATAACGCCTTAACTCTGTCTGTTAATGTGCTCATGCGCGCGTATAATACGACATTTAATCGTAAAATACAAGCTTAAAGAGAGAATACTTCTAGTAAATACTCATCTTCGCCATCTATAGTGTTCTGTACATAGCTATTCATAGCGATAATTGACGCGATTACTCCGTCTACTTTCTTGTTTTCCTTCTGTTCTTTGGTGACTCTCTTGTTCTCATTTACGTCTGTGTAGATTACAGCGCACCCCATTTGCCATCTTAGGCACTTATTGCCTCCATGGATGATATTTCCCCTCATCACTTCCATCTCGAACTCTTTTGTGGGTCCGTTCATACTCGTAATGTTCTGAGCCATAGGTACCATGACAATGTCATCCTCTACGAGCTCTGCGACTATGTATGTACTAAATCGAGGATCAAAACCTATCTCTCGCACGTCATATTTAGCTGTTTGCTCGAGAATGTAGTTTTTTACGACTCTGTAGTCTGTGACGTTACCAGGAGAGACTGTTATATCTCCATCTCTTTGATACTGTAAGTAGTCGATTCCAGCAGCTAACTTCTTACTATGCGCCTTTTCAGCGTTCACAAATTGGTGTACGAGGAGATAAAAACACTTATTCTCATCATCTCGAAAGATGAGAGCGAATGCTGTCAAATCTTGCGTACTAGCTAAATCGAGCCCCCCGTACGCTGGTAAGAGAGGGAGTCTGTCGAATGGGATATCTTTTGCGCCCTTCATAAATATCTCATCTGGTATCCAGGCACTCTCTGAGCTGGTCCAAATGTTTAGATGTAAGCGCATAAAGCTATTTATCATCGAGGGATTACTTTTCGCCTTCTTTACCGCATCGACAAAATACGCTTTTGTACAGATTGAGCCATAGCCCGGGTTAGCTTTTTTCCATGTCTCTTCTTTGGTCCAGTCGTCGTCTGGATCTGCTCTGTAGAGTACTGGTAAAAATGTATCATCTTCAATCGTTCCATTTAGTATCGCTTCGCTGTACTCGTGCATCTCGTAGCAGATACTCGCTCTGTCGTGACCAGCTGTAGTGAGTGCGATAATTACGGGTTGCCTCCTCGAGCCTACTGAAGTTGTCAAAACGTCGAAGAGATCGCGATTCGGTTGCGTGTGGAGCTCATCGAAGATAAT
>TARA_R110002153_G_scaffold6556_22_pt1 | contig 16907 bp, 18 predicted proteins | sample TARA_R110002153 | Tara Oceans TARA_R110002153 (sample SAMEA4398193) | marine metagenome | biome: Polar Biome; feature: [SRF] surface water layer (ENVO:00010504); material: water (ENVO:00002006), including particulate matter (ENVO:01000060) such as... | depth 5 m
CGTACCAGCCAAAGAGGCGAATCCCCTACACTCACCCAATAAATTGTATCACCAGACAAATGCACTGCCACAAGTGTAGTACCCATACCTTTAAGTTCAGCTGACTGTGAGACTTTCTGTTGTATGGCCGAATTTGCCATTGTTAACCCAGTCTCTAGACGTTTATATATAGGCGAGTCTATATGTTGACTAAAGCCCTGTACAAATTCCTCAACAGCGAGAGAACTTGCTTGTTTCCCTGCCACATGCCCTCCCATACCATCACACAGCAAAAGTAATGTTTCATCACCAAACACTTTAATACTAAAAGAATCCTCCTGATAGTCTCGATCGCCTTGGATTTGATCACCATAAAATGGCGGTTCATCGTTCATAAAAAGTCCTTACTAGGGGCATAACCAATACTATTTTATCTATCATTAAAGTAACGGTCAGCCACGATTAATTTTCAACATCAGTTACACTATTTTACTAAAGCGACATAATAGTAAAGTTAGATGTTTGAATTCCCCCTCCAACCTAAGGATAAAGATCCTATTTATTGGAGTATTGAATTATCCCAGTCGTGGTTAACCCATAATAGAAATAAAGAGTTATTTTTATTAATTTATCTGCATTGCAACATTAGGTTATTTTAGCAATACTACATTTCAGTTTTATAGTGCACTTTAAAGGGAAGGATTCAAAATGATTTTACGTGTATTGAGTGTTCTGCTATTAAGTATCTGTTTTTCATTTGCTTGGGCAAAATCTGTAGAAGTCACAGGTTATGGATTCATTGAAAATAATAATATCGCAGATGCACGTAATGTTGCCATTGAAGATGCCAAACGAGTAGCGATCGAACAGTTATTCGGAACTTATATCAGTGCCAGAACTGAAACCAACAATTTTAAAATTGCCTCTGAAAAAATCTATTCCACTGCCAAAGGAAAATTAGATTCGTATATTATTATTGAAGAAAGTAAATACGATGATAATACATTTAAAGTCAATATTGCCGCGACTATCGATCAAAAAGCGGTCCGCGCACATGTTGATAATCAATTAAACAGATACAATTGGTTAAAAAAACCTCGCATTATATTCAGTTCTTCTCAAGTCAGTGGCCGTGATCGCTCTAATCTACAAAATGCCTTTGATACAGCGCTAAAAAAAGCTCTATTACAATCTGGCTTTACTTTACTTAGTAGCGACGTCGAGACACCTATTTATGCAAGTTTCATACTTACATCCAACCTTGAAAGCAGCGTCGTCAGCGATGAATATCAAGGTATAAAAATAAAAAACAACCAACTATTAGCCAATGTCGAATTAGTTAGAAATCAAACCGCCATAGTTGTTTCAACGTCTGTGGAGTCAGCTCAAAAAGCCGGTGCATATAGTATCAATGCCATGAAAAAATTAGCCTCAGATTTGGCTCAACGTATTGCCAAACGCATTAGCATTGACACAAATGATGCATGGTCAGGTAGCCATCAACAACCTGTCATTGTAGGAATTTCAGGTAACAAATCACAAAGTGATAATATTATGGCCTATATGTCAAATTGGCTAGTCGGCATTGAAGATTCATCAGTCGAGTTACAAGATCAGCAACAAACAAAATTAGTGATTGAATATCAGGGCTGGCCAGAACAGCTATTCGAACAATTAACCATTATGTCAAAGCAAAACACAGTGCCGTTTTCAATTGAAAAAATTCACGGTGACAGCATAGTTTTATCGGCAAAATAAACCACATTATAAAAAGAGGATTTATCATGAGAAAAGCATTACTCGCATCGGCTGTGGTGATTGGCCTGTCAGGTTGTGGCTCAACGACATCAAATGGAACACAAGAATTTAACACTGCTAATCAGCTCGCAGGCTCACAACAATACGATGAAGCTATTTCATACCTTAATCAGGCAATAGCCAAAAATCCCAAGAATAAAACATTCTCCGCGAAATTAGCAGAAATAAGAGCGCAATATCTGCAAAGCTCAACCGCAAAAATAAATGAGTTACTACAAGGTGATTCAAGCCAAAAAAATATCGTTCAGGCCCAGCAAATTGTAGATAGCCTAGAAAAAAACAAAATCGAATCAGATCAAGTCAATAAGTTAAAACAACAAGTTAGTGTTCGTAACAACGCTTTAAATTTACGTGTTGTCTCTATGTACAAAGATGCAAAATACCAAATGGAGCAGAATAACTGGGTTGAAGCTCATGGGCTTCTATCACAAATCTCGCAACTGTCTAATAATTATGAAGACGTTAAAACCCGTTTAAATACAGTAGAAGCAGAAGCATATAAAAACTATATGAATCAGGCTAATCGGGCAATTTCTCAAGAAGACTTTAAGTCTGCAAAGTCCAATTTACAAAACTTACTGCAAATTTCTCCCGACAATTCAGCGGCAAATAATTTACTTCAACGTGTTCTTAAAAATGATAATGCCGCGTATTTTTTAAACAAAGCCCAAAGCGCCTATGAAAGACAAGAATGGGAGACCGTTATCTCACAATGTCAGCGACTTACTGAATATCAAAATAACAATCAAAACTGCGCTGACATGCTTGTCGAAGCTAAAACTAAAGAATCTGAACAACTTTCATCAAAATTAATCGACTCAATTAGTGAAGGTCGTTTTATAGAGGCTGTAAATATTTACAAAAGGCTACAGTCTCATAACGTCACAAAAGACAATAGATTAGATCAGCTTCGTGACAGTTTGTCACAACAAGCGTTTTTCAGTGCTGGCACCTATAAGCAACAGGGTAATTTCGCAGTTTCATGGCATTTGCTTAAAGCAATCGCATCAATAAATTCAAATTACCCAGAGCTGTTTAATGAGATAAAACAAGTTGAAGATTCAATTTACACTCGCTCTAAACGGAAAATTGCGATATTCGACTTTACTAGCCCTATTGATAGCAGTGATTCTGGGGTAATTATTACTCAGAACCTGATTTCTCATATGTTCAATAATGCCAGCAATGACATCAGCATAATGGAACGAGCAAATCTAAAAACTATTGTTGAAGAAATGAAATTAGGTCAAATGGGCGTGATATCTGAAAGCTCAGCCAAAGAAATGGGACGAGTACACGGCATTGATTACGCAATAATGGGCTCGGTATTATTGTACAAAGTGGATGGCAAAACAGAGTCGAGCACCAAAACTATACGTTACCAGGTAGGTGAAAAAATTGAAGATAACATCGATTATCTAAACTGGAAGGCAGTCAACCCACAACCAAGTCCCGCAGAACTTAAAGCCGCTCCCAAAGCAAAAATCATGGTGCCGGAATACGGCGTAAGAGAATACAAGGTCACTGATACTAAAAAGGTGGGCTTCTTGCAATTAACCTTCAGAGTTGTCGATGCACAGACTGGAGAAAACACACTGGTTGACACAATCGAACGTAAGCTTGAAGAAAGTGACATTGCAAATGCAGGGGTGAGTGACGCGGGTATTGAATTTGATCCTATGGAAATATCCACAGATACAGAAATTTTACAGACATTAACAGAACAAATTGTTGCTCATATGGGTGCGGCAGTACTGAAACCATTAGAAAAATTAGAAACATCGTTGTTTAATGATGGCAAAGAAAGCGAGCGTCGCATGCAATTTGAGGCTGCAGTTGAGTCTTATACTTATTCGATATTCAACGAAAAAGTTAAGTCGATCTCATCGTCAGCAGACTCCATCGAAGCGCAAAAACGCATTGATAATATATTGGCACGTTTTAGATTTAATATTAATTAGTGTTGCGAAGTATCAAAAAATGCTCAGGTTTTAGTAATAATAATATTGAATCTGATTATGGTCGAGATAACGTTAGGAATACTCCATGAAATTGATAGTAGGAATTATTGCAGGGCTTGTAGTATTTAATAGCGCTGCAAATCAGAGTACTAACTCCGCTGGATCACTTAATAGTACAGAGTTAGTTAAAATCAAAAAACATTATGAACAGTGCGTCTTTGAGAAAGGTAAGTTAATTTTGAAAAAGTCCAACTTACGTGATGCGATGGATTTTGCTCCTTTAGCCTGTAAGAAAGATTTACTACAAGCAAAAAAATACTTCTTAGATCGTTCAATGAAGATTGAAGTTATCGAACAATTGGTAGACTCAATAGAAGAAGGTATTAAAATTGATCTTGCTAATGAACTCATAAAAACATTTTAACTGTGTAGTAACCACATAAAGGATAATTGAAGCAGTTAAATGTAACTTTCAAACGGTTAAATTTAAATGCTTCAAAGTCCCCTTTCATTATCCACAAGTGCAAAGATTATGTTCACTCGAGAATAAGTCTATATATGGCGCTAAGTTAAATACCAAGTTACATAAATTACCAATGCCACAATAGTTGCTTCATTCAAACTGTTGATCTCGCAGACCAAAACATTTTCCATGCAGTAAATACAACCAATCATGACCTAAACTAAATAACCTAAACTCTGGATAAGCCGCACCACTATTATTTATTTGATCGAGGTCAATGTGCAAGTTAAGGTAAATTTTATAATGCCATTCACCCAACAGAATATGAGGTTTCAGTGTGAAAATAGCGTTTTTTAACACCAAACAATATGATCAAGAGTACTTTGATCGTGCCAATCAAAATGCTGCACAGCAGATCCGTTATTTTTCATCGCACTTAAATCTAGAATCTACTTCGCTTATTACTGATGAAAAAGTGGTGTGCGCATTTATTAACGATAATTTGAATGCTGAGGTGTTGCATAAGCTAAAAAGCAAAGGTATTGAACTCATTGCACTACGCTCAGCTGGGTTTAACCATGTCGATGTTGCTTGTGCAAAACAACTTTCACTGCCTGTAGTACGTGTTCCTGCCTACTCTCCATTTGCTGTCGCAGAACATGCGGTGGGATTGTTGTTATGTTTAAATCGAGGTATACACCGCGCCCATAATCGCATTCGCGAAGGCGATTTTTCGCTTCGAAACTTAATGGGTTTTGACATACATGGCAAAACAGTTGGGATAATCGGCACCGGTAAAATTGGCCAAGCATTTGCCAACATCATGCTAGGCTTTGGTTGCAAGGTTATTGCCTACGATGTGGTTCACAATGAGCAGTGTATTAAGTCTGGGGTAACTTATGTATCACTCGACAACTTGCTAAGTCATGCGGATGTCATTTCGCTACACTGCCCGCTCACGCCCGAGACCTATCATTTGATAAACCAAGAAACCTTGGCAAAAATGCGCGACGGCGTCACTATTATAAATACCAGTAGAGGTAAACTAGTGGATACTAAAGCCATAATAAATTCACTTAAAAATGGCAAGGTAGGTTTATTAGGACTAGATGTTTACGAAGAAGAAGAAGCCTTATTTTTTGAAGACTTTTCCAAAAAAGGAATACAAGACGATGTTTTAGCGAGGTTAACTACCTTTCCTAATGTCATTATAACCAGCCATCAAGGTTTCTTCACGCAAGAAGCCATGCTTAATATTGCACAAACAACGCTGTCGAATATCAATCAATTTGAACAAAATGGTAGCATTCAAAATGGTGTTATCTAAAACCAGAGATTTTGATCACCATCAATATAAACCTATAGCTAGTAAGCATACTTAACTTCAATTTTTTGGAGACAACTATGCCAACTACTAGCCACGTTAAACAATATAACCACCTAAAAGTGCTTAGTGCGAAACTGATTTCAGAAATACCAGAGGTTATGGCTGGCTTTGGAGCATTACATTCTTGCGCCGTTGCAACAGGTGCACTGGATACAAAATCAAAAGAATTAATAGCATTAGGCATAGCAATTTCGGTACATTGCGATGGATGTATTGCCTTTCACGTACATGATGCTTTAAATGCAGGTGCCAGCAGAGAGGAAATATTGGAAGCTATTGGTGTCGCCATTTTGATGGGTGGAAGTCCGTCCATGGTCTATGGTTGTGAAGCTATGGAAGCCCTTAATGAATTTGAGAAAGAACAAAATCCGCCTATTTAAGCTGAACTCGGGATATTTAGCTCCTTACCCAAAATATCTAGGCAACCCTTGTTTGTATGTTGTTGGTTTGACGAATTTTTGCTGCGGGCAAAATATGGAGTTCACGTTCATGTAATAGGCTATGGTTTAGTTTTTCAAAGTCCACAATGCTGACACGGCGTTTTTCCACCTCAATAATTTGTTCATTTTGTAACTGCGTGAGCAAGCGGCTCACAGTTTCAATCGCCATGCCTAAATAATTGGCAATATCGACACGGGTCATACTCAAATCAAATACATTGCCAGACAATCCTCTTTGTTCAAATTGAGAGGACAAGTCCAATATAAATGAACCTAGTCTCTGAGATGAGTTCATGTGGTTTATTCTAAGTAAAAACTTATCTTCATCATTTAAAGCATGACTCATGCCCTGCAACATGTTGTTTCTAATGCTTGCTGAATTTGCCATAGCCCTATCCAATTCTCCTAAGCCAATACGACAGACACTACTGGTTTCCAAAAACTTAATCGATTGAGCATGAGATCCATTGTCAAAACCATCCAGGCCAATCAAATCACCGGGATAATGAAAGCGGCTAATTTGCTCTTGGCCAGTATTTGCCAAAACCGACGATTTCGCTGAGCCACTACGCAAAATAAAAATAGCATCAAAGGTCTGGCCTGATGCAAATAGCACATTCGATTTTTGATAAACTTTATGTGATCTTACTTTTGGTTCTACTTTACTTATCTTATCTTGACTAAAGCACATACCAGACATTGTACAGTGTTGGCAAAGTGACGGCGGCGGTGTTGTGTTTATAGACATTTTACAATTCTCATAGATAGGTCAAAAGCAAACTGCCAATGATATAGATCAAGAATAAATATTAGCTGCGAGCTCGGGTATTCGTTATTTTGCGTAATTTATTTCGGATAATACTTAGATCAAACCCCAAAAGGGCTTCCTTAGGTATTTCTAATCAACCGAGCTAAGCATGTCTTTGGTCACTAATACTATGCCATCTTGGCTAATGCGAAATCCGCGCGCAATATCATCTTCCTTATTAATACCGATGTTCATTCCTGCAGGTATCTGGCAGCCTGCGTCAATAATGGCGCGCTTAATATTAACGTTCTTAGCAATATTCACTTGGGGTAGGATCACTGATTGTTCAATTGAACTATAGGAGTGCACATGCACATCAGAGAACAACAGAGATTGACTAATTTTAGCACCAGAAATAATACATCCACCTGACACAGTTGAGTCTACGGCAAAGCCGCGACGGCCGTCATCGTCATTAAATATAAATTTAGCAGGAGGTGATTGTTTCTGATGTGTCCAGATTGGCCAATCTTGGTCATAGATGTTTAATTCTGGCGTGACAGCAACAAGATCCATGTTAGCCTGCCAAAATGCATCTAAGGTTCCCACATCACGCCAATATGGAGCAGCGTTTCCATCAACAGAAAGGAATCTAAATGCTAACACTTGATTATTATCAATCACCGCTGGAATAATATCTCTGCCAAAATCATGCTGCGAGTCCGGATTTTTAGCATCAGCTAACAGTTGCTGGATTAGAAACTCAGTATTGAAAACGTAGTTGCCCATGGAGGCCAAGGTGTATTCAGGTTTATCTTTGAGCGGACAAGGATTATCTGGTTTTTCGTGGAAATTGGTGATCCTGTTATGTTTATCAACGCACATAACACCGAAGGCTCCTGCCGCTTCTCGAACCGGCATTTCGATGCAAGATATCGTCATGTCAGCACCACTTTCCACATGTTGGACTAACATGTCGCCATAATCCATTTTGTAAATATGATCACCTGCTAGCACAACAACATATTTAGGTGAATGTTCCCGAATAAATTCAATATTTTGATATAGCGCATCGGCTGTACCTTCATACCAACTAGGAGAATATTGCTGGGACGCAGGTAATAACTCTACGTACTCACCTAAATCTCGGTTTAAATGTCCCCATCCTCGTGATAGATGGCGAATTAATGAATAGGCTTTATATTGGGTCATGACCCCAATTTTCCTGATCCCTGAATTAATACAATTCGACAAAGGAAAATCTATCACCCTAAATTTTCCGCCAAAATGAATAGCAGGTTTAGCCTGGTACTGAGTTAATTCACACAATCGACTACCTTTACCTCCAGCAAGGATCAGCGCTAAAGTATCTCGTGTGATTTGACTCACGTAACGTGAATTGGAATGGATCATCATGAATACCTGTTGTTAGGATAATTGCAAAATTCACCTTAAATTTTAATTGCCAGAACATCACACTTAACACCATGTAATACACCATTGGCGGTGGAGCCTAGCAACAACTTCAAACCACTTTGACCATGGGTACCTATAACAATTAGATCTGCTTTTATACTTTCAGACAAACTATGAATTTCATCAACCGCGGGACCAATAGGCGCATAAACTTGATTGTCTGGAATATCATACTTTTCGGCTAATTCTAATAACGTTGCTTTAGCGTTTTTTTGACTGTCATTAACAAAATCTGTACCTACCCCTACCCCGTAAGACTCAAAATATACATGAGGAAACGTGACATAAACAAGACTAAGTTGCTCTGGCTTTTGCGCAAGACTCAAGGCACGTTTTAAGACTTTTTTGTAATCAGAAAAAATATCTAATGGGACCAAAATTTTTTGATAGTTTTGCATATTAAACTTACCCTTTGATTAGAAACTTAATTGTCTAATTAGAACGTAATGACGCAGAGGGATCTTGATCTGTATCAAACAGCTCTGCAAATTTTGTAAAAATAATCTCAACTGGACATTATTGCTGCATACTTGGAGCCTATTTCAGAATTGAATCTGCATAGTTAAATGGCATTACATCCGCTGTAATGCTCATTATTCAAACCTGCATAGATTGATAATTTTCTGTACTTATAAATTAAAAATCAATAAGTTATAATAGGTATTGAAAACAACAATATAATGTAATCACTAAAAAACTAAAAGGATCCTAATGAGTTCTAAGTTGGAACAGAAACTAGCAGAGTTTCGTATCACTTTTATTGCTGAGTTTAATGACAAGCTTGCAGTGCTGATTAAGTTATGGTCAGAAGCAAGAACGTCGCAATCTTCCGATTCAATTAAACAATTTAGATTTGAAATTCACAGTCTTAGAGGCTCTAGTGGCACCCTGAATTTTAAAACACTGAGCGACAGACTTGGTATGATTGAAGAAGAAGTAGCCCCTTGCGAAGTTCAAACCAACAACTTTAAAAATGTTATTCCTTTTATTGATCGCCATATGCATTCCATAATTGAAGCATCAAAAAACAATCCGAACCCTTTGCTGGTACTAAGGGATGCTCCAGATTCTTTAGGTGAATTACGCGAGCCTCAAAAAAATAAAGAAGAAATTACCACACAATCTTATAGAGATATAAAGATTGCGTTAATTGATGATAATGACGCTACATTAACGATTCACGCTAAACTTTTAGCGGGATTTGGGTTTACCATTTGCCAGTGTAAGTCAATCAAACAGCTACAAGAAGAATTCAAACAACAAACTTTCAATTTAGTGTTGATTGATACTGATAACTCAATTGACCAATCTGAAGAAATGTTTGCATATGCAGCTGAACTGAGATTATCGGGTATAGACGTATTTATTTTATCTTCCTCAAGTTCATTTGAAAATAGACTGGCAGCTGTAAGGTCTAAGGCAAATGAATATTTGCTAAAGCCGGTAAACATCACCACTTTAGTGTCCAAAATCCGTAAAAACTTCAAACTAGATTTAGTAAGACCCTATAGAATTTTACTTTTAGATGACCAAGCATCAGTTAGCATTTTTTATAAAGCATTGCTTGAGGACGAACACGTTGAAGTGTTGGCAATAAATCACGCCGAATTAATTATGACTGAATTAGATTCCTTCCATCCTGATGTTTTTTTATTAGATATGCACATGCCAAACATCAGTGGTCTCGAAGTAGCTAGGTTACTTCGTCAACAATCAAAATATGACTATGTTCCGATTATTTTTCTCACAGCAGATGAAGATATTAATACTAAACTTGAAGTTTTAGAGTGTGGTGCAGATGATGTCATCCCAAAAAACACCCCACCTAACCTTATAGTGAAACAAGTTGATAGTCGAATTCAAAGAGGCCAAGAAATTCGCTACCTTGCATCTAGGGATAGCCTAACTGGTGTTCTCAACCATGGACAAATCATGGATGCTGCAGCTCATGCGCTGAGACTTGCTTCGCGACAACAAAAACCGACTGTTGTGGTAATGATTGATTTAGATCATTTCAAAGGAGTCAATGATAAATATGGACATGTGGCTGGCGATAAAGTATTGATTTCTTTAGGACAATTATTAATGCAATCGGTTCGAGACACAGATTATGTGGGCCGTTATGGCGGTGAAGAGTTTATGGTGGTATTTAGTGATACAGACCCAAATATCATCGAAAGTAAAATGAACGATATTTTAACCGCCTTTTTACAGATCACTTATACCATTGCTGAACAGCCATTTAATTGTAGTTTTAGTGCCGGATTAGCCAGTTCAACCCACCATCAAAAGCTAAGTGAGCTTGTATCCTCAGCTGATGCAGCTCTATACGCAGCTAAAAAAGCAGGAAGAAGTAGAATTTGTGTGGATACATTAATACACCATTAGTTTTTAACTCAATACCCGATTAATTTAAATTGGATTTTATCGGGTATTGACGCTTTTTGTAGCCCTAGTTACTAAATTCAATCTTACTATATCAAGCAAATTCAATGGGCTGAATATGTTCAACAATCTGCTGATTATTATACATATCCTTAAACGCCTGCCCTAGCCTATCACTTTGTGAAATCACAGTTTGCCAATATTCAATACGTTGCGCCGCTGGCATGGTTTCAAAGTCTTTTCTGTCAGGTATTTTACCGTAAGGTAGGCTAGCAACAAATTCATTTGAAGGTACCAACATTACCACGTCATCGTAACTACTAGCATGGGGAAGGCGTTTTTTAAGAGACTTATCAAACCAGCCAGGTATAGGTTTCGAGTAAAAATGCGGATACAGCACTAAACCTTTTTGAGGCCCAAAAGTTAAGTCAAAATGATAATCAATAATGCCTCCATCTCGATACATTCCAAGAGGTGCACCTGCAATGTTCTTTACGCCCTCAATCACAATAGGAATAGAGCCTGACGCCATCAAAGCCTGGGGCAAATTTTGAGGCGTAAGTGGAATGGAATATGAGGGCATTTTATTGGGATCATTGACCGTTAAATCTGCGTTAGGCGACGAAAATAAATAACGCTGATAAAACTTTTCTAACCATTTTCGCTTTAACACGTTAGCACTAGCACTGGCAATTAAACCGGTCATTTGTATAGATTTTGCTTCAAATTGGGTTAAGCCCTTACACTTTGCCACAATAAAATGGGCTTTAATGATTGGGTTGTTAATGATTTCTTCACAGCCATTTTCGCCTAATACGTAATTTAGAAGCGCCCTACCTTTTTCAGTTATTTCTTTGGCAGTCGGCTTATCAGAATAAACAGTATGGGAATACCGCTCCGCCAAGCGATTAATTGCAGACAAAGGGTCGTTTTGCGCGAAACAAGCAAATCGAAACGCCCCAGCAGACGAACCAATAATATTCAGAGGCCGTGTACGCTCTGCAAAAAATTCTGGAAAGATATAACGATCAAGCCCTGCTAATACAAACCATTTAGGTCCGCCAGATGCGCCCAACATATAGTCAAATAAATCTGCACTAAAGCCTTCTTTTTTAATACGTTTAAGGGCATTTTTCCCAGCGAAAATATCCAAAACCTGCATAAATCTCCTTAAATGATGTAATTTTAATCAAGCTTTCAATTATAGAGTGTTTAACAACCAACAGTAATTTATGCATATATATCAGTTCGTTAGGTAACATATAAACAGTACTCAACAGAGTTATCCACAGGAACAGTGGATAAACCCATCTTAATGTAAATTCTATCGATTGTTTTGCTATCATACTCAAAAAATACAACTTAGTATTATATTATGCCAGAGACTAAATCCAAGACTATGTACAATCAAATCCTTGCAACTAACTTAGTTAATTTCACATAAAATGGCATTATTTAGCCGCCTTGTAGACGCAAATTCACTGCCATCTCATAAAAAGGTGATTGACATTTCTAGTGCGTTAACAGGTAAAATATTGCCATTGGATGAAGTGCCACATTCATTATTTACTCAGCGCATGTTTGGTGAAGGAATTGCCATTAGACCTTCAGGATATCAAGTGTTAGCGCCGTTTTCTGGCACTATGCTACATTTCCCAGAATTGGCGAATCAATTAAGGTTAAAGGCGAAAAATGGCCTACAGCTACAAATCCAGCTAGGGATAGATTCCCACCTTATGATGGGAGAAGGATTTAAGAGAGCTGTCAAACAAGGTGAAAGCTTTGAGCAAGGACAACAGCTCGGTGAATTCTCTTTAATTAAAATGAAAAAACAACTGCCCAGTATTTTATGCCCCATAACGATACTCAATAGCGATAAAATAAAAGGTCTGCAAGCACACTATTTTCACGTTATCGCTGGCGAAGATAAAATGATGACGGTATACATATAATTTAGGAATAACAGTTAACTAAAAGGATGGGTTTGTTCCTTTACCTGCCTTACCCTTTATCGTTATAGTTCTTGTATTTAGATTTACCCAATTCAAATAGGACAATATGACCACCCTTTACGGCATTAAAAACTGCGACACCATTAAAAAAGCGCGCGCTTGGTTAACTGCAAATAATATCGACTATAGTTTTCACGATTACAGACAAGACGGTCTCGATTCAGCATGGCTAGAACAAGCAGAACAAGTCTTGGGTTGGGAATTAATGCTGAATAAACGCGGCACAACTTTTCGTCAGTTGAGCGAAGAGCAAAAACAAGGGGTGGATAAAACCGCCGCTCTAGCGCTTATGCTTGAATTTCCAGCGATGATCAAACGCCCCATACTTATCCATAAGGATAAGTATTTTATCGGTTTTAAAGCAGATCAATACACCGAGGTATTCTCATGAGCCGCACTCTCGACCTCACTATAGACTTGATCAACAGAAAATCTGTTACCCCTGAAGATGCGGGTTGTCAGGATATGATGGCGAATATTCTTAAACCTTTAGGTTTTGAAATTGAAGATCTAAGCTTTGCCGACACTAAGAATATTTGGGCCCGTAAAGGTACGGAAGCACCAGTATTCTGTTTTGCTGGGCATACAGACGTTGTGCCTTCTGGTCCAGAACAGAATTGGCAAACTCCCCCCTTTGAAGCCACAGAAAAAGATGGCTACATTCATGGCCGTGGTGCTGCAGACATGAAAGGCAGCTTGGCCGCCATGTTAGTGGCCACGGAAAATTTTGTAAAAGCGAATCCACAGCATAAAGGCTCAATAGCATTTTTAATTACCAGTGACGAAGAAGGACCATTTATTAATGGCACCACTAAGGTGATTGATACCTTAGAAGCCCGTAACGAAAAAATCACTTGGTGTTTAGTGGGCGAACCGTCAAGCACAGACCTAGTGGGTGACATTGTTAAGAATGGCCGTAGAGGCTCATTAACGGGCGATTTACTTGTCAAAGGTATTCAAGGGCATGTCGCCTACCCTCATTTGGCTAGAAACCCTATTCACGAGTCAACACTAGCGCTGGCTGAATTAGCCAACACCCAATGGGATAAGGGAAATGATTCATTCCCTGCAACTAGTTTTCAAATATCTAATATCAATGGTGGTACCGGTGCTGGTAACGTTATCCCCGGCGAATTAAAAATCTGTTTTAACTTTAGATTTTCAACCGAAGTAACAGATCAACAATTAATAACAAGAACGTTGCAAGTATTAGATGCTCATAAACTGGATTACGATATTGATTGGACCTTTAATGGCCAACCTTTCTTAACAGACTCTGGAAAACTAGTTGAAGCCACACAACAAGCTATCAAAGGTTGCACTGGACGTGAAACAATATTGTCCACAGCTGGAGGTACCTCTGATGGGCGTTTTATCGCGCCAACCGGAGCTCAAGTGATTGAACTTGGCCCTGTTAACGCCACTATCCACAAAATTGATGAATGCGTAAAAATTGACGATCTCGATACGCTCGCAGATATTTATCAAGATATCTTACAACGGCTGTTAGCGTGATCACTCAAGCACACACTTTAGGTAAAGATGAAAGTCTATTAGTCGAATGCCAAAACGGCTTTCGTCTATTACCTGAAGTGTGTGAAGCATTTAAACAAATGCAAACGGCAGCGGCACAAGATAACGTAGACATACAAATTGTCAGCAGTTATCGGGGCTTCGACCGGCAATTACAGATTTGGCAAAACAAATGGTCAAGCAAAGCAACTTTGTTAGACGCTAATGAAAATATCTTAGATGCTACGACTCTGTCTGACCAAGAAAAGATACTCGCTATCCTCACATGGTCGGCGTTACCTGGAGCCAGTCGTCATCATTGGGGGAGCGACTTAGACGTGTATGACAAAAATGCGGTTGAAAAGAGTCAGCATAATTTTCAACTGGTTTGCAGCGAATACGATCAAGGTCCATGTACCCAACTCAACAACTGGCTCAATAAACACGCGATTAAATATGGTTTTAGCCGACCTTATACACAATACAATGGCGGTATTGCTCGGGAGCCTTGGCATCTAAGTTTTCAAGCAAGTGCAGACAAGATGTTGGATCTATTGGATGAACAAGTAATACTCGCTAATCTTATAAAGTCGAATATTCTTGGGCTAGATAGCATAATTGCTAACATGCCTGAGATTTATCAGCGCTTTGTTTTAAACAGGGGATTAGTATGAATATTTGGATTGTTGTAGTGATTTTTGTTTTGGTCTTAGGTTTGATTATTGGCAACATATTGTTATTAAAACAAAGTGCCAATCAAAAACTACCTAAACCTAATAAAGATAACAATGCGTCATATGACCGTTTTGAAGACAAAGATGATTGAGCCCTCCCTCCACCTCTACTTTTAAGAAGCGGTTCATGAGAATCCTACTCTTAGCCAACAAAGACATTGCTAGCAATGTCGCCCTGAATACTCTATTTCAAACAATGACCGGGGCGCATAAATTTAAAATATTGCTGTCATCGACTGTTGGTAGAAACAGTAAAAACAAACCGCTAGCTTTATTAGACTTAGCCTTTTTTGAACAAAGTTTGTTTAACGAAATACTCTTCCCTGCACTGCAAAACAAGCCATCTCTCAATACTGAAAAGTTTCAAAGTTTTGCGGGATTCAAAACACTTGGGGTAGAGGTAGTAAATATTGACTCAATAAACTGTCAGGCGGGAATTAATACAATAAATGAGTTTGCGCCTGACCTTATCGTTTCAATTCGATTTGGTTTGATCCTACAAGCTGCAGTAATTAATATTCCAAAATTTGGTGTCATCAATTTACATTCAGGTGAATTACCAACATACCGCGGCGTAATGGCAACCTTCAGAGCCATGCAACATGATGAGATTGAATGTGGCACTACTCTCCACTACATCAGTGACAGTGGCATAGACAGCGGTGCAATCATCAGCATTAGTAAACAAACGTTGGATTACAAGCGGTCTTATCTTCACAACACTTTATCGCTCTATGAGAAAGGAGTTAAAGGTGTGGTTAATGCCATTAGTAAGATAGAAAACACCGGGAAATGTGAAAGTTACCCAGTAAAATCAAAAGGAAACTATTTTTCATTCCCCTCAGAACAAGAACTCAATGACTTCAAACAAAAAGGCCATAAACTATACGAATATCAGGATGTTATTGATATCGCACATACCTATTACTGATCGTTGCAACTTATCAACATACTTGCTTGCAGTACCTCTGATACTGACCATCACATAGATATCAGAACCATCAAAAAAGTGTCAATTGTTACCCAAGCAACATTTCTAGATACCCCAAGTTCAGGATAATGCAGTTTCACAATTGAAGTTTGACACTTGCTTGTACTTCATTGCTAAGACGATCTTTATCTAAAAATTAAGTGATTTATATTTTTTTGACGAGTGTTTAAGGGATTTTCTGATAACTTTTAACATCTCTTGAAAACCAGGGTTTAAGTTTTCCAACAATAACGAAGGGTTAATATAATAAGGCGCTCTCTTGCCATGATAATCAACGGCAGGACCAATTTGTTCGAATTGAATACCTATAAAGCTCATACTTCTTGCCATTTTGGGCTCCATCATCACAAAAGTATGTTTTATGTCATTCTCCATGACTATCGAGGCCGCAGATAGGTATAGGCCCACGGCAATAAAAGGAAAGAAACGTAACTCATTTTCAGAATATATTTGCTGATCAATTCCACCTATTGCAGCTCCTGTGAAATTATCTGTTTGTCTCCTTCTGAAGTCTTTGGGAACAGCTAATCTCGAAATTTCACAAATCTCATGTGAAGCAAAATCATTAGGGTTAATTTTGTCTTTTGATATTGATGCGTGCCAGTACTTTTGAAGTGGAATTAATTGTTGATTGGTTTGAGGCCTAACCACTCTGATGGTTCCAGAAAAGCGAGTTGTAGGGATATGTTGAATTAAACAATGGGTAGAATATTTATCAAATTCATCAACCTCTAAACCATTTCCCCCAGTCTCTAAAAAGTTTAATTCATCGCAATAAACGTCATTTCTTATACTAAATGACTCATTGCAAAGTTCTGTGGTATTGGCGATTAATGGATGTAAGTGCGTTGAAAAGTGACGTGCAACAGTTTTGCCTTCGCTATTATCAGCAAAACCCATAATCATTTTGAGCAAGGGACCAATTATGGGGTTGTTGGCATATTTTTTTAAATTTTTCACGTTTTTGGATTCGTAACCTTCAATTTATATTCCATTATGGT
>TARA_R110002153_G_scaffold23856_6_pt1 | contig 16832 bp, 28 predicted proteins | sample TARA_R110002153 | Tara Oceans TARA_R110002153 (sample SAMEA4398193) | marine metagenome | biome: Polar Biome; feature: [SRF] surface water layer (ENVO:00010504); material: water (ENVO:00002006), including particulate matter (ENVO:01000060) such as... | depth 5 m
GGGTAAAGAAAAACCCGTAGAAGCATTTAATGTTAAAGTTTGCCCACTTCCTAATGAAATGTTTTCTGCCGAGCCACTTACTGCTAAAGTAATAGAATTGGTTGCACTACCATTTAAAATGGTAATGTTATTCAAGTTACTCAATGTCGTAGGCGATACGCTTATTGTTTGAATTGTTATGTTTTGTTCTGCCATAATTTTTTTTAATTCATATCTCCAAATATATATTTGAAGTCTATTGGTTTAATTGCTTTTGTTCCTTCAAAAAAATACAAGTAAGGCTTTAATGGGTCTGAATCTCTTTTGTATATTAAAATACTCAAATCTTCTACCTTACAATTATGCTCATTCCGTAACTTTCGTAGAGAACTTGCTATAAAAGGACTCACAATATGTTCACGACCTAAAAAATCAAGTTTTACGTTCAAAATCTCATTGAAAGTAACATCCTTTTTGAACTTGTTATTTACAAGAACTTGATACTTTGGTGTGCAATCACTATCGTTTGCCCTTATCATTAATTGTGTTTCTAAATCGCTTACTTCATACTCTTTAGAAAAATTGCTTATCGCATTAAGCATTACATCTTTGGTTTGTTTTTCTATATCCATTTTTTTGGTTTGTTATATTACTTGTAAATTTACATAAAATCTTTAACTTTAAAAGTTTCATTTACTTCTAAATCTTTTATCTTAATAAATCCTTTTTTCAAGCCATATACACCCTTTAATCTAATAGTAGCGTTTTTAAAATTTTCACGAAGACCACTAATTAAATTACTTCCAATTAATGCAGAATTTTTTACTCTTACTTTCACATTGAAAGTCGAAATTCCTCCAAGACCTTTCAAATCTTGATTAACATTGGCACTTTGAATAACCCCAACGAAAATATTATTGACATAAACATCAAAATAATACTTTGAAATGGTTATTGAAATATCACTATTATTAACCACTTCAAGCGTTAGAATAACATCCGTAGAACTCAAAGAGATACCACTAAATTTAATACCCTTTAACTTATAAGTTAAGTTTTCTAAAATCTCAAGTTGCTTGAGATAAAAAGCATATAAACCATAAGCGACACCTCCGACCCCTAAAAGTAAGAAAAGCCTTCTCATAGAGTCTTATTTTGCAAATTTCTTATAAGCAAAGTAACCTCCTACAACAACACCAACAACAATAACACCAATGATTGCAGTTTTATTGTTTGCAAAAAATCCTGCTTCGGCAAGTGGGTCGTTCTCCTTTCCCGTTCCCGTTCCCGTTCCCGTTCCCGTTCCACCTTCGGTTAAAGCAGTAGATACTTCTCCAAGATTTGCACCTTTAACTGCACCTGCAATTTCACTACCTAATCCTGCTCCACCATCTTTTCCTGCTTTAAGGTTTGCGATAACTTGTTTCAGTTTATCACGAGGAATTTCTTCAAGTGCTTTTGCTCTTGCTTCTTTTGAAGTAAGACCTCCTTCTTGCAATTCTTTTTTACGAGTTCTTCTTGCTCTCATTTTCTTTGTAAGAAAATTATCGAACTCATCGGTTTCAAAGTCATCTACAAAACTTGTATATCCACTTCCACCGAAATTGTCAAAATCTTCATCTCTATCAAAAGAGTTTAAATTGTTTGTTTCTCCATCGAAACTGCTACTACATCCACACATATGTTATTTTTTTATAAATTTAAAATATACGATTCCTGCTAAAAGGATGCCTCCTCCTATCATTATCATTTGTTTGTTTTCTTCAAAGAAAGAGCCTCCTACGGATGAATCATTAGATGGTACATCTATTGGAGTTTCGCCATTAATAATAGCATCATTTTGTTTATTTACTTGTTCTTTCAAGACTGCCTTTGCAGGTCTTTTTTTCATTTTTAAGTTGTCATATTTCATAAGACTTCTTGCTCCTCTTACATCTAAACTATCTCTTTGGTCTTCTAACTGCGTGTTTTCATCCGTATCGGCATCTATCATACTTGCACGATATTCTTCAAGAGTCATTCCTTGACGAGTGGCTCTACGCAAATCTTTTGCCTCTGAACGAGCATCTTTTCGTTCTCCTCTTTTAGTCAATCGACCTTCTTGTCTTGCTTTTCTTTCCTCCAACCTTTTTTGACGATTCTTTCTACTCAAGAAATTATCAAAATTATCATCTTCGATTTCATCAACAAAATCGGTAAAGAAGTCAATTCTATTGTCTCCCTCTACATCTGCGAGTTGTAACTGCTCGTCAGTTAAGTTATCATTCATTTATTTATTTTTTAAAACTTTAGAGGCGATAAACAAACCAACTAATACCAAGCCTCCCATTATGGTATATTTGATTATTTTCTTATTACTTGTTCCTAATGCTTCTTCGGTTTGTCTTATTGCTTGTCGCTTTTGAGCAGGTGTAAGATTAGGATTATTTTGTATCAAAGTAACGGGGTCAGTCGCTAACTCTAATTGTTTTTCTGCTAAAGCAATTTTATCTTTTTCTATTTTAGATAAAGTATCAAGTTCATTCTGTGCTTGTTTTTCGGCACTTTTAATCTCCTTTGATTTTGTAATTGGAATGGCTATTGCACTAATTAATGACCCGATTGCACCTGCAATTTTTAATCCCATAGAAACGTAAACACCCGTTGCAGTAGCAGAAACGGGTTCTGCAACATTATAAAAATCAATATCTGAATTGAAGTTTATAAAACCTCTTTTAAAATCTTTATCTAAAAGTTCTTTCTTACATTTTTTACCACAAAAAAAAGGCTTTTTGACTTTTCCTATATTTACATTTTGAATAAGTTTTTCCCATTTACCTCCAAGTCTATTCCACTTGTCTTTAACCTTTTTCTTTTCATTAGCATATTTTGGGTCAGTAAATGCTTTGGCAAGTTTATAAGAGATACCTCTCCAATTTATCCTACACATTACTAAAAAGGCACTTCTTGGAAGTGCTAATGCACCAACTTTTATTGCCCTACCAACATTTTGAAAAATCTTTGCAGGTGGTATCTCCTCAACTGCTTGTCTTCTTGCATCTTGTCGTGCCTCTTTCCTTGATTTACCTTCGGCTCTGCCTTCTTTTTTTAATTCTCGTCTTCTGCGACCTCGTTCCCTTGATTTTTTTGTTAGAAAATTATCAAAATCGTCATCTACAAAATCAAAGCCTTCTTCTACTTCACTTTTACCTAATGGTTTAAATGCTCCATTTACGGAAGTTCTACTATCATTAGAGCCACCATCTCCACCAAAACTATTAAACGCTTGGTCTAATATTTCATCTTCAGTAGGAAAGCCAAATGACATTGAAGCCAAGTCTTGATAACTTGTGTTATCTATTATTTTTTGTGTATTACTCATTATTTATCTTTTATAGTCCATCGTCAAAATTGAAATTGCTTCTTGCTTGTAAAATAGGACTCTTTTTAATGGTATCTAATAACCTTTTAATTTGCGTTTCAGTTATATCATAATCAAAAAACAAATCTGATTCTACTTGTATTTTGTCGCTTTCTGATAATTTTGGGTCTAAAACAATAGCCAACTTCTTATCTATTTTTGGATTACATATTGATTGATATTCTAACAATTTTTTTCTATCGTTAATCGTAGCAAAATATTTTTTTATCAATTCTTCATTTTGGTTATTTACAACAAAAAAGTTTTTTCTTCTTTTACCTGCCTCGATAAACATATTAGCAGTTTTTACTTGCAAGTCAGACAAAGGAGTGGATGGGTCATCCTTAATTGGCTCAACGGGTTTTAAAGAAGATTCGATAGCACTACCAATTTTTTTGGTTACTCTCTTTTTAAGAAAGTATAAAATACCTAATCCAACTGCGATATATAATAAAGTCTTATTCATTTTCTTTTTTTTTTAATCTACAAATCCACCATCAAAATCAATTCCACTTCCCGTTTCATAATCCCCATCAAAATCCACAAATTTACTTATTGTAGCATTTGGCTTGGTAGGTGGTTTACTTATTGAAGTAGGTGGTTTACTTATTGAAGTAGGTGGTTTAGAGATTGGTTTACTTATTGGTATAGCGTTAGTTGTAGGCACAACAACAACGGGTGCTTGTGCAGTAGAAATTGGGGTAGAACTTCCACCTCCACCTCCACCTCCACCACCTCCAAGACTTTCGCCTTCTTCGGTTGCTTGGGCAACTGCTTGTTCTTTTCTGCTTTTCATAAAGAAGTAGCCACCAACTGCGACTGCTCCTAATAATAATAATGTATTCGTATCTAATTTCATTTTTTTATTTTTTAATCTTCGTAAAATTGTACTTTTTTCATATAATCTGCGTACACCATAAAACCCATTCCCGATGGATAGTATTTTGTCTTCTTATATCCACTATTATACATATTTATCATCTTTTTCCCATTTGTTGCATCTCTACTTATTTTACAAACTACAAATTTAACATTGTTAGGAATTGCGTAATTTCTTCCTTTAAATTGAGAACAACCATTGTAAGTTAATTGCTTTGAAGTGTTTAACCCCGTTTTATTGGTCATAACATAATCCCCAATTTTGATTTCGTTTGCTATCTTATCTGCTTTTGCTTTGGCATCTGCTATATCTTTTTGATACTCCGTTCCATATTTTTTCCAAGCCTTTGTTATATAGGCATTATTATAACTTCCCGTAGGGTCTAAACTTATTTGTTTTGCATAATCGGGATATTCTGCATTTACCCATTTTCTAAAAGCATTTCCTTCCGTAGAATTAGTAAAAGGCACTTTATTTGCGTTTGTAGTAGGTGCTTTTTGAATGTTGTTAGATACACTACTTTCATCTTCGTCATCGGGAGGTAATTGTTGTTTATCTCTTTTATTTTTTTCGACTTTAGGTTGAATTACTTTTTTCCATAAAAAATATAATCCCGTTCCTACAAATCCAATCGTTGCAACCCCTATTGCGATTTTTACTCCTTTATTCATTACTACTTTGGTTTTTGATTATTTTTATAAATTTTGTAACCCACAAAGCCTAAAACACCTGCGAGAACTATTCCGATTCCAATTACTACTTTTCTATTCATTTCATCATTTTTTTACCCATTTCCGAAAAGAAAAAGAAATAAATTGCTCCACCTATAAGAATTGGTGTTTTGTATTTATTCCAAATGTTTTTAACTTCTCCACCATCAAAGTTTCGATATTTCATTTTACTTTTACTTCCTCCACATTTACAACTTGGCTTTGATTTTTCTTTTATAAGTTTCTTTGACAAATCATCAATTTCATTAGCCATTTTTTTCACTTGGTTATATATTCCTTTGTGATTGTGCCTATTGTGAAAAAAACCTTGTTCTTTTAATTTATTCAGAACTGCTCTATTTTTGTTTTTTTTGTTTTTGCGTTGTTTTTCTAATGAAGAATTAATTTTGACCTCCGAAACTTCTACATCCTTATTCTCATTAGGCATAGGCATATCTCGTTTTATTCTACGAGGTCTTTTTCTCCTAAAGTTGTAGTTGAAGTTATCAAATTCATTTTCGTCTAAATCAATATCTCTAAAATCCATATTTATATATTATAACCCTGCACTTCTTAATCTTTTTTTACTTGCCCAATAACAATCAGACATCCCCCAAGTTCCACAAACATCCCATTCATCATCTAATTGTTGCCACATAGAAATTTTGTGCTTTTTCTTAAAGGCAGTATTTAACACTTTAAGTTTAGCATTTGTTAATTTGTCTAACAAAGAATTGACACTTGCTCCATAAGTTTTTGCATTATAATCAACAACATATCCTTCAAAGGTTGCTAAATCAGAAGCAGGATTGTATGTTTCTGCTTGTTGTGATTCCGTATTGGCTTGTACGTTACCCATTCCTTGCGAATCCTCTTGTAATTTTTCAAGACGTTTTTCTTCTCTTTTCTTTTTTCCTTTAACAATCAATTTTTTTGTAACAAAAACTAAAATAAGTCCCCCAAAAAGAATTGCTCCACCTCTAACTAATATTTTGGTAGTATCATTCATATTAATATTTTTTTGTTTTTGATATGTAGTCATCTATGGTGTCCCAATGTCTTTCTTCCATATAATCAACCATTCCCGTTCCTTCTAAAAATGTTTCTAATCCAATTCCCGTTTTGTCATAAAATACTTTTGACACATAACTCAAGTTCACTAATGACCCCGTATTTTGTATCGCACCTACACCTTTCGCTTCATCATCAACATAACCATCTCCTTCATATATTTGAGTAGCCAACTGATTGGCTCTCGCACTACTTATCGTTACTTTGTCTTTATTTTTGTTATAAAGAACGGGAGATAATGTTTGTTGTCTGCCTATTTTCTCTCTATCTCTATCTCCTTCTCTTTCATTTTTATCCCTCGTAAGACCTAATTTGTTTGTTATAGGCTTAATTATACCAAAATATGCAAATACCAATACAACGACTCCAACCGAGCCATAAACGATATATTTTGTAGTTTCTGCTTTATCTGACATTATCTTTTAAAATTTTTGACCATACTATCTAAATTTTTAAATCTCTCTTTGTTTTGTTCAGATGGACTTCTTTTGAATACATTCAAAAACACATTGTAAATATCAATTTTCGGATAACCGATTTGTAAATACAATTTTAATCCATTTATATCTGCCTCACTTTCATTAGAAGGATTCTTATTCAAATAATAATGGCTATACTCGTGAAGTAAAATCGCCATTCTCATTGGAATAGTATATTTTCTAAATTGCTCTGCACTTACTTCAATTTTTCCACTTACTTGTGAAATTCTTGCAGGAGTTTTAACTACTTTTGACGTTTGATGTGAACGAATAATATCAAAATAATCAATTCTGAATTTTCCGTTATTACTCTTGTAAGTATCTCCTTTAGGCGATGCCGACAAATAGCCACATTCATCACTAAACTCTTGAGCAAATTTGATAAACGCTTTAGTTTTCTTACTTGCTTTAATGGGTTTGAATTTTAAAGGCATAGCAGTTATTTCTACTATTTTAAAACTCTCATCATTACGCATTAATCCATTTTCTGCGTTGTAAACAACTACTAACGCATCTTCGGGTGCTTGAGGCATATAAACAAAGAACGACTGCTTACCTTCAACAAAAGAATATCTTTTGGTGTAATAAGTATTTTTTCTAACTGAATCTTTAACCTTTATCCAAATTTTTTCTTTAGAGAAGGTTTCAATTACAATTTTTAATTTTGTAGGCTTGTCGTCTAATTGTATTTTTTTAATCATACTTATTCACTCGAACTTGCCTTTGTAAGTCCATAAATTAATATACCCAAACTGACAAAGCCTATAATATTTAACATTCCACTTTTTTTCTTTGCTTTCTTTGTGGTAAGTGTGGAGTCTCCATTACCATTAGCATTGAACATATTATCGTGGTTTTTTAAAACCCCTTTAGATTGTTCGTCTTTTAACCATTCCTTAAATGGAACTTGGCTTTTACTTTCTTTATATAGTTGGTTTGCCGATTTTATCATTTCTTTACTAATATTAATCTACCTATTATAAGTCCTATCATTCCACTAACAATAAGGTTTTTCCTCATCGCTATTCCGAGAACAACACCTAATCCTCCTCCGAGAACTGCTCCTTTAATATTGTTCTCCATTCTTTTTTTTACACTATTTCCCAAATCATTATTTCCGATTTGATTAATCGTGCTAATATTCTTTGCAACCTTTTCCTTTTCAGAAATCGTCATTTCTTTTTACGCATAAAATATATACCAACTCCCAATATTGCTAACAAACCTACACCGATGCCTATTTTAGTCCCTAAAGACATTGGTGCTTTAGCATAAGGGTTTATAAATTTTCCACTTGCAGTTTGACCCGATTGTGCTTGTAATTGAGAGCCTCCTCCACGAGAAAGCAACCCACTTAATAGACTTCCACCAACTTCGACTACTTCGCTTTTATTATCTTTTAAAAGACCTCCAAGTTTTTGTCCAAGTTTTCCACCTTCTTTTCCTTGTCTTGCTTGTCTTCTTGCTTGTCTTCTTTCTTTTCCTGCCTTAAACCAATTTCCTATCTTTTTAAATAATTGACCTTTTTGTTCTCCATCGACATTGGAAAATCTTAATGTGTTACTTACTTTGGAGTCTATAACAAGTAAAGAAGAAAGATTATCAATTAACAAATCATTGTTTTTGTTTTTGATAATTAACCTTGATAAACCTCGCTTGGTTATATTTCTTGATACTCGAACATTAGAAGCACTAACGACATCTTTTACTGCCTCAAATTCAGTTCCTATTAAAAATGCTAATCGTGAGATAACCATTGAATTTCTTCTATTGCCCGAAGCATTAGAAAAACTATCAGAAAAATTGAAGTTTTGATAAATCATTTTTTCATTATTATTGCTACTCCAACTAAAGCCATTCCTCCAAAGATTAATGCTTGAGCCAAAGTTATTTGTTCTTTTCTTAATTGGTCGTTACCACTCATATTAATAAAACGACTCGGCATTTCTTGTAAATGCTCTTTACCATTCATATTAGAGAAATTTGACTTGCTATTACACGACTCACAATTTAACTCTAACAATTTTCTATCGGGATGAATCTCTGCTAAAGCATTTAATCCATTTTCCCCATATTGTTTTACAAAATTCTTTAATTGGTATTCAAGTTCTTGTGGACTCCGAGCCTTTCTATAATTACCAAACTTATTAATGGTAAAATGTGCATCGGCAGGAACATTGTTCGCCAAGTATTCATAAATTGTTATTTTTTCCACTCTTTAAAATTTAATAAAAAAGGGGTTAGTTTTGAGACTAACCCCTTTCAATTTGAAAGACAACATCTCAATGATGTCGGACAAACCGAAAAGGTTTATCTAATATGTTTATTCACACGATAATATTATCGTCTGCGTCCACCTTTCAGTTGGCGTAAAGCACTACTTGAAAGTTGAATCTTATCAGACTTGATGATATTTGGATTGCCATAGCCACTAACTGCTCTACGACCCGTTAAAGTTCGAGCAATACTCGAAGTTTCGGCAGGGTAGAAGTAAAGTTTTGCAGTAGCACCACCTAACAACTGCGACATCACGATACTCGTGAAGCCATCCACCTTGTACGAGAACTTAATCGCAATAATGGTTGCTTGTTGTTGGTAAGGGTCAATCGTAGGTACAAGAGTCTTTTGACTTTCGTTCCCGTTTACATCCTTCTGAATAAGAGTCAAGGTCTCAAGTACCTGATTAGCAGTTGACGACTGATAGTACGTTAATCCTACAACAAATGGCTTGTTCATCGACTGATAAAGAAATTCTTGGTACGAAATACCACTAATTCCCATAGTAATCGAAATCGAAGCAACATTTTGATAGTTAGGAGCAGTTTGTCCTAATGTGTTGTATGAGCCTAAAATGGTTACGGGGTGTGCAACTGCCGTTGAAGTGTTTTTAATCACTAAAATGTAAGGTTGCGAGGTAGGTGTTCCCATTCCTCTGCCCGAAGCCATATCAAAAGCATCATCATCATCTCCATCAAAAGAGTCGAAGTCTTCATCATCTACAAAGTCAAAGTCATCATCATCGAATCCATCATAATTGAAAAATTCGTTGTTTGCTTCATCTTGTGCTTGTGCAAAATAATCTCTTAAATTACTCACTTGATTTACTTATTAATTTGGTTAAAAATAATTTAAAGGAAGGCACTATACATCCTTCCCCAACACCACCATAATAGTGGTCGATTATGAATATTGCTTACAAAAGCACTTACTCATCCTCTCCTGCCGATGCAGTTGAAGTAGCACCACCCATCAGTTTGTCTTTTACAACTCCTGCTACGATGATTCCAACAACAATTGCTCCTGCTGTCCATAACATACCCATTACGTTACTTTTCATTCTTGAAAATTTTAAAATTTAACTTTTCTCCACTACAAAGTGGGGAACTTGTCATTACAAATATAGAATTAACTTAACTATTTTGTATTTGGATATAAATTACGATAAGTTGAAAAACTTTGTAAAGTCTTGATATTGAATAGAATAAGTATTGAAAAAGTCGTGAAAACTATTTTACATACATTTGCATCAAAGTGCTTTTAATATGTGTTGTAGCAGTAGATACATTATGTTTCTTTTTGCCTTTAGAATCAATCTGATTTATTAGTGGCTTTACTAATCTTGAGTGATGCAATGCAATATATTCGTCTATTGCTTCGGAAATCATTTTTTGAGAATATGCACCTTTTATTTTTTCCATATCACAATCAAACGTAACATAAAAATATTTATTACCTCCAAAGTATTGTTTATTCACTAAAATCTCACAAATTTTGAAAGCCTCCCATTTATCTTCAAATTTCTTTTTGTGCCTATCGACTGAATCAGTATTTTTATGAAATCTTAACCAATTAATATTTTGCCAAACTTTCGTTCCGACTCTGCCTATTGATTGAAAATGTAGAATAATGTCTAAAGAACTATGCCTATTTGTGCATAAAGCACCTACAAGGTCATTACTTAAATAATCTCCTACATACTTATTTATGTCCTCTACAAGCAACAATCCCCCTTTGTATTCTCCTAAAATCTTCCATAGTGCATCTGCAACCTCTGATAGCGTCATTTTACTCCCATCATCGTTGTAAGGTCTAATCCTCCTACATTCAATGGTTGGATGAAATGTAAATAATTTCACATCGTCTAATCTTATTGCTTTAACGCTTTCAAACTCATCGTTTACATCAAGAATTAATGCCCTGCGAGGCTTTGTGTTTAAATTACCTTTTATGTAATTATTAATAATTTGTAGCGTAGTATGTGTTTTCCCTATTCCTTTTTTCCCTACTGCTACTCCTAATAATGCCTCTCTCATATTTCTATATTAAATTTGTTTGGAACTACTTTTAAATCAAAGGGTTGCAATCCGATAAATAATGCTCCATCTTTTTCATTTCTGAATGTGTCAAAGTGAAAGCATACTTGTTGTTTAGATATTTCGTCCATTTGAGCAGATGTGTTCGTTACCTTGCTTTTAAGATTATGTCTTACATATGCGTAATGATACATTTCTATTTCGTCCCTTTGATATATTCTCGAATATCCTGCCTTTACTCTACGAGTAGGGTCTATATTTACGGGATATGGATTAGCAAAAGCGAAAGTGAAGGATGTATCGGGTTTGATTCGATAAAACAAAGGACAATAATAATTTTCGGGGGGATTGACTTCATATATAGGATTTTTATAGTAAGTCCTCATTTGAGTAAATGAAGTGTCATATCCTCCTACTTCAAAATCTTCTTTTGCCCAATTAAATTCTTTAGGGTCGTAAAGTTCATCACAATCAATAGTCATAAAAGAATCACAACCATTTACCCTGCATATTTTTAAGCCTAAATTTCGTTTTTCATATTCATTTTCCGTTCCATTTTGCCACCTTATATTTCCTTTGTCATCTTTAGTAATCTTTGGCTCATATTTAAACAATTTATCTATAAGACCCTCTGATTTATACTTTTCTAAAGTCGGCTCAAGATTTTCATTGGTATTACCAAAGTTTGAAGTGGTTTGATACACTACGCAAATAAAATCTACCATAGGTCTTAAATTACGCAAAGAATGAATTAACATTTCTTCTCCATCAAATATATTATATGCTACCCCTAATCTCATTGGTTTGGTTTTTTAAAAAATATTATACCTTGTCGGTTATTATAATGTTCTTGTTTTATTTCTCCACTTAAATTGATGTCTTTAAAATTCATAACATAATCTTTTGGAGGACAAATCTCTATATCCCAATTCTTTACGATTGATTTAAAGGAATTACCATCCCACGATGTAAAATTATTAGTTCTAAAAGGAAAAAATTTGTTTTCTATTATTTCATCAAAAAAGAATTTATCTCGTCTAAATAATTTATAAGGCTCATTAAAATAATCAAGAAACGACCTATCAAACATTTTGTGCATAAAAACATCTTCAACTACAAAATAGCCATTTGGCTTTAAAAATTCAGTATAACTTACTAAAGATATTAATTGGTGCATTGGATGATGGCTACCATCGTCAATTATAATATCAACGTCATCGCCTATCGTTTTCATTATAGATTCTACATTTTCGGTATTACAAGCATCCATTTCAAACAAATGTATTCTTTCTTTATCCTTACATAACTCCTTTGCGTTTACACCAAAGTTGTGAGGAGAATAATCTATATCGACTCCATATATTTGGGCATTAGGAAAATATTTCTCCCACATTAGCATTGAATGACCTCTAAAGACACCTATTTCAAGTATTTTCTTTACATCTTTACGAATAGGGTTAAATCGTTTTGAATAATGTTCGTGATAACTATGATAACCAATTTCCCTAAATATTCTTTCTTGCTTTAAAGGATGATACCACCAAAAATTTTGAGTAGGATTAAGTTTGTCCATAGAATACCTATGCTCTTTCAATAGGTATTCTTGAAAGTCAGTAAAAAACTTGTTTGGACATTCCTTTTTCATTAAGCAATAAATTGCTTTTCTTGTTCAATTTCCATTGTCTTTTTGTCAAAAGCACTAATCAATCTTTTTAAAGGCTTATATACTTGCACCATATATTCTACATTGCCTTTTTGTTTTGAGTCGCACTTGTTCCACCAAGTCAATTCGTAATTTACTTTATGAACTATTTCTTGCAACCCTTTTTCTTTAGACTTTACAATCTCCTTACATTTATTCATAACCGAATCTAATTCTTTTTTAGCCTCTTTAGATTCTTTCTCAAATTGAGGTAAAAAAACATTTTTGTAATGTATCTCTTTGTCGTCAATCAATTTACGTTGCATCGACAACTTACCTTTCATATCCAAAACTTTAACTTGAGTTTCTGACCAATCACAAAGTATATCAATATTTTCTATGATTTCTTTACGATTTTGTTTAGCAATAACACTTTGACATTTTTTGCCTAATATGTCTTGTTTAACGACATTAAATTCCAATGCTTGATTCAAGGTATTGTAATATAGTTTATCGTGTTCTACAACCTTGTTAAAGTCGGTTTTAGGCATTATCCTTTTAGATAGGATTTCAGTTTCTTTTTTTTCTTTGTCTGAAAGTTTATTCATTATTCTGATTTTTTATAATTTATGTGTTCACTATGTCTTCCCCAATCTTCTCTATTCCAATGAAAGCATAATTGACCCGTATGCACCCAATTCTGAACACCTGCAAAACGTAGGTCTTCGGCAAAATATGTATCGGGGGGATGTCCTTCGGTATTATTTTTGTCTATTCTAAACTCAAAATGTTCCATTACCTTTCTTTTCATTAAACAACACCCAATTCCTGCTACGAAAGTTGGTTTTAATGTCCCATCAATCCAAAAGTGATGAAAATTCCCTAATTCCATAGGGAAAACAAAAGTGTCTGATAATTCGTGTTTTTTGTCTTGTAATCGAATACAAGGTTGTCGCCAACTTCCATCAAAAATTTGATATAAAGCGTTTACAATGGGTTTTCTACACCACAATAATTGCTCAATAATATCTCTCGGTGGAAATATGTCAGACTCCAAATGAAACATATAATCATTATCGCTTTCTAAAAAATATCGTCTTAATTGATTATGTGAGTCTGCAAGTTTTTCCATTAAAGGAACATCAGTATAATCTTTCCAAAATGTTTTAACCTTAAACTTATCACGAATGTAAAGTGCGTTTGCATTTGTTTTAGAGTTGTCGGCTACATATATTTCAATGCGACTTCTCGGATAAGAAAAATTCATAATATTGTCCATAAATTGTGTTAGACAATAATTTTTAGAATCGTAGGTAGGTATGGCTATTAATATTTTGGGGAGTCTTTTGCTCATTTTTTTCCTCTTTTACGTTTTTCCTTTTTTAATTCGCCTTTTATCAAATTAGGATGTTCTTGCATCGGGTCTTTTGGATTTTGTGGCATATTTATATTCATATTAGAAGTGAAGTTTTCCTCTTGGCTCACTTCTTGAGGTTGCTCAATAATTACTTCTTCTTGAGGAATGGGTGTTTCCAAAATTGGCTCGTCTTCCATTACTACGCTTGGTTTTTCCTCCTCATATACTTGGGAATATCCACTTGATTCTTGCTTATTTCTTTTATGTGCTTTTTCAAGGGTTTCAAGAGTGGAACTAATTGTCTTTTTTAAAGAATACATAATTCCTATTTTTACTGCAATATCTTTTCCAAACATATACATAAGGTACTGCTCGTCAGACATACCCCATCCTTTTTTCATAAAGACACGCACCATAGCAGGTCGCACTTTAAATCCAAACTCCTTATCATACTTTAAGGCTTCTGCACTTTGTTGATTATATTGACCTACAAATTCTCCTACGGACATTGTATCGCCATTTTCCGTAACGGGAATGATTTCATTCAAATCAATTTTTCCCGATGTTTGTTTTTGCATCAACTCATCCTCATCAACCTTTACGACATATTGAGCATATTTATGAAGTTGTTCGTAAGCATCTAAACAAGTATCTACAAGTGATTCACAAGCAATCTTTTTATCTTTAGAGTCAAGGTCATTTAAAGCAGGATTTGGGTTGTCAAAAGGATTTTCTGACATTTCCTCAACTATTCCCCCTCCCTCTCTTTCGGCAACAATATCCTCATATGATGGAGGCATAAATGTAGGCTCTGTAATTTCATCGGTTACACCACTTGCTACTTTTGGTGTGGCATATTCTCTCTCTACAACACTTTCTCCAAAAGGATTGTAGTCATCAAAAGTCCCATCCCCTACAATATTAGAATCTGATTTTGGCTTTAAATCATCTACGACTTCATCAACAACATCTTCAACTTTTGTGAAATTATCTTTTACATTGTTATTTTCTTGTTCAAGTTCTTCTAAAGGAACATTTTCTACTACTCCATCAGTTACTTTTCTTGGTCTGCCTCTCTTATTCGCCATTTTGTTGTGTTTTATTTACTTCGTAATACCTCATAGTTTCGTTTTCAATCTTATCTATGTGGTGCATAATATTAATGTCTGATTTGAAAGTATTATCCAAATTTTCAAATTTCTTTAAATATTTATTTATGTTTGAAGGCTCTTTTTTTAGTATCATAGAAATTTCTATTTGAGAATATCTACACATTTTTTTTAGCAAAACTGCACAAACTCCAATAGCATTAGTTCTATTGGCTATGTTTTTTCTGCCTTTCAACAACATATGTTCCGTTATACCAAAGGATTGACAAGTGTTCAAAATTATAAGACCTTGAAGCACTAAAATATCGTTTGTTGAATTTTGGCTTATTTCAAGAACTTCTATGGTTTTTTTTATCCCCACTTTATCAATGGTTTTTAATAAAACTTCAATAAGTGCAGTAGATGAATTTTTCACTTTATAAGTACCTTTTCAACAAAAATAGAAAAAATATATTGAAAATCAACTTTCAGAGAAATAATAATCAATAACTGCTTTGGCTTGGTCGAAACCTACAATAAATTCTGCAAAGTAACCTTTTTGTTTTAATTGATGTAAAATTTCTTCTTGTTGCTCTAAATGTGAATCGGAACGTAAATCTCCATTTTTTTTATACACTTTTGTTCCTTCTTTCTTTATTTCAAGAAATAGTCCATAATAGCATTTGCGTGGCTCAAATATCATAATATCGGGCAATCCCGAACAACTTCGAGTGGCTTTTAGTTGTTTTGCTTGATACATAGAAACTCTCAATCCACTTTGTTCAGAACTAAATAAAATGGAAGGATATTGCATTTTTAAATACTTACAAACTGCTATATGTAGTTCCTTTTCAGACATAAAAAAGTCCGTTGGCTTTGGGAGTATTCTCAACCTCAACCAACGGAGAAAAAATTAAATTTAGGTATATGTTAAAACCAAATACAAATTTGGTGGTGTTCCATTATTTCCAATCCCAAAAACCAATTCTAACCTTATTTTCATCTTCATCAGAATTAGGTTTAGCAGGTGGCTCATTTGATTGAGTTTCGTCAGTTTTGTTTTCAGAGGGAGGTGGCTCATTTGATTCTTCTTTAGCCTCCTCGTGCATTTCTTCCATTTTATCCTTTACTTCTTCTCGCTTATCGTCTGCTTGTTTCTCAAGTGTATCGGCAGTATCAGAAGTAATCGTTTCTTGAGCCTCAAGATATTCAAAAATACCATCACATATGTACCTATCGTATGTTTCTATTTTTGATTGAGTCGCAGGTGTAAGATTGACTGCACCATCTTTTGCCTTATTTAGAACTAATCGCAAAGTTCTATCAAGGTCAGTTTTTAATTGTTTTGTGTGCTTACCCATTTGCTCCATAGATAGTCCATATCTACTCATTAGCATTTCGTGGGGTAATTGTTTAGGATTTAATTCTTCTGACATATAAAAATTGGTTTGTTTTTACAAATATATAAAATCTAAATTACATCGGATAGGTCATAACTAATATTTCCACCTTTTTCATAACTACTTCTATGTTTTAAGATTTCTTTGTTTTGTCTTATTTTTTTATCAATTCTAAACCTTTCTAAATCAGTTAGAGCATTAGTTCTATCCATTTGTAGTTGTTGAATTTCTTTTTCAATCATTTCTTTGGGAACTCCTACTTCATAGGAAATATTTCCTCCTTGCTCCATTGAGTCGTTTTTTCTACGTTCTAAAGAGTATAATGCCACTTTATACGCTATATCTAATGGTAATGGGTGTTGTCTAATTTTTTCTCCTTTCTCATTAAATTCTCCATCATATTCATATCCAAAAGCCTTTTTGAAGGTTTCTCTTTTTTCTTTTTCAGATATATTTTTGATATTTTCTTCTAATTCTTCTTGTTTCTCTGAATATGTTTTCCCACCCTCTGCG
>TARA_R110002153_G_scaffold18319_9_pt1 | contig 16819 bp, 10 predicted proteins | sample TARA_R110002153 | Tara Oceans TARA_R110002153 (sample SAMEA4398193) | marine metagenome | biome: Polar Biome; feature: [SRF] surface water layer (ENVO:00010504); material: water (ENVO:00002006), including particulate matter (ENVO:01000060) such as... | depth 5 m
ACCGTCAGTAACACTAATACTTGCTCTTGCTCTTGCAGTTGTATGGTATTCGTTTGTGCCTTCTGACAAGTTAGATGTGCTATGGTTAGCAATACTTGAAACTGTTCCTGTAACGTCACCTGTTACATCACCTGTTACATCACCTATGAAAGTAGTTGCAACAAAGGCTGTAGAAACTGCCCATCTGTCGTTGGTCTCGTCCCAAAGAAGTGATACATTAGTAGCGTCACCACGTTCGATTTCAATACCTGCGTCGGCTGTAGGGGAACCGGTTGCGTTATTGTTAAGAACAATAATGTTGTCGTCTACTGTAAGTGTTTCAGTGTTAAGTGTTGTAGTTGTACCAGTGACTGTAAAGTTACCGCTAACAACAACGTTGTCGCTAAATGTCTTATCGCCTGCTAAACTTTGTGCGCCTGTTGTTCTCATAACAGTGCTGTCTACTGCAACTGCACCGCCACTAAAGGCAATACCAGTTCCTGCTGTAATATGAGCTCTTACTTCTGCCGCACTTGGACCTGTGTAAGTAATAGCACCAGTTGAGCTGTTGTATGCTAATGATCCATCACCGCCTGCATCTGTAACACTAACTGCCGCTCTTGCTAATGCATCAGTGTATTGAGTAATAGTTGTTGCAATAGCACCGTCTGTTACTGTAATACCTGTACTTGCACTAAAGTGTGCTCTTGTTTCAGAAGCACTTGGGCCTGTGTAAGTAATTACACCAGTTGAGTCATTAAATGCTAATGATCCATCTCCGCCTGCATCTGTGGCACTAAATAATCCAGTTACGTAAGAGTCGCTTAATGTAAGTGTTACTGCACCTGCTGTGCCACCACCTGTTAAACCGTTTCCTGCTGTTACACTTTCAATATCACCTGCGTCATTAGTAAAACTAAATACACCAGTTGAACTATCATATGCAAGATCGCCGCCTGCACTAAAGTGTGCTCTTGTCTCTGCCGCACTTGGTCCTGTGTAAGTAATTACACCAGTTGAACTGTTATACGCCGCACTTCCATCTCCGCCTGCATCTGTAACACTAACAAGTGCTCTTGCAGTTGAATCAGTAAGCATGTTTTGATAAGCTGAACCATCGTTAGTAAATGACCATGAAGTCTCTGACTCGTCCCATTTTAAAGTAACGTCTGCACTTGATGCTCTGTCTACTTGTATACCTGAGTCTGTTGCTGAGCCGGTGCCACTGTTAATAACAATGATGTCGTCTGCAATAGTTAATGCTGAACCTGAGCTTGCTAAAGTTCCGGAAACTGTCATATTGCCTGAGAATGTCTTATCACCTGCAATTGCTTGTGTTCCTGATGTTCTCATAACAGTACCATCTACTGCAATAGCACCAGATGTGAAATCAATTCCGTCTCCACCACTTAAATGTGCTCTTACTTCTGAAGCACCTGGACCTGTATATGTAACTACGCCACCGCTAAAAGCTAATGAACCGTCACCACCTGCGTCTGTTACTGTGAGGAATGATAATGCATCAACGTATGCCTTAGTAGCCGCATCTTGTGCCGCCGAAGGATCATCGAGATTGTTAATGCTGTTGCTGTTAATATTAATGTTAGAACCAAACTTAACACCACCAGTTGAACTAATAGTCTTAGCCGCTGTTATGGCAATGTCTGACTTCAGCTGGATTGCTCCACCTGATGTAAGTTCTAAGTCACCGGAACCAGTAGTTAAAATACTGATGTTCTGGTTATTGTCTGCACTAAACTGGATTGTTCCAGAGTTATCAGAAACTACTTGTTGTCCGTTAACATATAATGATCCCGGTCCAACGTATATGTCTCTCCATTGCTTACTGCTTGAACCCAAGTCGTAAGTAATGTCTGCATTTGGTATAATGTGTCCTGACAGTGTACCACCTGCTAAGAAACTTTGAACACCTGTTGTAAATGTTGATGATGAAGTATCAAGTGAAATAGTTGCTGAACCTGAGCTTGCTCCACCGCTTAAACCAGTACCTGCTACAACGCCTGTGATATCACCTGTTGCCGCCGCTACTACTTCTGAATTTTTTGCAAGTCTATGACCACCTGCTGTCGAACCGTCATGTACTATGATGGTATTATTTGTTGTGTCGATCGTAATCTCACCAGCCAGTCCAGTAAATGAACCATGCTGTGTTGAGGTACCTCGTCTTCTTTGAATTGCTGTTGCCATTACATTCCCCTAAATGTATTAGTTTACTATAGATAGTATTTATCTATATTGTATTTTTCTTACCTTATTAAAACCAGTTCCATCTCATCTGAGAGATCTTTAATTTTGATCCAGTTTTTATTTAAAACTTGTCCTTTAAATATTGGTATGGTGCCAAGCACACATACCAATCCCCACCCTTGTCTATCTTGTCTACCTTCGTATTCCTGTGCATAATTGTATGCTGAATTTATTAAAGGTCTTGCTAATTCGTTTCCATTTTCGTCGGTTTCGATTATACATGCATTTTCTGGTAATGCAAATTTTGAATCAAGCCCATCTTTAAAAAAACTTTTTACTGTAGATGTTTCTGATTCCATCCACTCTACAATATCATATGCTTGAGTCGATCTACGACCATGCAAATCCTGAAAGTATTTGTTTCTCCAATGGTTCCACATTGTATTACTTGCCAAAGCAGATCGCTCTACTATCACGCCAAGTACTGCATCGTTATCATCATCGGCTACTCTAATCTTTCCTTCCTCTGTTACAGTAACAGTAAATCCGTTTCTGTTTTCATTCCTTGCGTTTCCATCTTCCCATTCAAAAAATTCTGAATATCCTGATGCATTATTATATAATGTACCGCTTGCAAAAACATCTCCTTGTCCATTGACTCGAAATGTTTCTGTCCTCAGATCGTTTTCACCATGGTTACTGCTAACACTAATAGCTTTCCAACCTTTGTTCTCACCTGGGTTTGCATTAATTTTTAACACACTCCCATCGAAATCTTTTGACGGTACTTCAATGCTTAATACATCACCGCCTTCGTTTTTATGGTACACACCTAATGTTTCACCGTTGCTCTTTTTAAATTTGTTAATACCTAAAGAGCCATCACTAAAAACATTAAAGCCTTGACGATTCATTCTACTAACTGCTCTAAATATAAAACTCTTATCGTCGTCACCATCGCTTTCAACTAATAAACCACGTGTTACGCCATCGCCTACACTTGGTATTATTGCTTCACTGCTGTAGTTTGCACACTTAAAGTGAGCACTACCTCTACCGAATGTTCTTGGTGCTTTTGTACCAGCACCTAATTGGCCGTTTTTGCCAATCATTAAAATTACTTTGTCTTCCTTTGCAAACATTAAACCATCTAAGTTTGCTCCAATTGAATACTGTTCGTCACTTGTGAGAGTAATTTTTTCTCTCTTTGTTTCAATCGAACTGTTAAGTTGTGCCATTGCTGTTTGAAGTTTTCCTTCTATAGCACCGCTAAACTTATTCATTTCAGTAGCCATTTGTGCTACTTTTTCTTCTAATTCTTTTTCTACCTTACGAGTAATTGCCGCTGTAATATCAGCAGTAACTTTGTCTATATCAATAGCCGAATTGGCGGCTAATGATTTGCCTATAATATTATCCTTTGCTTTTGCCTTTGCCATCTAATAATGTATCCTGTGTGTGTTCTGATTAACTTACTATTGCTCTGTCTGTAATTCTACGCCAATTAGTTCCGTCACTAAAGGCCATTGTTGCTCCGTCTGTTTCGTCACTAACATAAATCATCTGTCCTTGCTGTGTTGCACTTGGTAATGCACTTACTATATAACTGTCTGACGTTGGTCCAAATGTTTGGTTCAAGTACTCGAAGTCGCCTGAGTCAGTGTCGCTATCTGTTACAACACCGTAATCTATTATCATGTTTGCAGTGTCTGTTACTAATCCGTAATCAGTGATAGCTTCAAACAACACGCCTTTAACAACACCGGATTGTAATGTGCTTGTTGTCTTATCAAATGTAAGAGCATCGTTGCCACCAAAATCTCCACTGTCATTAAACTGTATATCTTTATTGTCGCCTTCTGGGTTTGCATTTATTGTAGCAAACGATAACGCACCACTTCCGTCTGTGACTACTGCTTGTCCAGATGTTCCGTCTGCTGTTGGTAAGTTATATGTATTATTAATGGTTATAGCTGAGCCGTTTACCTTAAACACCTCTGCTGTATTGTTTGCATTATATACTTTAAAAATTGGGTCAGTGCTGGAACTGTTGTCTACAACCCTAACAACTGTTCCTGAACCGTTGCTGTGTTTTAGATCTAAGTATGCACCTGAATGTTGTAAACTTGGATTGGTACCTAAACGCAAGTTACCGTTTACAAATAATCTTTCGTTGGATGAAGTTGAACCGATGGACACGGTATCGTTAGCAGAGTCAACACTTAGTGTGCCGTTATCAACTAATAAAGTGGTTAGATTTTCGCCTACTGGCTTCCATCCACTGTTATAAATTCTTAGTGTGGTATTGTTTGCGTCTACCCATAGGTCACCTGCAGATAAGCCACTGCTTGGTTCTACACCTGTGAATATTTTGCTACCACTTGACTTACCGATCTTAAATTCAGAAGTAGTGGTACCTTTAAAATTACCAAAAATTGCCATAATGTCCTCGGTTAGTTCAATGTTCTTAGAACACTGTCAATATCATGCGATACTGTCTTAGCCGTTATAAGTATTTATCACTCTGTGGTGATATGGGATTTTTACGATTGTATTTTAAACTAAAACTTCTATAACGCCTGGTTGGGCATCAGTTTTTGTCTCTAAGGCAATACCAATGATTTGTAGAGAGCTTAAAGTGTGTGGCATTGCTCCTACCATTGCATGTCCTGGTAGGTCACTTGTGACTAATATATCGCCTTTGTTTACGTTGCCTAATACTTTACATGGTACTCTACCACGTAATGCAACTGCTACACCTTCTGTTTCAGCATTCATTAAGTATGCTGGATCTGTGGAAACAATACCTGCAACTGTGTAACTGCCTGGCTGGTCTGTTACTGTTACTTCTGCTGTTCCACCTACTATAACTACTGTGCCTGGCTCGTAGTCTGCATCGGCTGTGTACATCTCTGCCAAATCCGCATACTTTGCCTGTGTTGCTGTTGCTGTTATTGTGCCGGCACTAAAGTTGCCTGAGCCATCTCTAACTACGGCTCTATTTGATGTGTTGGTACTGGTAAATGTCGTTGTGTCTGTTAGATCAACTGAGAAGGATGTTCCAGCTAAATCTAAACCATTGCCTGCTGTATATGTTGTGTTGTCGTTGTTGTCTACCCACGGAACATTAACAAATGCTTTTCCGCTTGATAATTCTACTGGATAATTTTTACCACTTTCTGCGTAACCTATTTTTACACCACCGTATGCTGAGGATGTTGCTTCTATTACATTAAGTGTTACAGCGCCTGAGCCGCCTCCGCCACTTAAACCTGCACCTGCTGTAACACCTGTGATATCACCTGCTGTGGTTGAATATCCTTGTGCTATAACAAAGTCATAAACATCATTACCAGTTGGTATAGTTGTTGCACCGTTGGCCACTGCGCCTGTGCTAACATTCAATGTTCTACTTTCTGTGATGTCACCACCACCGGATAAGCCTGTACCTGCTAAAATACTTACAGCACTGTGATCTATATGTTCGTCTGCTACAAAGCCACTTAAACTATCATGTACAATAGCACTATCGTTAGTGCTAATTGCACCACTAACTTGATTATAAGAAATACCTGTGCCTGAACTAAGGTGTCCTCTGATGTCACTTGCACTTGGACCTGTGTAAGTAATTACACCTGATGTGCTGTTATAAGATAGTGAACCATCACCACCAGTGTCAGTGACACCGATACTTGCTCTTGCTCTTGTTGTTGTATGATAAAGATTTCCATTTTCAGCAATATCGCCAGTGTCTAATACCACAGAACCTGTTGCACTGTTAACACTAACAACTGGAGCACCTGAGGCACTAAATGATATAACACCTGTTGTGCTGTTGTATGCTAAGTCGCCACCTGCACTAATTAGTCCTCTGACTTCTGCATCAGTTCGCTCTGTTGGAGTAGTGTAACTTATAACACCTGTACCACTGTTGTATGCTAAGTCGCCACCTGCACTAATTAATCCTTTAATATGTGAATCGTCTGTGCTTATGCTATCTGCGGCAACACTAATACCTGTGCCTGCTACTACGTTTACTGTGACTGCTCCTGCTGAACCACCACCAGTTAAACCTGACCCTGCTGTGATACCTGTGATATCAGCAGTGTTGTCGTTTGTGATAGTGATTGTGTCGCCACTGTTAGTAACACTGATGTTTGTGCCACCTTGTATTACTACTGTGTCGCCACTACTAACTGTTGATGCCGCGCCTGCGCCTGAGCCTGTTTGCAATGTCCAACTTGCATAATTATCTGCTGTGGTTGTTATTGCGCCTGTTGAATTATTGTAACTTACTAAGCCACTTGCACTAATTGAACCTCTGATATAAGACTGATCTGCGTTTAACGTTACTGCACCTGATGTGCCGCCTCCTGTTAAACCAGTACCTGCTGTTACTGATTCAATGTCGCCTGCATCGTTGGTGAAACTAATTACACCTGTTGTGCTGTTATAACTTAAATCACCTGCGGCACTGAATGCCCCTCTGATTGCACTTATGTCGCCGTCAACTGTGATTGTATTGTCTGTTGATGTTATTGAGGTGTATGTTCCTGCATTAATACCTTTTATACCATGGAAAGTATTTGCGCCAACTGTTCGTTGTCCGGAATATACTTCATGTGTACTTGTGCCGGTAGTACCAGCATTTGAATAAGTTAAAGAACTATTAGCCTGTTCTGCGGTGCCTATGCTACCTACAGGAGTAATTTGTTTTTTAAGACCGTTAACGTAAACCCATGCTTCGTTGGCGTCTGTGAATATTGCGCCTGCTGTTGTTGTATCTGTTGTTGGTACTACTAATTCACCTGAGAACGTTTTATTACCAGTAACTGTTTGTATACCTGATGTTCTTAAAACTGTAGCATCTACATCAATTACACCTGCGGCATAATCAATACCGTCACCACCTGATGAGTGAGCTCTTACTTGGGAGGCACTTGGACCTGTGTAAGTAAATACACCAGATGCATTATCGTATGCTAATGATCCATCACCACCTGCATCATTGACACTTATTAATGTTCTTACTTCTGCATTAGTTCTTTCTGTAAAACTAATAACACCTGTTGAACTATTATATGCAAGATCGCCTGCGGCACTAAAGTGTGCTCTTGTTTCAGAAGCACTTGGGCCTGTGTAAGTATAAACACCTGCACTGTATGTTAATGAACCATCACCACCTGAATCATTTGCACTAAAGTGTGCTCTTGTCTCTGTGGCGCTTGGACCTGTGTAAGTAATTACACCTGTTGAGCTGTTGTACGTTGCACTACCATCACCACCTGCGTCGGTAACACTAACGAGTGCTTTTGCTTGTGAGGTTGTAAGTAAGTCATTGTTTGTTGTGCCATCGTTGCTGAACTGCCATTTTGCTGACCCGGTATCCCATTTTAAATAAGGATTTGCGCCAGTGGCTGTAACATACATAAATGCATCAGCATTGCCAGCCGCACCTGAGCGTAGAGTAATACTTGCATCTTCTACAAGTAAATCAACTTGTGTTAAACTGTTAAATTCACCAGTAACATTTAAATCGCCTGTTACTGAAAAGCCTGGCACTGTTGCACTTGATAAATCTACTGTGCCGGTAAATGTTTTGTCACCGTTTAATGTTTGAGTATTTGCTTTTGTTACCACAGTGCTGTCAATTGCAACTGTGCCACTGCTAATATCAATACCAGTTCCACCAGTAAAGTGTGCTCTGGTGTCTGCGGCACTTGGGCCAGTGTAAGTAATAACGCCTGCACTATATGTTAGGCTTCCGTCTCCACCTGTGTCACTGACACTAATATGTGCTTGTACTTCTGAAGCAGTTGGACCTGTGTAATCAAATACACCATTTGCGTAACTTAAATCTCCATCGCCACTGTTAGTGCCAATAGTAAATAATGCTTCTGCGGCTGTTTCAAAGTCTGTAACTTGTGACGCAGGAATGGCTATATTGACATCTGCCGCGGTACTTAACTGTCCTCTGGCATTTACAGTGAATGTAGGTATTGCTGTGGCACTACCATAACTTGTGGCTGTAACACTTGTATTTGTTATACTGAATGCGCCTGCACTATATGTAAGTCCTGTACCTGCACTTAAATGTGCTCTTACTTCTGAAGCACTTGGACCTGTATATGTAAACACACCTGTTGTATTGTTGTATGCTAAACTGCCGTCACCACCTGCATCTGTAACACTAAGTGTTGCTTCAACGGCTGTGGTAAAATCTGTAATTTGTGAGGCTGGTATAGCAATGGCTACATCTGCCGCCGCTGTTAATCTACCTTGTTCATCTACTGTATAAGTAGGTATTGCTGTAGCACTTCCGTAACTGCCTGGTGTAACTGCTGTGTTTGAAAAGGAAGTATTAATAGTAACAGCATCGCCGGCATTTTGAAATGTCATTGCTGATGATGTAACATCGCCTGTTAACTGAATAGACACTGCTGATGATAAGCTGTCAGCCGCTGTTGCTGTACCAGTTAGGTCAGCTTCTACAGTAGGTGCAACAACAGTTCTGTTAATTACAAGTTTGCTGTCTGCACTTCTATATGTTAGTATGCCTTCTGTGGCACCTGATTTTAATTTGAGAGTTGCGTCGGTGGCTACATCGTCTTTGTCAAACCCATCACTGTTAATGATAAAAGTTTCACCTTCAAACTTTGTTTCACTGTACGTTACAGTATTGGTATATTGTCTTTGCTCAATATTACCTTCAATGATCAGGCGACCTTGAATTATTAGTTCTTCGTCTGCATTAATGTATGTTCTTTTATTTGCCATTTAATATTCCTACGCCAACGGTTGTCATACAACTATTTATCATAAACATCTAAAAGATTTTGAAACCAAAAAAAAGCACTCCGAAGAGTGCTTTTAATTTTCTAATAAGTTTTAAGGCTTACTGGAATGCTACGTTTGCCATGCTAATCGCATCAACGTAATCTGCCGCGTTACCCAATGAACTTGCTGTGTTAGTAAGTTCTTTGTAACCATATCTTGTCATAAATGACACTACTGGTTCAAAAGTAGTAGGATCCATAACTGGACCTGTACTCATTAATGGTACGTAAGGACAGTAGAATGCTGGAGCATCAGTTTCGCTTGAACCTTTATAGCCTACAAGAACTTTCGTTCCGTCTGCCGCATAGTTGTCTACGAATACTTTAATTGTTCCGTTTAAAGTACCAACAAACTTAGTGTTTGTAGGTGATTCAAAAGAACCTTCAGTTGTTCTTGCGAACGTTGAAGTTGATGCTGACTGAAGAACTGTTAGTGCTTCTGGAGAAACTACGATGTAGTTACCAGCGCCACGTCTTGTTCTTGCCGCTATTCTATTTGCCGCGCGGTTGATTTCTATGGCTAATAACGCATGACGATCACCAACATAAGTTGGAGTGTATGCGGCGTTTAACCCGTTGAAGTCTAAAGCCTGACCAGCGCCAGCCAAGTTACGTAAAGAACCGATAATTTCTTGGTCGATTTCTACTACGATCTCTTGTGCTAATGCTTGCATGATTTCTGCTTCTACGTCTACACCGTGCATTGCTTCTGCATCTTGAGCCGCCTCAAAAGTCCAACGGGCACTTAGACGTCTTGTCTTAGCTTCCACTGTTTCTTTTAAGATTTGAATGCTCATTTTCTTACCTGGTGTTCCCTCAGCCGCCGCTGTGGCGTCTGGTGAACCAGCATAAGTTGATGCAAGTTTAAATGGTGATAGTGCTTCATCACCAGCTGTTGCTCCACCACCAGTTTCCGCATAACGGACTCTAAGTGTGTGAATTTGGCCTACTGGGCCACTCATTGGTTGTACACCAACAAGTTCGTTTGCGATCACTGAAGGCATAACCCTTCTGATCAAAGGTAACATTACCTTGTTTAATGTTGCTACTGATCCGGCACCTGTTGCTCCTGCGGTTGCGGCCTCTGACAATTGACGCTTTGCGTTCTCGAGGACCACGTCCATAGTTTTTTGACGTTGACCTGATAGGCCTTCCATCAATGCTCCTTTGGTTGCGGACCAGTTGCTTTCAAATAAATTTGCCATTTTTTTGCTCCTGATTATTTTGAAAGTCCGGCTAATTTACGGATCATAGTTAAATCAACCACGTCCGTACTGTCATTGGCTTCTGCTTTCGCAGTTGCCTTCTTGTTGCCAGTTTCTTCTGTTCTAACTGACTCTGTTATTGTTTTCTTTACTCTCATTGTCTCGCCATCTAAAACCGATGGTAGATACTTATTGAATTGCTTCTCTAAGTTTTCTGTCTTAACACTTTCAAGTAAATCTGACATAATCTCTTTCTTCTCTTTGCCTAATGGTGCTAATAGATCAGATAATGTCTCTTTACGAGCATAACGATCGTTTGCTATTCTTAGTTTTGATTCCACAAGTTTCGTACCTTCTGCTTCCGCATTAAGTTTTTCTTTTGCTTCTCTTAACTTAGTTTCCATTTCAGCTAATGCTTTTTGAACACCTTTGATTTCTTTTGCTTCATTCAAATAACTTACGTTATATTCTGTTGCAAATGCTTCAAAGATTCTACGTCCAAAGTCATTCTCACGTGCTGATGTGATGTCATCACGGAAAGATTTTACTTCGTTAACAAGAACGTTATTAATAACGCCTTCGACCTTTTGAGCCGCCTTTTTAATGAAGTCTTTTTTGGCTTCCGCTAATTGCGATTTGCCTTCTCTTACCATTTTAACTTTCTGTTCAACTAATGCTTTCTTGTCTTCGTGGAATTCTTTCAATTCCTCTGCTAACTGATCAGTAACAAAGTTATCTAACTTTCCTACATGTTCAGCAACACGACTACGGTCGGCACGTAATTCTTTAACTTCGTTTGCTACTGCTGTAGTAACAAATCTGTCAAGTAGTTTTGCATGTTCACTTACAGCCTTGCGATATTTGACTTGTTGGTCGGCCAACGCCTTTCTGTCTTCTGCCAACTCGGCAACTTCGGCTTCAACTTTCGTTGTAATGAAGTTGTCCATTGCTTCAACGATAAGACCCTTATCATGGGCATATCTTTGAGCGAACTCTTCACGTAATTCCGCTGTTAACGATTCCTTGGCTTCAGTTAGGCGTGACTCCCAAGCTTCTTGAATTGAAACACGCACTTCTTCCGAAAGCTCTGTTCCTTCAAGTAGTTCATTAAATGTCACTGCCATAGTAGTTCTCCTACTTATTTTAAGTTTAATTCTCTAATAAAACCTGTCATTGCTTTTATTAGATGTTTTTCTGCACTTATATCGTGTGTTAATGCGGCCGCTGTATTATAAATAACTGCTCCGCCTCTCATGTTAAACAAACTCTCATAGATAGTCTTTGGATAGGCATCAGGAGCACTTGGTTGTGCCACTATGTCAACAGTAACAATATCAAAATCAGATACTTGACCTGACTCATTTACATTACCACTGCCTCTACTACTCACACCCAGCTTTGCTCCAGCCTTTAAAAGACTTCTTGCAATGTTACCCATCGGTGTATCTATGATTTTTAGTTTACCTAAGCCATCACTACCATCAACGGACATGTCCGTAATGATATGACTTACTCTATCTAAATTGATCTGTAGTTCTTCTGGATGGTCTAATTCGCCCAACACAGTTTCACCAGTTCCCAATCTTGATCTAACACTTTCTACAGCACGTTCAATTTCACTCTTTGGATATACTCTTCCGTTTTGGTTTTTTGTATCACCCTGAATGAAAAGTCCTGCCATAAACAGGTCTTTACCATCTTCGGATTCCAATAACTTCAGCCCTGCTTGTGCAGGTGCCATATATTCGTAAAGTTTACGTGCCATAATTTCCTATCCCTATCAGTTTAAAAAGACTTATGCCTTTTTAGGTTCAACTTTAATGTTGTCTGTAGGTGTGTGATCTTTAGCCGCATCACCTTTTTTACCTTCGCCGCCGTCTTTGGCAACTACTGGTGCGCCTGCGCCATCTACTTTAGTAGCTTTTGGCTTTTGGCTGAATGGTGATTTGCTGTTTGATGCGTCTGCTTCACCTGATTTAGGTTGTGCAACTGCATCGCTTAATTTTGTTGCTTCTTCAACAACTTCGTCTTCAACTGACTCTTCGATGTCGTATTCAACTGATTCAAATTCTTCTTCTTCACCGTCAAAATCCATCTCTGGTGCGTCTAATTCTTCTGCATCGTCGCCTGCTTCATCGTCGCCTGCTAATAACTTTTCAAATTCAGCTCTTAGATCTTCAAGTTCTGCTTCTAAATCATCAACTTTATCTTCAAGGTCTTCATCACCTTCAACTTCATCACCTTCGATGCCGTCAAGTTCTGCTTCGCTATCCATATCGTCAAGTTCATCTTCATCTTCTTCAAGTCCAGACTCATCTGATTCGATTTCGTCGTTGTCACGCATGATATCGTCTTCGAAGTCGTTAGTTTGATCAATTGTTTCATCAACAACTTCATCTTCTTCAACTGCTTCTTCAACTGCTTCTTCTTCTGATTCTTCAACTTCGTCAGCTTCGTCAAGTACTTTCTCATACTGTGAACGAGCTTTGTCTACTACGTACTCGTGTAAAAGCTCTTCAGCTTTTTCATTTTCTTCAGCAAGGAGAAGTTCGAGAATCTGCTCTAATTTATTTGATTCTGACATTAGTGGCCTCCAATAATTTAATTAAATTAGTACGAAAGGCACCAGTGGTACCAGTCTACATTAATACTTATATAATCGTGTGAAATGTGGGGGTAAATGGTGTGATTTAGGCCAATTTGGCCTGTATTTGTCTATTCTACAATATTATTTAGTATCCTTGGCAGGAACGTTATAACTGTAGTTTATGTTGTGTGTATTACAGTGTGTCGCCTTGTGCTGGCTGAGAATACATAACTCTTACAAATTTTTCATGCTCAATATCTTCGCCATTTTTCATATCTCTAACTTTTCTTAACTTTTGCAGTTCTTCAAGAGTTAGTTTTGCTTTTCGTGTATCACCAGGAGAACGCTTTGTAAAGTTGTCGTCTTCCGGATTATAGAATTCATTTAGTCTCATGCTTTTATTTATCCTAATTCGCCACCTGTGGTAGGAACTTCGCCTCCAGCAGTTGCGCCTAAGTCTGCGCCTGGGTCCATTTCGTCCCCGCCGAGCTCACCTAAATCTGGTTCCAGATCCATATCAACATCTACGTTAGGTTCTGGTCTAACACCAATATTGCTTAATCCTGCTTGTACCTGATCTTGTGATTTCTCGTATTTCTTAAAGGCGTTTTCTTGTCGCCATAGTTCTTCATTTTCTTTAATCTCATCTTCAGTTAAACCAAGATACTTCTTAAGTTTAAACTGGTTAGACATATAAGGTATAGCGGCAACCTGTGCAAACAATTGTGCCTTTTGTGCTTCTAACTCAATCTCTCTATAACTGCTAAAGTTCATTGGCTTATTAAACTCAATGTAGAAAGATGATGAATCAATTTCTATTCCTCTATACTTGAGGAACATCTTAAACTCTCTGTCTAAATCTTCTTGTATTTGCTTCTGTAATCTTTCAACATACTTTGCAAAACGATACTCTTGTATGTATGCAACGCCTACTTTGCCGTCATTATATGTCGCGGAACCGTCTTCTGGTCCTGTCGGCAAGTACGAGCTTGGTATACGTAAACCACGCAATAACTTGTTGTTAAAGTACCTTAAATCATCAATTTGTCCGAGGTTTTCACCACCTGGTAATGTGTCAACTTTACTGCCTCTACCATCTGCCGTTTGTGCAAAGAAGTAATCTTCTAACATGCTCATTGGGTTATAAGCACTATCGGCTACACTGCCACCTTCTTTGTTTTTACCTGGTACACGCTTTTGTTGTACTTCGTATTTAACTTGCTCAATGTACTGTCTTGCTTTGTGAGGGGGCATGTTGCCCACGTCAATAAAGAATACACGTCTTTCTGGTGCTCTATGCACTCTGTATATAATGATACTGTCTTCAAGCAATTCTTTTTGTTTGAATATTTTAAATATTGGTTCTAAAATGCTTATACCAAAAGGCCAGTTGTTGTCCATGCCTTCTGTTAAACTAATATGTACAACGTGCTCTGCTGGAACTGGGATACCTTGATCAACACCATCCATTGCGCCGGTCATGTAACTACCACCACTGTCTGAATTAGTAGGGCTCATTATGCCAGTGATGCCTTGTCCACTACCAAATGGTCTGGTATGAATTGACGATACATCTGTTGCAATTTTTTCTTGGAATATTGGGTTTAGATTCTTAATAAAGTAAGTTTCAATTTTCTTACCTTCTGTTTCGTTGACTATTACTTTTTCAACGTTAGCTGGGTCAACCCAAAACAGTTCGTATGTTTCTGGATCTCTAATAAAAACTTGATCGCCGTATTTTGTACAGTTACGGAAAATCCTAAATGCTCTTTTATATAAGTTGTTGTGGTTACACCATTGTGTTAATGTTTTTTGCACAATTTTGTTTTCAGTGTCACTTGGATCTTCTGTCCAATCTACTGTAAACGGTAGTCCTGTGTACTCATCTTCCTGCGTACCAAATTCTGCAATAGTGTCTAATGCCGCATTGATTTCTGTATCACCGTCCATGTTATCGTACTGCATGTAACGTATTAACCGATTAGGTGAGCCTGCGTATACTTCCGGGAGCCAGCTTGATAACTGGTTTGCACCAAAGCCGTGGCCTCCGTCCCCACTTGGTTGAATGTTTAGTGGCAATCCACTATTATCAACGGGGGTAAAATGTTTTCTCCAACTCATACAAGTTCCATAATTTTATATATTGTAGCAGTATTTATCACAATTGTCAAGCCTTTTGTGACGTTATTGATTTATAGACTATACTTGTCCAATTGCACTGATTAATTCGTTTAATTTCTTTTCGTTTCGTGTAGCAATTTCGGTGTTTGCTTTTATTTGCATTGCCAATAATTCTTCTACAGTTTTACCATTAGCACCGGCCATCTCAGTTTTAGTTGTAGGTTGTTTGTTGTTTGCATTAGTGTCTGCAGATGCTGGGGTAGGTGGTGTTGTATCGTTATCAGCAAAACCTAATTCTTGTTTTAACGAATCGTTCATGCCTACGTCTGGAGTACCAGCGGGAGTTTGCGGCATAATTACTTTGTCAATGTTAGACATGTCTATAGACGACAGTCTTTCGTATGCATCACTTAGGCCATTGACATGTGCTATAGTAGATGCAACTGCTGTTTCTGACATGCCTTCATTAACAGTACCGTTAAAACCTGATATTGCATTATTAAACAATCCTAATGCTGTTGCATTCTTGGTTACACCGTCTGCATTAATATCTGCTTCTCCAAACTTTTTAACTTTGTCAAGTGGATTATCAGAGCCGAACAAGTCTGTTACAAAACCAATAACATTACCCACAACGTTACCCACACTTGCCGCGGCTTCACCGCCACCAAATGCCGCCATTGCACTGCCAAATGTAACTAATGCGTCTGCATTGGATTTAATTTTTTCTATATCACCTACGTCTGCGTCTGAAAAATCTCTTAATTTTTCTAATGGACTTTTGCCTGGTAGTAAATCAAGCAGTGATGATATTGTTCCGCCTACTGCTCCTGCTACTGCTCCTGCGCCAAAAGCCGCTAAGCCGGCGCCGAGTGCCGCCATTGCTCCACCTATTTTTATTAGGTTCATTCCGTCTATGCCTTCAAACGATCTCAGACCGTCTGCTAAAATAGGAAGTGATTTACCTAATATAAGTGCCGCCGCTCCTAACCCAAGTGATGCCGCGGCTATTGTTGCCGCAAACATTGCCGCACCTTTAACAGTTGCTACACTAAAAGCACTAAAGAAGCCAGCAATCATGCCGCCTAATCCTTTGCCTATGCCTTTGCCAATATTACTAATACTTTTTCCAAGTCCTTTACCGTTATCACTGCCAACGCCAGACTTGCCTGTGTTGCCACTGCCTCCGCCGCCAAATAATTTATTTTTTAACATCTTAACAGCAAATCCGCCTGCTATTAGAGCACCAATGTTTAGTACTTTGAGTCTTTCAAAGAATGTTTTTGCCCCTTCATCACCTGCTTTTTTCATAATTTCTGCATCTGTGATTTCTGGCATATCCTCTTTCATAGAATTTGTTTTGGCAACTGATGCATTGAGAGCCTTTGTTAAAGCATCATATTCTGCTTTGTTCGTTGGATCTTGCATTCCTACTTTATCGTTACGCATGGCTTCTAATTGTGCGTTTACTTTTGTTTCCTGTGCCTCTGTTACAGGTACTGCTTCACCGTTACGCTCTAACACAACACCGGCACTTTTAGTTTCTTTATTGCCAGTGAAGTCGTATATAAATTCTGCTAACCATTTTAATCCGCTTGCTACTGTACCTACAACAGTTCCTAATATCACAAATCCGTCTTTTACATTCTCAAATGTTGCTTTGGTATTTTCCCAGAACAGGGCAAAATCGAAATCTCTAATAAAGTCAGCAATGTTTTCACCCATGGTTTTAATTATAGGTCCAACTTTATCCCTGATAGTGTCTGCAAAACTTTTAACTTCTTCTTCACCTTTAGTGACAGGTCCTAATAAGTCCACAAATGCCAATCTGATATTATTCATTGCATCATTGAACACTGTCATCAAGCTGTCTGATTTTTTAA
>TARA_R110002153_G_scaffold13997_3_pt1 | contig 16787 bp, 10 predicted proteins | sample TARA_R110002153 | Tara Oceans TARA_R110002153 (sample SAMEA4398193) | marine metagenome | biome: Polar Biome; feature: [SRF] surface water layer (ENVO:00010504); material: water (ENVO:00002006), including particulate matter (ENVO:01000060) such as... | depth 5 m
TGCAGGTCAAACTGTGCGAGATGTTTGGCAAGGTAACCGTGGTATGTGGCATATTATGATGTCGCAGCGTGGTTTTGTTGTTTCTTCCATTGATAACCGTGGCACAGCCGCTCCTAGAGGTCATGATTGGCGACGTTCTATCTACGCCAGTAATGGTGGATTAGAAACACTGGATCAGTCAGATGCAATCAACGCTATGTGTGCACGCTGGACGTATATCGATTGTAACCGCGTTGGAGTATGGGGCCATTCTGGTGGAGGGTCTTTGACACTCAACTTATTGTTTCGATATCCTGAGCTGTTCAAGGTGGGTGTATCTGAGGCACCAGTACCTGATAAAAGATTGTATGATTCTATTTATCAAGAGCGTTATTCAGGCTTGTTAGAAGACAATATTGAAAACTATACCAAGGTTTCAGCTATTAGCCATGCCGCCAAACTAGAAGGGAAATTGTTGTTAGTTCATGGCACAGGTGATGACAATGTGCACTATCAAGGCAGTGAGCGATTAATCAATGAGTTAATCAAACACAATAAACAATTTGATTTGATGTCTTACCCTAATAGACGTCATGGTATTGTTGAAGGTAAAGGCACTTCATTGCACTTAAGTACCATGCGAGCGAATTATTTTATTAATAATTTGTAGAGCAACTCATTGAGTTGCACCCTAAATAACAGAGCAGCCACGAGCTGCTAGCTTAGAGAAGATAAAAAAACGGCATCATTTTTAAAAAATGATGCCGTTTTTGATTGAAAAGGAAATTCACCTACAACAACCTTTGCGTAGCTCGTAGCTCGTAGCTCGTAGCTCGTAGCTCTTGGCGACCAACTCCAAAGATAAGAGCAAAAGAATTTAAACCACAGAGGAAAAAGAGGGCACAGAGGTATAGAAAATTAAATATTTCTTTTCTCTGTGTAAGCGAAGCTCTCCTTTTCCTCTGTGGTGAATAGCTTTCGTCTTTCAGCTCGTCGTTATTTCTTCGCTTTTGTCTTTAATTCAAAATCAAATTCTTGTGCAGAAATCACCAGCCCTTCTTCATTTTCGCTAGGGAACACCGCAATAGCTACGTCGTCGTCTTCTAAGCCTTGTGTCCAGCGACTATGCCAGGTTTTCAAATCAATCGCCTTAGGTTCACATTCAGACCAATCACCCGTTGCCCATGCTTTAGCAAAATCCTCGCTTGGCCATACAGGTGTACAATCTTCATCTTCGGTATTGAGCATTACGCAACCGTCTTGGTCAGTCAGGATCCAAACTTGTTTATTTGAGATACATTCTTTTACTAAGTAGCTTAGGCGTTGTTCTGGTGTAAATTGCGCAATATTGTCTAGGGTGTCTGACATGAATGCTCCATATAGGGTTAGAATGAAAATGAAAAGACTAAAGCAATGCCTTGTATTAGTCTTTAGTTGTTGCTAATTCTCAACCATAAATGGAATATTTGCATTACCTACTTTATTTTTTCCGTCGTAAGCGTAGTTAAATAAACGATATTCGCCCATTTCATTAGGGGCGTTAAAGGTCATTTCAACGTAATCTGCTTGAACCTCAGATTTGAGTATTTGTAATGCCAAGGCTGCCGGTTTTGCTTCAAAATGTCCCCCTTGACTGCGAGTCTCCACTTCTTTCATCAACACCCATTCATGAGTTAATAGGTCGCCATCTGGATCGGATACCAGTACTTTGACTATGGCAGGTTGTCCGGCTTGCAAACGCACATTTTCAACGGCTTGTTTATTATTGATAGTGATAGCTTTGGACAATGGCGCACGGTTAGCTGGGTACTGTCCTGTCCACATCCGAGTCAGTTCGTCTATGCGAGCTGTTTGTTCACCCGATTCGTTAAACATGCCATACCAGGTAGGGGTGCGTTCTTGTTTCTGGCCCCAGAAAAACGCAAAGGAACCGATGATTTTACCGGTTTTATCGTCAAGGATGACATCTTGCATACGTTTGGCCATACCTGCCGCTTTAACTGCACTGGGCTCTTCAATTTCGCGATCCCATTCAGTGGTAGGTAACTCCCAATGTCCCATAGGACCAAACTCGGTCACCATGTAAGGTTTGTTTAGGTTACTTTCGGCGATGCTTGCGGGTAACCCAACTAAATCTCCATAATTTTGCACGGACAAAATATCGATATTGGGTGCGTATTTTATTACTTGGGCGATATCGTTTGGCCTAGCACCGGCAAGACTAAAAGTAACAGGGTGGTTGGGATCATTTTTATGAATATAATCAATGATGTCACCCATAGCTTCATAAACCTTAGTGTTGACTTGTTTTAACTCGCCAGCTTCGTCAAACAATAAATTAGGTTCATTGTTAATCACCCACATCAGTACATTAGGATGGTTTTTGTATTTTTCGATGGCAGCAGTAACACGTTCAAACTGCGCTGCTACGGCTGCTTCGTCGTTGTAATCAAAGCCTAATAACTCTTTACCTGTCTTTATGCCTACTGCCATCATCAGTCCGAGTTTTTCTGCTATGGCTAGTTCTTGCTCTATATGGTCTAAGTCCCAAGTTCGAAAGCTATTACCTCCCGCTTCTTTTAAGGCTAGGACTGTTTCATTGTTTTTGTAGCCCAATCCAACCCCTTTTACATTAAAGGGTTGACCATTTACGGTTAGGGAATATTGATTATCTAGTTTGACTACTTTTACAACGGCAGGGGATTGAGTCGAGTTATTACAAGCTAGTAGTGGACTGCTTAGGGCCAAAAATAATAATGAAGAAAATAAACGAGAGGTCATAAAAACATGTGATTTCATATTGTGTCCATAAATGACTAAGTTAGATGGCTAAATAAATTGTATTCTACATATTGTCGCATTGAGCGCAGAATCAAAGTGTAAATCGGCCAATCGGGTCATTGTTAGGACTAAGCGGATGCAACAGGTAAATTTTTGGAATGGTAATAAGTCTCCAGCAAGGCAGAATTACGAATTAGCTTTACTTGAAGCATGTCTAAATGTGACTAATCAAGAATATGGAGCTGTGGACGTACGAGTCGATAACACTGATTACCCTAGTGCCGATGATGAAGCCAATATCTTTGCTAATGGTGCCGATATTTTGGTGACAGTGGCTGGCAATGTAAAATTTGAAGACAAACAAAAATTGGTGATCCCTGAACCACTCACCAAAGGATTATTAGGTTACCGCTTACTTTTGGTGACAGACAGATCATTAGCAAAGTTCGCTCAGATCAACAAACCCCAACAGCTCCAATCGTTATCAATTGGCATTCCTGAAACTTGGGCTGATGCTGACTTATTTCGGCATAATCAATACAAGGTTAATGAACAGGGAAGCTTAGACGATTTATTTTTGCTATTAAAAAATGCTACTTTCGACTATGTCGCTTTAGGTGTGAATGAAATCGAAGAGATATTTAATCATAATGTAGTGCCTATAGGTAGTATTAGCATTGAGCCATCTTTGATGCTTTATTATCCATTTCCTTTAGTGTTTTATGTCACACCGAATAAACCTAGTTTGGCTCTACGTGTGAAAAAAGGACTCAACGAGATAAAAGCTAGTGGGGAGTTTGATACGCTTTTTGAGCATTATCATGGTGATGTGGTGCAACGCTTCAATTTACGGGATAGGAAAATATTTACCTTAACTAACCCAGCATTACCGAATGAAATGCGTCATTTTTCTGGATCGTTATTGGATTAGTCGCACCATAAAAAAATATCAACTCTGCATAACCATTCAAATTGAATTTATTGTGTTTGTACTTGGCAATACCCTTTTAAATAGTCGCCTGCAGCACCTTCCTTAATAACCTTTGTTAAAATCTAAAACGTATTGAAGGGCTAATCCATTGATATATTTACGATAATTTTCGCTGAATATGGGAAAAATGTCTTCTGGCAATGATTCTGCAGCTGTGTGCTGTGTAATGTAGATATTGTCTAACTGCCAATATGGGTGATGCTCAGGCAATGGCTCTTGCTCAAATACATCTAACACCGCCGCTTGTAGTGCCTGATTTTTTATTGCATCGATTAAGGCGCTGTCCACTATTGTTGTACCTCGCCCCGCATTGATCAATACGCAGTGTTGCGGCAAATAAGATAAAAACTTTTGGTCGATAAGTCCGATCGTTTCGCTGCTTTGTGGTAGTAGACATACCAGATAATCCAATTCAGTGGCAAACGCTTGTGTGTCCTTATAAGTGTAATATTTATCAATATATTCGCTGGTTTTGCTGGTTCTAGTATAGCCACGTGTTTTCATTGAAAATTGTTTAGCCATCTTTGCAACGGCTTGACCTATATCCCCGACTCCCATTATTCCTAAGGTTTTACCTGCCAATGACTGATAAGTCGGCGCTGCCCATATTTTGTGTTTCTGTGCCTGATTAAATCCAGCCAAATTACGGGAAAAATAAAGCAGGTAAGCAAATACATATTCTTGCATCGCTTGTTGAAATACACCTTTTACACCACAGAGTTGATAGTTATTTTTATCTAAGGCAAAAAGGGCCGCGTTGCCAGCCCAAGTAGATTGCAGCCATTTTAGGTTGCTGCAGCGGTTAACTACTTGCGCGGTTAAATCCGGATCGCCAAATAATATGTCTACCTGTGAATAATCAAAGGACTCGGGAAGTTTGTTGTCTGCCAATATTAGCGCTAGAAATGGCAACTGCGCCTCTTCAAGCAATGTCATGTAGAGCGTGGTATCACGACTCAAAATAGCTAAGTTATGCATAGATTAAATAGTTGCCATGTAAAGATTAAATTACTTTTTTTAGGTTTTTGTGAAATTATATTTGTTATAAATGTGTTAATTTGGAATTAAATTCGGTTTAATCTTAGTGTTGTCAATTTCACAATCCACAGAGACGTTAACATGAGTGCTACCAATATAACTGATCAAGCAAAAATATTATCACCAAAAAGAAACACCACACAGGCTACTACAATTGATGAGCTAACAGACGAACAATTGGCGCATTTTGGTATCGATAAAAATAGCGAGTATGGGCAAGCTTTGTTTAATACGGCTCAGCATTTGTATTACACCCAGGCCAATATGCAACAACTTTGGAAGATCACCAGTGATACTCTTGAAGGTTTGAGTAAAGAAAATAAAGTCGCCTATTTTAATGCGAAAAAGTTTTTGTCTTTTCAGATTGCCAAAATCCTCGATACCTTGCAAAACCCTTTTCGTGCGACTTATCAGAGTTTAAGTAAACAATCCGGCTCCCAAGTGAGTAAAAGTCATTATCCATTATTCGACAATGTCACTGCGTTGTTTTCGGCCACCCCAGTAGTTGTCAGAACCGCTACCTATGTGTATGCCTGTACTGAATGGGTAGATGATGCCTTTCAAGGCAAAGAATCAACTCATCAGATTTATTCGCGCTTACTCAATCCAACTAATATTTCATTAGCCAATGCCATAGTGGACTTAGAAGCCGGACCTTATGCTGCAGATTATCTCGCATGGAACTTTAACTCGGGTATGGCTGCTATTGATGCGCTGTTATCTAATGTTTTAAGCCATGGTGATGTGTTAATTGTATCCCGTAATGTATACGGCGGAGTGTATCAACTATTACACGACTTTTTTGCTCGTGAGAACCGTTTAAATGTTCAACTTGAATGGTTTGATGGATATACGGCCGAAGAATTTTCTAGTTTTATGCAACAAACCAAAACTAAACATTCTAAACGTCTCGATGGGGGGAACGCTTTACATGTGTATATGGAGTCTCCCTGTAACCCTCATGGTTATGTGCTTGATGTGGCTGGGATCAGCAAAATTGCTCATGCATCTGGCCATGTAGTGATGTTAGATGCCACACTCGCCACCCCCATTTTACATCAACCATTACAACGTGATGATAAGGAAGAACGCCCAGATTATGTGATGCATAGTTATACCAAAGACATTTGTGGTAGCGGTGCAACCACGGCAGGAGTGGTGATTGGCGAAGCCTATCGCATGTTCCAAGGTAAAGGCGATTGTGTAAATGGTTATGATTGGTCAAAAACCATGTTCTGGGATGTGTATTACATTAAGGGCGCTTTTTTAGACTCTGAAAAAGCCTTTGATGTATTAACTGGTATGAAAACCCTCGAAATGCGCATTATGCAAAAGGTGATCAATACTTTTGTATTTAGTCAATTTTTAGCTTCTCATAAAAGTTTTAACGTTAATTGTCATGCGATAGAAGGTCACCCCAACGCAGCATTAAGAGAGGGGCAAATGCGCCACGGTTGGCCATGTGCTCTATTTACTGTGGACATGCAAGGCACTGATATTAGTCGCGATACCTTCGTGCGCTTTTTTGATGCCCTTGAACCTGCTTTTAGTCATCAAGTGAGTATTGGACAGCACAATACTATTGTTTTATGCCCCGCATTAACTTCTCACAGTGAGTTAGATCCAGAGGCGCAAGCCAAGAGTGGTATTTATCTGACGACTATGCGAATTGCGATGGGCACAGACAATGTACGAGAACTCATCGCCCACTTTATCAACAGCGCCAAGTTGCACATTGATCCTGTCACTCCGGGTTTTAGTGAAAGTTTTATGTCAGCTACTGAGATTGATGATTTGTATTTACAGACCTGTATGCGAGTCAGCAAACAACACTTTTCTAGTGGTGGTTCAATAACTGATATGTTGACTTAGTTTAAGGAGATCTTCTTGAGAGCCGAGTATGCCATACTCGGCTTTTTATCGAGAGTGAGATACCTAATGGCCAAAATTGAATTTCCAGCATCACAAAAAGAACAACTTATTCAGAAACTCCAAAAGTATATGAGTCACGAATTAGATGTTGAATTAGGTCAATTTGATGCCGATTTTTTTCTCGATTTTATTTCAAAAGAAATGGGCGGCCATTATTACAATCAGGGTCTTTATGACGCGCAAACAGTGCTGGCCGATAGAATGGATTCCCTTACTGAGGCGATTTATCAGCTAGAACAGTAGCATAATTCTCAGCATTCAAATTTAATGACCACACTTTCAGCAAGATCGTTAGTGTTACAATCTAAGCATTTAGTAACACTTTCCCTGCCTAATTGCTGATTTTCGTCATGATCTTACCGCAAAAAACAGGTAAATTATGGCCATTCAAAATATCGCGGAATAATCATGGCGTTTACCCTCAACAAACTTAGACAGCAACCAGCATGGATTGCGTTGATTATCTTTATTGCTCTTTGTTTATGGGTTGCCTCAGGTATGCTGAAAGAGGAAAACCAAGATGACTCCGCAAAATCTAAAAGTACCGAAATACCATTGGTTAAAGTCACGGTAGAGCATATTGCTGCTGATGAAGTTACTCGTGAAATAAGCTTGTACGGAAGGACCGAACCTGATCGGATCGCCACCTTACGCGCCGAAGTAAAAGGCTTAGTTAAAGAAGTGCATGCGCAAGAAGGTGATCGTGTCAGTAAGGGCCAAAAAATTATAAGCCTTGAAAAAAGTGAATACGTTAGCCGTTTACAGTCCGCAAAAGCCATCTTTAAACAACGTGAAGTAGAGCTTAAGGGGGCAGAATCTCTAGGAAAGCAAGGTTATCAATCGCAAACCGCCTTGGCTCAAGCTAGCGCTAATTTAGAGATGGCTAAAGCAGATGTGGTGTCCTATGAATTAGCCGTATCTAGGTCAGAAATTAGCGCACCTTTTGATGGCATCATAAACCAACGATTTGCCGAAGTGGGTGACTTTCTTAAGGATGGAGATAATGTTGCCATCTTAGTCGATTTAGACCCTTTAGTGATCCGTGCCAATGTAACAGAGATCAATGTTCAAGATCTTAAAGCCGGTCAGAAAGCGACTAGTCGTATGGTGTCTGGCGATGTGTTACAAGGTAAAATTCGTTACATCTCCAGTATTTCCGAACTTGGCACCAACACCTTCAAAATTGAAGTGGCAGTGCCTAATCCTGATTTTACTCAAATGGCTGGCATGAGCACTGAGTTAGCCTTACCCCTAGAAACAACTTGGGCTATGCGTATCTCACCAGCGGTGATGGCTTTGGACGAAGAAGGTAATTTGGGCGTTAAAATTGTTGTAAATGAACATGTGAAGTTTGTGCCTATCGATATTGTAAAAAGTGATAGCCAAGGAGTGTGGTTGTCTGGCATGGGCCAACAAGCTGACATTATTACCCTAGGTCATGGTTTTGTGCGAGACGGTGACAAGGTTGAGGTAGAGCGCATTGATGCAAGCGGCAATTCCTCAAATAGTCTTTCTTCTAAGGCTAACTAATGAATAATCTAATTTATGGCGCTTTAAGCCACAGCCGTACTGTGCTGATGGTATTTGTATTGTTACTGGTTTCGGGTGTGGTGACTTATTCGAATATCCCCAAAGAGTCTAACCCAGACGTGCCTATCCCAGTGATCTATGTATCTATAGTACACGACGGTATTTCCCCAGAAGATTCTGAGCGTATGTTGGTTAAACCCATGGAGCGGGAGTTGCGTTCTATTGATGGGGTAAAAGAAATGCGAGCTACAGCTGGTGAAGGTTTTGCCAGTATCACTTTGGAATTTATAGCCGGTCTTGATTCTGACGCAGCCCTTGCTGATGTGCGAGACAAAGTCACAGTCGCCAGAGCAAAATTGCCATCAGAAACTGAGGAACCCACTATTCATGAAGTGACCATGGCAGGGCAACAAGCTGCGGTGACTGTGGTGTTATCGGGACCTGTTTCAGAAAGAGCGTTGGTCACAGTGGCACGTGAGCTAAAAAACCGACTTGAAGGCATAAGTGAAGTACTTGAAGTGGAGATTGGCGGCGACCGCGAGGATATAGTAGAAATAGTGGTCGATCCTTTGTTGATGGAGTCTTATGGACTCGATCAAACTGACATCCTTAATTTATTGTCTCGCAACAACCGGCTTGTTCCAGCTGGGACTATGGACAATGGAAAAGGTAGCTTTGCGGTTAAGGTGCCGTCTATTTTTGAATCAGTCAAAGATGTCATGGAGCAGCCAGTTAAAGTACAAGGTGATAGTGTTATTACCTTCCAAGATGTGGCGCAAGTTAGGCGTTCTTACAAAGATCCTAGTAGTTTTGCACGCCTAAACGGTGAATCATCTGTTTCACTCGAAGTGAAGAAACGCCCCGGTGAAAATATGCTGGAAACCGTTGCTAACGTAAAAACCTTAGTCACAGCCGCTCAAGAGTCAAGCATTTGGCCTGCCAGCATTAATGTCAGTTACACAGGCGATCAAACCATTGACGTCAACATGATGCTAAACGATCTGCAAAATAACGTATCCAGCGCCGTCATTTTAGTGGCAATTGTAATTGTGGCTATTTTAGGCCTACGCACCGCATTTTTAGTGGGTGTATCTATCCCTGGATCTTTCCTGACGGGAATTCTCATTATTTCTTTGTTTGGTTACACCTTAAACACAGTAGTGCTATTTTCACTCATTATGGCTGTGGGTATGCTGGTAGATGGCGCCATAGTAGTGACCGAATATGCCGACCGCTGTATGAGTGAAGGCATGGATAAAAAAGTGGCCTACAGCAAAGCCGCACAACGTATGGCTTGGCCTATTATTGCTTCTACTGCCACCACCTTAGCGGCTTTTGCACCTTTGATGTTCTGGCCGGGCATGATGGGTGAATTTATGAAATATTTACCCTTTACCCTGATTGCTGTGTTGTCCGCATCTTTACTAATGGCGCTCATTTTTGTACCTGTGTTAGGTGGTGTTTTTGGCAAGCCTAGACATGTTTCTGAGTTCGACAAACAGCAATTACATGAAGCTGAAAATGGTGATATCAAAAACTTACAAGGTTTTACGGGCAAATATATCCGTGTTCTCGCGACAGCTATTCAACATCCGTGGAAAATATTATTAGCTGCCATAGTGGTGGCCTTTTTATCTTTCACTGCTTATGGGCTATCAGGTTTAGGTACCCAGTTTTTCCCAAATGTTGATGTGCGTGGTATCAATGTCACAGTACGTAGTGCTGGTGACCTGTCGATTTACGAAAAAGATCAAGTGGTGCGTAAAGTTGAGGATCGTCTGCTGGATATGCCAGCCATTGAAACCTTATATGTACGTACCGGTGGTCAAGACCAAATAGGGTATTTGCGACTGAATTTGGTTGATTGGCATTTACGCCCTCATTCAGATGAAGTGCTTAAAGAAGTCCAAACTCGTCTAAAGGGTATGGCAGGAATGGATATTGAAATTTCTCCCGACCAAGGTGGTCCGCAATCAGGTAAAGATTTACAGATCCAGTTGTCATCTCGATTCCCTGAATTGTTAGATGAGGCAGCCCACAAAATACGTACGGTGTTAGATAATAACGATAAATTTACGTCTATCAGTGATACCGCCTCTAAACCTGGAATTGAATGGCAACTCAAAGTCAATCGAGCCGATGCCGCGCGTTTTGGTGCCGATGCCACGCTAGTGGGCAGCACAGTACAATTTCTCACTAATGGTTTGAAAATTGGCGAGTACCGTCCTGATGATGTGGATGATGAGTTAGATATTCGGGTGCGTTATCCCCTTGAATCTAGGTTTATTGGCAAACTTGATGAGCTTAGGATGAAAACCGCTGGGGGCATGGTGCCCATCTCCAATTTTGTAGAGCGCACCGCTAAGCCTAAGACGGACCTTATTAGGCATATCGATAGCCAAAGGGTGATCACAGTGCAAGCAAACATGGTACCCGGAGAGTTATTAAGTATTGAACTCCCTAAATTGCAGGAATTGTTACCGACACTGGGGTTAGATCCTCGGGTAAACCTAACAGTAAAAGGGCAAAATGCAGAACAAGATGAGTCGACCCAGTTCTTAGAAAAAGCATTTTTAATTGCACTGTTTGTGATGGCAATTATTTTGGTCACCCAGTTTAATAGCTTTTATCAGGCATTTTTAATTTTAAGCGCAGTATTATTTTCTACTGTAGGTGTGTTCCTGGGTTTACTTATTTTCCAAAAACCTTTCGGCATAGTGATGTCTGGTATAGGTGTGATTGCCCTAGCGGGCATAGTGGTGAATAACAATATTGTGCTTATCGACACTTACAATATTTTACGTAAAGAAGGTGTGCCTGCTATGGAAGCCATTTTACGTACCGGTGCCCAGCGCTTGCGCCCGGTATTAATGACCACTGTCACCACCATTTTAGGTTTGTTACCTATGGTGGCAGAGATCAATATCGATTTTATTGGCCGCAATGTGGATATCGGTGGCCCATCAACAGAGTGGTGGTCGCAACTTGCTACTGCTGTGGCTGGTGGCTTAGCATTTGCTACTGTTCTAACCTTAGTACTGACCCCTTGTATGTTGGCATTGAAGGCTAGAAGGGAAGAACAAAAAGTTACAAGAGTGGCGTTTAATACTGAACAAGATGCGATCTAATGTTTGCTGCCTTGGATGAGTATCTGCGTTAGCTGTATTTAGAAGATCAAAACAATGTGATTTAGTGAATAGACATTTTTAACATGTAGCCTTTGCTTCGAAAAGTCACTATATGATTACTATTGCTGCCAATTACAGCCAGTTTTTTTCTAACTCTAGCCACTAAATTGTCTAAACTGCGCCCCTCTATGTCCCGTTCATTGGGCGGCAAAATATTACTTATATTCTTTCGGTTGCAAATTTTACCATGATGAGCGATTAAATATGCCAATAAGTCGAATTCAACTATACCCAATTCAATCTCTGATAATGTGCCAGTAATCATCCTAGTTTCAATGTTGATGGAAAAATCTAATAGCTTCAGTTCAGACGATTCTTCTTTACAGTCTAGAGAATTATAATTAAGTCGGGCTAACAGTGCTTTAGTTCTTAACAATAATTCGGTTTGATCTATGGGCTTACATAAATAATCGTCAGCCCCTAATCTCAGCCCCTTTATACGGTCTTCAACTTCTGATTTACCAGAGATAAAAATCTTACCTAAATGAGGTTTTGAGCTTAATTTTTCGAATAGTTGATAACCACTTTGTTTAGGTAAAACAATGTCGCAAACTAAAACGTTTGTATCGTTTGTTTGAATAAATTCGAATGCAGACTCGGCCGTTTCAAAGTCATTAACAACAAACCCTTGGCCCACAAAAAAATTACGTAAAGACACACGTAATAAAGGGTCATCTTCCACCAAAGTAACGTGAAATACTGGCTGCTTAGTCATTATGAACCTCAAAATAATGCATTAGATTTGTAATTGAAATATCAACTAATGGATTTATGCTATTCAGAATAAATTGTTTTCTTTCAAACGAGCTGACATCAAGTTGCTGTATTGCTTTTGCCAGTTGTAACATACCAAACTGACCTATATAACTGGTCAGTTTATGCAGATGTTTGTCTATTAATTTTTCATCATCTAGTTCCAAAATCGTAGACAGTGAAGTGCTTATGTATTCTGGTAGTTTCTGTATCTCTAGATTCAGTTGCTGTTTGCTCAAATTTGATTGTAAAAATATGAACGGACCACAATCAAAAATCACGGGTTTTGCAGATGTCCCTGTTGATTCAGCAATATTAAAGGTCTGTGACTGACTGGCGCTTATGGCCAAGGCAAGCGTGTCTTCCATGATAGGCTTTTCGACCACGCTGGAAACGGGTAATTGATTATAAATGGCTTTATCTTTTGGTGTTACCGCTGCAGTTAAAACAATGACAGGTGTATTGATATTCCATCCTTGGCTTCTAATTTCTGATAATACCTCAGTACCATGACAATCAGGCAATTGCATGTCCAGTAGTATGAGATCAAATTGAGTATTAATACACATAGCGATGGCTTGCTGCCCAGTTGTTGCACAATGCACAGAATGTTGATTTTTGACTAACATTGCTGTTACGACATCTATATTTAATTGCCCGTCCTCTACTAATAAAATATTTAATGCTTGCAACAATGCATTGGCTGGCTGTTTAGTAATGGGATTGGGTGCTCTTTTGTCACATAAAATGGAAAACGCCATTTTAGTTCCTACATGTAATTGGCTGCTGACTTCTAAGGTGCTATCCATAGCCTGTAATAGTTTTGTGGTTAACGCCAATCCTACGCCTGAACCTTGTTGTTTTGAAAGTACTTGCTCAGCACGGGCAAAAGGCAACAACAGAGAACTTTGCTCTTCCTCACTCATACCGCTGCCAGTATCACTCACAGATAAAGTAATTAGATATTGGGCGTTTATTTGTTTTTGATAATGGGCGTGGATTGTAATCGTGCCTTCATCTGTGTACTTGATGGCATTATCAACAAGGTTAATCAGTATGCTGTGTAGTTTATCTGCGTCAATGAGTAAAGACTCAGGAAAGTCGCTCGGTGCAGTTATGTTTAATGTTAAGTCTTTGTTTTTTGCCATAGGGGTGAGCAAGTGACTTAATTCGCTAATAAGGCTCATGACATTGATATTGGCGGGTTTTAAGTGGATATTTTTACTTTCCGAGACCGCATACTCTAAAATGTTAGTGCTTAATGTGGCCAAATTATTGCCTGACTTAATTATCGTATTAAGATCATCAATTAAGGACTTATCGTTAACTTTGGGTTTCATCAATTGGGCTAAGCCCACTATACCGTTTAAAGGGGTTCTTAGCTCATGACTTAATGTGGTTAACATATTATTCTTTAATTTCACTTCTTGAGTCGCTGTCAGCTCTAATTTTTTGACGTCTAGCTCTCTTTTTTCATAACATAAAATAAATACGCTTAAAGTGATGGCACTAGGAACAAAATAGGCAAGAAATGGCCCAAAAAAGTTGCTAATAGACAGTTCGTATAGTTTTACTGTTACGTCAAAAATCCCCAGAGTTAATAGCCTAACAATGACCACAGCGGCAATAAATAAACAAATAAATCCATATATTTTGCTGCCAATAGTTTGCTTGTCGGATTTTAAAGAAAAAGCACAATGACCTGATAAGCAGATAAATACAAACGAGTAAGTGTAAGCAATATAAATTCTTGCGATAATGTTAGGTTCAATATAAATGAAATATGAAAATACGGGGATAAATGTACAAGTTGTTAACAAAAAAATCTTCCAATTCTTATTTTGTTTACCAAAAAAAACTCTTGCCCCTAAATAAATCAATAACAGGGACCACATACTAATACTGTTACTCACAAGTATGCTTATCCAATTCGGAATGATATCCCTTAAGGCTGTCAAAGCTGTTGAGATGGGTTGTCCAATTACGGCTAATAACCAAAGCCCTATCCCTGGCATATTCGGGTTTAGCCGCCATACCAATATGAAAAATACAGAGCTAACGATACTCGCTAAAATTGAAGAAAAACTGAGGATTTGTAAATCCAAATTCATGGCGGGTAACTCATAATGTATATGCGCTCTATCTGATAAATTTAAGACGGTGTGATTTGGGACAGTTAATACATTAAAAAGCTTTATATATCAAATCACTAAACCAACTTCGATAGCGGTTACACAAGGTTACATAGTGGGGGTTTTTCGCACATTTCACTCCTTTTCTGAATGATAAGATCTAATCAAGTTTAAATTTTCCATCCATGGGCTTGAGGTTGTTGCAGTGAAAAATAAAATGAGCGGTGTTAGTGTTTTATGTCAAATATTGCCTAGAGGGCGAGCATTGTTTGCAGCCTCTTTGCTTTTGTTAAGTCTAACAGCAGCAACAGCTAATGGCGCTATTAATAGTGCTCCGCAAATAGTGACGGGGGATAAATGGCAAAGTGTTGGCGCGGCAGGCTTCTCGTTAGGCTCTGCTGAATTCACCGATATTGCCTTTGATAGCAACGATGTGCCCTATGTGGCGTATGAGGATGCTGGCAATGACTATAAAACTACAGTGAAGAAGTTTGATGGCAGCGCTTGGATGGATGTGGGCGGTGCGGGTTTCTCGGCAGGCATTGCTTACAACACCAACATCGCTTTTAACAGTCACGATGTGCCCTATGTGGTGTACAAAGATGGTGGCAATAGTAGTAAAGCCACTGTGATGAAGCTTGATGGCGGCACTTGGGTGGATGTTGGCACCGCGGGCTTCTCGTTAGGTGTTGCTAATAATACTCATATAGCCTTTGACAGTAACGATGTGCCCTATGTGGTGTATCGGGATTATGGCAATGACTCTAAAGCCACGGTAAAGATGTTTGATGGTAGTGATTGGCAAAGTGTTGGTACTGCGGGGTTCTCGGCTGGTGCTGCGAATGACACCGACATCGCCTTTGATAGTAACGATGTGCCTTATGTGGTGTATGGGGATGGTGGCAATAGCAGTAAATCCACGGTGATGAAGTTTGATGGTGGCTCTTGGGTGGATGTGGGCGCGGCGGGTTTCTCGGCAGACTTTACCCGATACACTAACATCGCCTTTGACAGTAATAACGTGCCCTATGTGGTGTATCAGGATGGTGGCAATGATACTAAATCTACGGTAATGACATTTGATGGCAGCACATGGGAGAATGTGGGTACTGCGGGCTTCTCGGTAGGTAGGGCTCTTTTCGCTGATATCGCTATTAACAGCAACGATGTGCCCTATGTGGTGTTTCGGGATGTAGGCAATGCCAATAATGCCGTGGTGAAAACGTTTAATGGTAGTACTTGGGTGGATGTTGGCACGGCAGGTTTTTCGGCTGGTACTGCTAGTTATACTAGCATCGCCTTTGATAGTAACGACGTGTCCTATGTGGTGTACAAGGATGATAGTAATAGCGACAAAGCCACGGTAATGAAGTTTGATGACATTGTTTTTACTGGTTTTGATTTAACCCTAAACGAAGACATTACTACGCCAGTATCTTTTTTCACTGGTTATCAAGTCAGCGATGAAGAAGGTCAGGATGTGACCTTAACGGTGAGTTTGGCTAATACAGCCCAAGGTCAACTAAGTTGTGGTTCAGTGGTAACAGGATGCAGTGTAACAGGGGGCACTCTGACCTTAACGGGCACGGTTGCCGAGGTGAATACTGCGCTTACATCTTTGACCTTTTTACCTGCTGCCAATGTCAGTGGCACGGTAAACCTTACGGTTGCATTGAGTGACAGCGGTGGTGCGTCTATGAGCCCCGTGAGTACTAATATTACCGTGACTAACGTCGATAATGATGCACCAACGCTGGACATCAACAGCGGTTTAACGTTGGATGAAGGCAGTACTAAAGCTATTACCGCCAGTGTATTAAGCAGCAACGACCCAGACGATACCCCAAATGGCCTAACTTATACTATTAGCACTTTACCTGCCTATGGCACTTTGTTTGTGGATGTTAATACTAATGCTCAGTTAGACGACACAGAAGCGCTGGCAGTCAGCGGCACCTTCACCCAGCAAACCATTATTGATGGGCAGTTATATTATCAACACGGTGGCGCGTCTACCTCTGTCAGCGATAGCTTTGTGTTTGCTGTGGCCGACGGCGGCGAAGACAGTGCCGCTGGAGTAAGCAACCAAACCTTTACCTTAAACATGACCCCGGTGAATGATGCTCCGCAAATAGTTGGGAAAAAGTGGCAAAGGGTAGGTGCGGCGGGTTTTTCGGCAGGCGTTGCTGATTTTACTGATATCGCCTTTGACAGCAATGATGTGCCCTATGTGGTTTATAAGGATGATGGTAACCACAATAAAGCCACGGTGAAGAAGTTTGATGACGGTACTTGGGTGGATGTTGGCACCGCGGGCTTCTCGACAGGCATTGCTAATTACATCCAGATCGCCTTTGGCAGCAATGATGTGCCCTATGTGGTCTATCAGGATGGTAGCAATGGCGATAAAACCACTGCGATGATGTTTGATGGTAGCACTTGGGTGATTGTAGGTACGGCGGG
>TARA_R110002153_G_scaffold114096_2_pt1 | contig 16782 bp, 5 predicted proteins | sample TARA_R110002153 | Tara Oceans TARA_R110002153 (sample SAMEA4398193) | marine metagenome | biome: Polar Biome; feature: [SRF] surface water layer (ENVO:00010504); material: water (ENVO:00002006), including particulate matter (ENVO:01000060) such as... | depth 5 m
TTAGCATGAATTGATCCTCCGGATGAAAGTGTAAGTCCTCCTCCTTCTGCGTATCCATCTGTATCTGGTGCATTACCTGAAAATATAGCTGTATCATTTACGGTCCACCCTGCTACTGTTCCTGTGTATATATCTGTCCCTACAGTTTCCTGTACTACTACCTTATCGATAATAAGGCTGTTAGTTCCAGCTCCTCCCCAGTTTAGTACCTGTACTGAGGCGTATTTTGCTAATGAGGTATTTGCTTCTTTAAGTGTAATATTTGATATACTACCTATAAAGCTTGTAGGTGCATATAAGTTAAAATTATTAGTAGTTGTATTACCTTGTGTATATGTGTACGTATAAACCCCGGGTGATGTAAGTAAAGTTCCAGCTAAATTGACTCCACCGCTACCGGTATATGGAGATATACCACCGGAAGTATATGATATTATTTCAAATGAAACAATATATGTTCTACCTACCACCGGTGTAAAGCTAGTAGAGGTTCTTGATCCTTGGCCGTTTAGATTTAATACTCCGTGAGTAACACTATCACCAGATCGGATAGACCAGCCTGTTGTTCCACCTGTAAAATCTCCGTTGGTTATTAATTCGGTTTGATTATTAGTTGGTTCGTATATAAACTGGAATACACTATAAGCAGTTGACATTCCCATGTCTTCCATAGAAGAAAGGGTATTACCGTTACTGGTTAAGTTTCTCAGTCTTCCGTTAGGAGCAGTACTATGTCTAATTAACCTATTGGTGGTTTTGGCATCTACTCCTGTTTCTCCTACAGTATTGGAGGTTAATGCAAATGTGCCTGCGTCTAATTCACTATCTTTTTCTGTTACTCGGAAATAAATTCCTGAGGTAACATTCGCAGACATCCTTGCTCGTATTGTTACTTTGTATTTTTTACCGGGATCAACTGGGAATGCGCTAAATGATGCTCCTGTTGAACTATCTGAGCTTCCTATTCTTATTTCTCCATTAGCACTAGAAGCTGCATTTGGATAATATCCAATAGTAGATGCTGCACTACTTCCGTAACTTGCAAAAACTCCTGCTGGTCTTCCATCTGCTGCTACTTGTAAGAAGTTAGGGTTAAATGATAAAGAAGCACCAGTCATTGGATCTTCCGTATTTAATGTATTAGAAGTAGTTAAAGAGGTTCCACCTATTTGAACTGTACCTGCAAATGTTCCGGTTGTTCCGGTAATGTTTGCTCCATTAAGATCTCCTTTAAAGAAAGCATTACCGCTTGTATCTATGTAGAACTGTTCAGCATGAATAGAACCTCCATTTGCAGATGAAAGTGTTATACCGTATGAACTGAAAGTATTCGTGTCTTTAGTTCCTGCAAAGATTGATGAGTTGTCTATGGTCCAACCACCGGCTGATCCGGCTAGTATATCTTCTGTTTGTGTGTATACTACTTCTATCTCTCTGGTTACACCGCCGTCACCACTGGGTGACCATATTTTTATATTGTTAGTACCGGAAATAACTTGTATGGTATCAAAGTATGTATTGTTGGTGTTATCTGCTCCTCCTACATCTGTCCTCTGTAACCTAGTCCGAAGGTTGGTACCGTTAACCGAAGCTTGTACACCGCTGTAGTTAGGTCCTTTTATAATGGAAGGTAAATAAACATCAGCATCGAAATTACCAGAACGATCAAAGACTACTCTTATAGGGTTGGTATTACTTGCAGATATAGTGCCTGTTAGTACATATTTTGTCCAGGTAGCAGTTAATGCTACAGTTGTAGCTCCGTAATTTGTATAGTTATCACCAAGTTCTTGAATCCTTAGTACAACATTTCCTTGATTGGTGTTACCGCCGTTACCTCTCATCCAAACTGAAAATTCATATTCTGCTCCTGCTGTTGGATTTGTGATTGCAGATGATGCGTGGTGTTGACCACTAGCGTTTCCTTTTATGTTATATGCAGCATATCCACCAGTTGGGTCTAAAACACCGGATGATCTTGCAGCGCCACCATTTGCAATCCATCCGACCTGATTTGCATAGTACGTTAAGTTAATAGATGGTATTAATTCTGCTCCTGTGTAAGTTCCGGTAGATTCTGCATCAGTAATTACTAGTCTTAATCTTGCAGTACCTGCTGTAGTTGATGTAAAGCTAAATGTATCAGCTCCGCTTTCGTCTACAGAAGTAGGTATTGTGTCAGCACCACTAAAGGTATACAGTACCGTTGTAGGGTTATTTTCATTTAATGTATTAGCTGCAGACAGGTCTGTGTTACCTATTTTAACTGTTCCTGTAAATGTTCCGGTTGCTCCGCTAATGTTTGCTCCACTAAGATTTCCTTTAAAGTTTGCATTACCTGAGCTATCTATTGCAAAAGCTTGACTTGTTAAAGCACCAGTATCTAGATTAAATTGCGTTCCATCATTTGAGTAAAGTCCTGATGAAAAGTTGTAGTTTGATGATTCTATCTTACCTGTGGTTACCATTTCACCGGTAATAGAAGTAACTTGCATATAATGTGCTTCTATCGCAGGGTCAGTTCTTAATAAGAAGTTTACTAAGTTTTTAGAAGCAGATGGTATTAAGTAGTTTTCATTTAAACCGTATAGATTAAGGTTCACCAGTCTTCCACCTCTTGGGTTAGTTGCTATAAAACTACTTATTCCTTCCCCGCTTCCATTTGCTACATATACATCATTAGAATCTAAAAAAACAGTTGTTGCTGATCCTTTTAAGGTAAATGGATGTACTATTGTACCTCCTCCCGGAGCTTTTTTAAGGTGAGTAATATTATTTCCAGTGTCAGAATTTGTACTTAATGATACATTTCCTGTTGTAGATATTCCTGCTAATATAGGATGTGATGCTGGCAGACCTTGTCCTGCTGCAGATCGTCCGACCATCCACCCTGTACCGCTAGTACTAGGTGCTGTTTTAATTGGCCATTCTGTATTATATGAACCTGTATAGTTTCCTACAGTAGTATCGTTACCTGTGATAAGAACTGATTTTCCTAGATCAAATAACTCTAATGCTAACTGTATTTCTGAGGTTGTTAGTCCCCAGTTTCTCTCATCAAATACATATAGATCATAATCTTTTGAGTCAAAATTAAGTATGTTAGATGGATTTGTATTACCGTCAGCTACACCATTATCGTCATAGTACCAAGTATTACTATTTCCTCCAGTAAACCCTAATGATTGAGAGATGTAGGCTAATGTGTATGGACTCGTTATTGTTGAAGCACTACCAGTTGATACTAGTATTATATTATAATCAGATTTATTTTTAGTAGAAGGAGTTGCAAATGTATCTGGGTTAGTTACTTGAATATTTCCTATTACATCTAATGATGTTCCATCCCATTCTAATTTTGGCACTGCTGATCCTCCTAATCTAAAGGTTCCTGCATCTAAATCTAATTGTGACCCAGCTACTGTACCCCAATTGCTTGATAGGATAGCTCCTGTTTGCACAGCATTACCGGAAATTTTTGTTGATGTACCGATAGTTTTACCTGCAGACATTTTATAGAAAGTCAGGTAGGAAGATGTATTGTAAATTGATGCTCCTGGTCTTACATATCTATCTGTTAGACCACTTACTTGTGAATCGTATGTAGCATATGGTGCTGTAAAGTCTCCATTTTTATATACTTTGTAAATAGCTCCAGTAGGTTTTAACTGTATGCTAACTCTAAATAAAGTAGGAGTCTGGGATATCCAGGCATCCATTTTAATAGTAACTTCTACATTTGCTCCGTTGATATTGTCTTGTACCCTTATCTGGTTAACGGATACACCGTCTACGGAAAATGAATGAAAATATACACTATGGAGCTGTTCGCTTTTATTAAACGAAGCTGGAGATTCTTTAAATAGCCCTATTACTGTTGCAGGATACCAGTTCGTTGCTACTACATCCCATTCGAATATACCTTCATCTTCTCTATCGAATAAATCTTTAGAGTGGAATCCTTTATTCCAACTGGGTGTTGTTGAGTTTCGAAAATGATTACCAAATGGAGAGTCTAATGCTGTTGACACTATACCACTTGCTACATCAAAAACATTAGTATCTAAAGATCCACTAAACAGGTATTCAAAGGTTGGTCCTTTTCCTGCTTTTCCTATAGTCAAACTAGTTCCATTCCATACTAACCCATCATCCCCTGAGCCTGATAATATAAAATCTCCAGAACTACTCATAAAGGTCATAAATTGATTTCCGTCATGGAAACCAAACCCATCAAAACTTTGATACAAACCTGCTGTTGATGGTGGTGTCGGTAATGAGGCGAGTGTATGTGCTGCGTCTGGTCCAAAACTATATGCCGAAGGGTTCACTAATGAAGAAGTTGCTGCATTAGTAGTATATGGAGTTAGCATTGAACCAGTAGCTGTATTAGCTACTGCGTTAGTATCTGTGTATGCTTCTGATGATGTATGTAGTGCATCTAGTTCTGCTTGAGATGCAAAATCCCCAGGGTTAGTTACGTTTATTTCTCCACTAAGTGTAAGTGCTTGAGTTGATGCATTCCATACTAGTTTATCTCCTAATGAAAAGTTACTTGAAGAGTCTAAATAGAATCCAGTATCGGCATCACTATGTGTTCCTTCTCCGTTGTATAGTTTAGAATCTTCTAATGTTATACCTCCTATTTCTCCTGCTCTAGCTACTACTGTTCCGTCTATTGATAAGTCTTCTCCATCCCATGACATACCTCCATTACCGCTTCCAGTTAAGTAAAACTCTCCACTTGCTGAAAGATATGCATTCCATTGGCTGCCGCTATAATACCCTAAGTTATTTGCATTAAAAAATAAACCCTGTCCAGATGGGGTAGGATTAAATGTTATTTTCCCAGATGCATCGACTGATCTACTAGCTGCTGTTTCTGCTGTTTGTGCTGCAGTTGCTGCCGTAGATGATGCGTCTAATGCGGTTTGGTTGGTTATAGCGTTTGATGCGCTTGCAGCGGTTTCTACTGCTGCTGTTTCTGCTCGAGATGCAGACTCTGCTGTTGCTGAACTTGCGGATACTTGGGTCTGTGTTGCAGCATTTCCTCCTAGAATGTTTATATTACCTGATATGACTAATCCAGTACCGTCCCATTTTAAATAGTTGGTTGCACTTCCTGTTAAGAAAAAGTTACCGTTATTAGCCATAAAGGTTTTCCATTCTCCACCTTCATAATAACCTAATGCTTCGTCTCCTAAATAGAGTCCTGCTGTACTTGGATCTGGTGTTGATACTATTCTACCTGTACTATCTGTAAAGGTGTTTAATGATGCTGTGCCAACAGTATCTGTAATCAGTTGAGATTGATCGTAAGTAGTATCTGAAGAAGCTGTCCATTCACTTTGGGTAAAAACGTACATTGCATTTCCGTCGTCACTATCTATCCACATATCTCCATCAAGTCTACTCTCAGTTACTGGAGCATCATCTTGTCTAAATATTGAATTTAATCCAGCTTGAACCGAGCTAAGAGCAGCATTTGTTAATGCTTGATTAGCGATTGCTGCATTAGATGCAGAGATAGAGGCTGATAAAGCTGCAGCAAGAGACCCAGATGCTGTATCTGAGTATGCTGATGCATCTGTTAGTGAGGCTGTGTATGCTGCGGCTGCTGCTGCTTCTCCGGCTGTTTGGGCTAATGCTGCTTGTGCTGATGCAAAAGTTGCTGATGCAGTAGCTTGTGCCTCTACTGATGCTGATGTTGCTGCATTTCCTCCTGTAATATTTATAGATCCCTTTATACTTAGTTGACCTCCATCCCATGCTAAATAGTTTCCGTCGCTTCCAGTTAAGTAGAAGTTTCCGTTATTTGACATATAAGTTCTCCACTCACTTGCTGAATAGAACCCTAATGCTGTGTCTCCTAAGTATAAACCTGCTGACGATGTTGAAGGTGTACCTACTAACCTACCTGTTTCGTCTGTAAATATATCTGCAGCTACTGATGATGATAGTGAAGCTGATGTTGTGTTTATCAATACAGCTTGATCATACGTTCCGTCTGGTGTTACAGCCCAATCTGTTCCGCTCCAAACATAGACTTTATTTCCATCGTTAGAATCAATCCACATATCTCCTACTGTTCTACTGGTAGTTGATGGTGCATCGTTTTGTCTAAATATTGCTGCTTTACCTGATACTAATAGGTTAGCGGAATCTAATCCGTCTTGTAATGTAGCTGTTGAAGAGCTAATTGATCCTGAAAGAGATGCTGATACTTCAGATAATGCTGCTAGAGATGCAGACTCTGCTGTTGCTGCGCTTGCTGATGCGTAGTCTTGTGTTGCTGCATTTCCTGATGTAATATTTATCTCTCCTGCTATTGTTAACGCACCGGTTGCTGAATCCCATGCTAACTTATTACCTGCGGACCCTGTTAAGAAGAAATCTCCTTGATTGTCCATATAGGTTTTCCATTCTCCATCTTTATAGAACCCTAAATTTGTGGAAGCTAAATAAAGTCCTTCTGCTGATGCTGTTGGAGGTCTTACTGCTCTACCGGCACTATCTGTAAATATTTTTCCGTCTAAAGTATCTGTTGTACTTTCTACCGATGCTGAAAATGTTGCATCTGAGGAAGAGATTTCTCCAGCTAAGGAACTAGATAATGATCCAGTAATAGCGTCTAAGTCTGCTGATGTTGCTCCGGTCCCTCCTGTGATATCTATATTACCTTTTATGTTAAGAGTTGTTCCATCCCAATATATGTAATTCGCACCTGTTGTTCCTGTTCCTACCCTAAACTTACCGTTACCATCTAAGTATACTCCTGTTCCAGCAGTACTTGTCATACTGCTTGCATTCGTACCTGCTGCTAAGGTTCCATTATTTAATGAACTTGAAATAATGAAAGTAGAAGTATCTAAAGCAAATGTCTCAGTATTAATAACTAAATTACCATCTGTAAAATTATCCAATGATATAAAGTTATCGCTACCTCCTACTTTCCATCCTCCATCGGTATACCAGTAATTATTATTATTAATGTAGATACCATCGTTGTTACCTGATACGTCTAGACCTATTGTTACTTTCTGTCCTGTCTCTAATCCACCTGCAACTGTTGCTACATGAAGCTGGCCTGCTATGGATCCTGTTTGTGCTGTTATAGCTCCTCTAAAGAAACCGTTTTCAGTATATAGACCAAAACCGGGTTCATTATTACCGTATAAGTATCCTGAGGCTAGCCCTGAAAGATCTCCTAATCTCGATCTTAATTGTAAATCATATGCTCCAGATCCTGTTCTTTCTACTATATCCATATACGGAGTAGAAACGTCTCTAGGATTAGCATTCATCATTATATACCCTGATGATATATCTTGTGCTGGGTTAAATACTCCTGTAGATACTAATACCTGTCCTTCGTTATATGGTTTAGCTGTTGATACTAATCCTGATAGAAATTCTGCATCTAAGTCTACTAAGAAGACTGTATCTCCTAAAACGTGTGAGTTTGCTGCTGTATCGTGGTAGTCTCTAATAACTGTTAAAACAGTGCTGTTTATTGCTGTTACTTTTAATCTTTCGCTTCCTATTTTTATAATATTCTGTACTCCAAGTCCTGTTGAGTCTGCTACATTAATAGTAGTCTCTCCTGTTGTTGCAATGTCTGCTGAAAGTGTTGTAACGGATGAAGATACTGCTGGTGTTCCTCCATATGATCTCTCTACATATAACTCTCCTGCTAAACCGTCAGGGTCTATTGAGCCTGTGTTTCCTGTAATAGATGCATCTTCTGAGTATCTTTTTGAACCTGATATGTACACATATTCTACGCTAAAACCAGCATCGTTGACTGATTTAATTTTAAGTATTTCTCCTTCGGTAAATCCTGAGGTGTTAGCTACTGAAAATGTTACAGCGTTTGCTGCGTATGATGATGATCCTGCTAAGATTACACCGTCTGTATCTTTTAAAGGTTGTATCGTAGTCGCATTAGAAACCATTAATTGTCCACCGACTACGTTGACTGTTTCCTTTTCAAATACTGTGGTGCTTAGTGTACCTCTAATTCGCATATTCTCAAACTCTGCTGAGCCATTACCAATTGTATCTATTCTCCAACCCTTTAAATTAGAGACAAAATTAGATGATTCTAGTTTTCCATCTGAGTGTATTACTAAGCCTGTTTCGTTTTCTCCGTAAGTACCTCCGAAGCCTGCTGTAGGTATTGTTCTAATCTGAGAATCGGTTATCTCCCATCCTCCAATTTTATTGCCCTGTTGGCCAAACATTGCTATGGTATTAGCACTGCCTGTTCCAGATCCGTTGAATATCTTTATACCGTAGAGGTCATCTGCTGCATCTGATATTTCTCCTAATCTAATGATTTCTGCTGATGCTGTGTCAAATATATTTAGCCTCTGTGTAGCTGTATCAATATCGAAATAAGTTGTGTCTAACTTAAAAGTATCTGTCTTAATATCAACACCACTGGTTGGGGTAAACCTTACGTAGTTATTGGCATCCTTAGTAAGATCCAAGGTCGGCACGGTACTATTCATACCTATTATTATTCCTGCATCATCTGTATCAAATCCAGTTTTGGTACCTGCAACAATCATTGCATCTGTAGCACTTCCGGATATTCTGAACTTATTTGATACACCGACTTCAATAGCGGATGTTGCTCCTAGTAGTTTTATACTACCTCCTCCTAAAGACATAGAAGCTTCTGTGGAAGAAATTTCTATATTTGAAGCAGATATTTCTAAAAGAGATGTGGAAAGACTTACATTTGTTCCGTCAAACTTTACAAAACTTCCTGTTGCATCTCCTACATAAAATCTTGGTGTACCACTGTTGTACTCTAACTGTATACCTCTATTTCCAAAAGTAGAATCGTTAATTGAGATACTTTCATTGGCTGCGTCTAAAACTATATTAGTAGATTTTTTTATTTGAGTATTAGTAATTTCCCAGCCTGCAATTGTACCTCCAGAAAACATTACTGATGATCCTGTTATGTCTCCGTTCCCTTTTAAGCTAAAATTTGATGCAGATATAAAATGATCTGTTGGGCCTGCTGCTCCGGATATAAAAAAGGTAGGTACTCCTAATGTAGTGGGGCCATGTATTGCGTCTGGTGTAATACTAAAACCACCTATAAGTCCAGAAGAAGCTGTTATGTCTCCTTCTATCACGGCTCCAGAGGCATATAGATATCCGCTAGATGAAATAGCGAAATTGGATCCAAAGTGTACGTAGTAGGGTGCTGATGCTGCTGGGTCAAAATCTATATACCATTCATCAGAGGATAGATTTCCTCCATCTGAATTCATAGCTTTGGTTTTATCGTAGAATTGTCCGTTGAATAGATCAACTATCATTCTACTTCCAGTAATCTGGCTGTCAGCTATATATACATCTCCGATTGATCCTCCGTTTTCTTGGAAGTCAGCAAATGCTTCTCCACCGATAGGTACAGTCGCAGTTGTTCCGTCTTTCCTTTGAAGAATTAATTGATTTTCAGCGAAGGACGCTGTATAGAAGAATGATCTAAAATTTTCATCTAATTCTTCGTGTGTTAGAGGTGCTCCTTTCTCGTCCCTAAATGTTAAACCCATAGTACATTCCCTTTATTATAAATACGCTCCAATTCTCGAATTAGCCAGTATACATAATAAATGCTAGTGAGTAAAATGTTGGAACGTGGTATGATGTTGTTATTGTGTGATTATGTCCTTGTCCTGATCCTTGGTTGTTAGTAGTACCACCTCTCCAGTAAACATATCTATTATCTGTATCTGAGTCCCCGCTACCTTTATATTTAGTTGCTCCTACGTAATCTACTCCTCCAATTGCTGCATTTACACCTACACCGGGGTTATTATATTCTATAAAATAGGAATCTTTATATGTATGATTATGTGATGGTATTTGAGTGGAGTTAAGTGTTGTTGAATTAACAGTTCCGTAGTGATCGTGATTTGTGTTACCTCCAGTAGATACAGCACTACCTGAGATTGTTGTTGTTGGAGTGCCTGTAGTATTATTGCTGGCTACTACAAATTTATTTCTTAAGTCAGGAGTTACTACTGAGTTGTATGTAGAACCATTACATAAGTTCCAACCAGACGGTAGTGATTGTACTGCTCCAGACCACATAATAATACCTCCTTGCGGTATTGGAGCTGCATTTACTTGCTTTACTACATCGTTGTTTTGCTGGACTAGGAAATTATAATTGGTAGCAGACGAAGCGTTGTCTATTGAGTTAACTGTTAGTGAACCTGATATTGTAGCACTTTGACTAACATATAATTCTCCACTTCCTGAAATGTCTCCGCTAAATGTAGCCTTACCGTCAATATTAATATCGTCTGATCCTGTTATTTTTCCGATGACTGTTAGAACATTTCCTGTAACTGTTGCTGAGGTTCCTATTCCTATGTTTCCATCTGCTGCGAAATGAGCTACCATTTTATCATATGTCGGTTCTGCAGATGATGATGGAGGGGCTGAGATTATACTAAACGATTCATTCCCCGTGGTAGACTGTATACCCATAACTATATGAGCGTTGTGAGGTCCTTCTAGTATAATACCACGTTCATTACCTGGTAGTAGGTTAGCACCGACATTATTCTCAATTCTAGTATTACCTGAGTCCCATGTAAATAATTTAGACCTGTAATTATTACCGTGATCTTTCCCGAAGATTATACTTCCGCTTATTACAAAATCACCGAGAGTATTAGCTGCTCCTCTATGTAGAACTTTTCCGTCTCCTGTAACTGTAAGTAGAGGTGTTATTCCGTTATATAGTTCAATATTTGCATTACTATCTGAGAAGTTATTTCTAAGTACTAAATCTTTAGTAGTACCTCCGTATGTAATAGTTGCGTTAGCAGAATCAGTTCCTATTTTAAAATCAGATCCATCTTTTAAATATACATTACCACCCTCTACTCTTAATTTCTCTCCTGTTGCAGCAGTGGTAGCTCCTAATACTAAAGCATCTACTCCTGTGCTGTTATCGTATACAATTGCGGATGCTCCTCCAAATTGTGTTGGGTTTAATTTAAACTGTAATTCTCCTACATTACCAGCTACTTCTGGTTGAGAGCCAGTATACGGATTAAGAGGTATATTAATAGTGCTTGCAGATTGAACTGCACTTCCTGTGTAATACAAACTTAACTGACTTAAATCAGATGAAAGAGATGCTGAGTAAAATACTGAACTAAAATTAACATCTAATTCGTTGTATGTTAATGCTGTTCCTTTGTTTGATCTTAGTGTTATTGCCATGGTTAAATATCTAGTTTTACTACTACCGTTGTTTCATTATTATTTGATACAGGGACTGGTTGACCCATTTTAGCTACAGCAATCAATTCGTTTGCATCATTATACAGTCCTACAGTAGTAAAATATGGTTTAAAGTGACTACCTGTCAGTTCTGCTTTTATAGTACCATCTGAACCTGTTACGCTAGTTGGATGAAGCGTATTATTAAATTCGCTTTCTCCTATTGGACAGTGGTAGTTATATGTATAAATAGGTTGAGATGATTGCCAAGTTACACTTCCTGAGAAGTAATTCGCATAGTAGTTTCCTATAGCGGGGTTAGTTATTACCATAAGCCCGTGTGAGTAGATTACATTTCCAACAATTCTCTGCGGTGAAGAAGCCGATAGTATTAAGTTACCGTTTTTATCATCTACTAATGTTGTTTTCCAATCGTCGAATCCTGCTACTACAAACTCATCCTGTGTTTCATTAACATACTCCCCTTCATTAACCACATACTCACCGTCTTGTAACTCTTCTGCAGCTCCGTAGAGTGTATCTATTTCTTCGTTATAACTTTCAGAAACAAAATTTCCACCGACATCAGAAGAGGTAAATGCATAATTTGAACCTGAACCTTCAATGTCTGGTTCTATTCGTACGCTTCCTGGTTTAATGTTTGTCCCGTATAGGTTTTGCGGAATGGATATAATAGTAAATTCAGATTCTGCTCTTCTTTGGTTCTGAGTATACGAACTTTGAAGGTAGTTTTCATATGCTGAGCCTGACATATCATTAGAGCTGCTTACAGGGCTCCCGTTTTCGAATCCTGAGTAGTATAGGTGTTTTATGCTATCGTATACCAGTTGGGTGTAGTGCTCTCTATCTGTACCTACTAATCTTTTATCTGCTGTTGCAGGAAAGAATGCTGTAGGACTGGATATACCTATGTAAGTTTCAACTCCGTATTCATCATGTTGACTCCCTGTTACTGTAAATCTCTTATGAGCAGTATAGGAGGTTAGAAATGAATCTTCTTTGTTTAATTTTTTGTAAGCACTCATTCATTAATAGTCAAGTTTGATTCGTATTAGTGCTTCCTTAGTAAAGTCCTTTAATAAAGGTTTCGATAATTTAGCTACTCCTAATAGATCATTGTTATCATTATATAGTCCAACTGATGTTACATATGCTTGTGGGTTATTAACCATGGCATTATGTCTTATTTCTCCTGAGCCTGTTATATTAGAAGGGTTAGATGAGTAATTAAATTCACTATTTCTTACTCTTACAAATATATAATTTGAAGAAATTGTTTCTTCGGAATTTAATTTAAAGCTATCTCCAGTCGAAATTGCATTATGTAATGCTGTATTATTTGCTCCATTGCTATCGTTAGATCCTGATAAGATTGGTAGTGTTTGAAGATTTACCTGTAGTGCTTGTGCGTTTAGTAGAAGTATACCTACATCCGGTAAAAACTTACCGTATGATGCTATGTATGCTCCTGTTGTATACCCTGTTCCTAAATCATAAGATACTCCGTTTGAGCCTGATATTATTTCATACACTCTACCTACGTCGCTATAAGTAACTGTAGAGGTTAATCCACTGTTGTCTGTTAAATGTAGATTCTGACTGTTGTGGGTTAATGTTAAGTTAAAGGTTCCTGGTAGTAATTTTTCTTTATATCTCGATCTATTGATTGATATCGCATAAAAGCCTTTGTTACCTGTGTTACCTCCGTATAGAAAATTAGACTCTTCATCACCTAGTACTAATGACCTAAACTGGCCAAATATAGTGGACGATGGTGCTTTTCCGGATACATTTTCGTTGAATGGGCTTGCTCCTAAACCGTCTTCTGAACCGTAGGCGATTGAATACTGGACTGCAGCAGCGGTTGAGTCTGAAGCTGTTTGATATACATTTAAATAGTAATCTCCACTTGTTGATGCTTCTTGTGTTGATGATGTTACAAAGTTATCTAATTCATAAGTGTCTGTAGACCACACTGTAGATGATACAGAGTCTGCACTTACTATTACGTCTTCATTATCGAATTTTTTAAATGACATATCTTATTAAGTTGTTTTCGTTATTGTAATTGGAATAGTAACTCTTGCTCCACTATCTCTACCAATTATGGTAAGTGTGCTTGTCAGTGAAGTAGAATTAGATCCGTACAGAGTGTTTACTGTTGTTCCGGTAATGTTGATAGATGTACCGATAACTGCTTTTGATACGTTTGTACCTAATGTAGTATTAGAGTTTAATCTATCTGCTTCTGATGATGTTATTCCAACTCCGGTAAAATTTGTTAACAACCTTACGTCAGCTATTGTAGCGGAATAACCGTTAGTCTCGTATGCTTGAGTAGCTCCTAGGTAGTTAAGTGTTTGCGGTGTAATAGTAAGAGAGGCACCTTGCTTTAATGTAATAGATGCAAATCCTGCTTCTAGTATAGGTAATTTAGCTGTTCCTCTTGGGAGTGTAGCTAGCTTATACTTCATTACTTGGTTCTCATCTGGGAATGCTTCTAATAGTGGCATATTCTCTATTGCTTCTCCAAAAAATGCTGAACCTGATGGATGAGCTGTATTGTATAGAGTGTAGTCTATTTCATCATCTGATAGAGCAAATTGAGTAATTCTGAAAGATCCGTCTCCTCGAGCGAGTAGTTCGCGTCCTTTCTTTGTTAATATTGCGTCGACTGTGACGACTGAGTTGTTAAGGTATCCCATGTTCTAACTTTTATATATATTATAAATATGTTGTTTTTTAATATTCTATACTGTACATACAGTTTTTACTGCATCTATAAATCCTTTATCGTTTGTCGATACTATTGTGGCGCTATCTTTTAACCACACTAATTGTCTTCCTATTGGTTTAATTCTACTTCCTTCCGTAGTGTATAGCCTTGATCCTCCAAGTCTTGTTAGTTGGGACCCGTTTGCATGGGCTACAGCTGTTGTACTGTCAAACCCTCTCTGTAAGGTTAATCTAACATATTTTGGATAAAGAACTAGTGTATTAGAAATTGGATGAATTTGTTTACGTTGGTAGTTAACGTTTAATACTAGTACCTGTTCAGTACCTATTAGCAGTATATCTCCTTCTGTTACCAGTACTCCAGGTATCGGGTTAAATCTACAGGTAGTATCGGATGCAGTTGTAAGTACATCTGGGCTTAGTATAGTGCCGACTAATCCAGACCCTACTGTAGGTTCATCTCCTTTACCGTCAAATAGTAGCGTTTCGATATCCCTATCTGCTAATGATGAACTGCAGATTTTATTATGATCTGCTGCTAAACCACTATATGGGTATAATGCTGCTTGGAATGATTTACCTGCTATTGCTGGTGATATACCGCTATAATCTGCTTCGGATGTTTTTGTTCCGTTATACCTGGCGTTTATTAAGCCTGTGTCTGTATAGTTTGAATCTTGAACTGCAGCTTTTTGTGCGTAAGGTATTTGTACACCTCTAACTGCTGATATATTCAAATATCTTCCCATTTCTCCAAAGAATGTTCCTACTTTAAAAATACTCATAATTCCAGAAAGACTATTTACTATTACTTTCTGTCTTAGTCTTAAATGTAGTTTGTTTTGTGACGTAGGGTATATTATGTTTACAGGAGTCTGGTTCTTTACTGTTTGAGTTGTACCGGAGTTGTTGGTTTGGGTTAGCAGCGTGATGGTAGAGACTGATGATAGGCTTGATCCTGTGAATATATCTAGGTACAGGTACACTGTATAGCTTACAGCATTACTTGAGTTACTAAGGAAGCTATCAGGTATTGTAACGACTGGTGGTACGGGTGAGTCAAATGTATTATCAAGATCTGCTAATGTAACTATAACTTGTGCTCCTCCTTCTCTGTTTAACTGTCTTATTGGAGAGGTTATCTCATTAACGGTTTGATTAGATCCTGCTAATGTTGGCATTATTAGTTCTGTTTCTGCTACTTTAGAGGAACCTTCTTGATGAAATAATGTTAAATTTACTTGGGGATTTCCAATTAATGCGTCAAAATTATCGGGATTTACTCCTCCTGATGTTCTGTCTACATCATACCTTAGGCTATTAGTTCTAGTATTTTCCGCATTACTTATTAACGCATTATACTGGTTATTAAAGAAAGGTTCAATTAGAAACGGATCTACAGCGATTGAAGAAGATGTAGAGCTTTGACTATCTCCTATTACTATATCCTGATTATTAAGAAAAAAGTAACCTTGTTTATCGTTTATATCTGTAATACTTAGTGCAGTATTAGCTCCGCTACTTGAAATAGGGAGTAACACTTTATTAACTTCTGATAATGAGGGTACTATAACGTTTCCTTCAAGGTCAGTATCTGAGATAGTTATAGATCTTACGGTAACAAAGTTACTACCGGCATCTGTTTGCACTAAGACTCGGATTTCTCCTGGTGCTGGTGATGTATTTGAAAAGACTCCTTGACTTGGCATACTCTACTTTTTATATAAATATCTGTTATACATTTAATTTACGTACTATTATTTATTGTTGTGAGATAGAATTCCATTACTAATATACGTACTAGCTTTTTCTACTGTAAGTTCTATAACATCTCCCTCTTCTTCTTCCTCTATTTCCAATACTTCGTAACCTGTGGTTATATCTCCTACTTTTATTAGCTTTGCAGCAATAAATTCTGATTTATTATCTACATATATTCTGTGATTAGGGCTGCATATTAAATCCCTATCGCTATAGATTATCTTAAGTTTTTTAGAATCTACAAACAATTGAGCTCTAGTAACAATACAGCTTAACATTTCCATAGTAGTTTCATGTTTAGTTCTCACTATGTCTCCTGTCTTAATATCTTTTGCTTTCTTAGTTACTCCTGTATCTAGTGTTATGTCTGTTTCTGGGTCAACACAGTTGTTACCTGCACCCTGTGTTAGATTGACCCAATCTGTTGTTGTCCCGTTTACTTTTAAACTTAGTACTGCTGTTCGTGAATAGGCGTATGGGTTTGCTGATGCGACAAAGAAAGCACCGCTGCTATTATTTGTACCAGAGCTAGGGTTGGGATATATCCAACTAACATTTGAGGATAATGTCCAGGATGTGTTTGAGGTAACAGCGATTGGGTAAGACATTGCGTTACCTCCCCAGGTGACTGAGGATGGTGTCATTGTTGCTGTACCTGCTTGATATGTTACGGTGTCAGATACTGTTGATGAGATGTTCCCGCTCGAGTCTGTTAATGTAATTACGACTGTCACTGTTCCATTATTAAGATTGTGGCTATTATTAAAAACAGCTACCCATCCATTAGTATTCCCGGACCCGTTTACGAAATTGTTTACATTTGCTGTGGTCTTATAATGTGCATTACCTCCTCCTGTAGAGGTTATCACTGAAGAAGCAGTTATTGCTTCGGTGGTAGGCATGCCTGTTATTTTAATGTACCAGTTACCGCTTGTATTAGTTGTCTGGGTAGTATTACCTAAGTAGCTTGTAACAAATAATGTGCTATGACCTGTTACTGGT
>TARA_R110002153_G_scaffold19073_5_pt1 | contig 16768 bp, 15 predicted proteins | sample TARA_R110002153 | Tara Oceans TARA_R110002153 (sample SAMEA4398193) | marine metagenome | biome: Polar Biome; feature: [SRF] surface water layer (ENVO:00010504); material: water (ENVO:00002006), including particulate matter (ENVO:01000060) such as... | depth 5 m
GTGCTTTGGGATGATAATCCTGCGCAATTTGTTATTAATGCCATGGCACCAGCAGAAGTTGCTTCTATTGTTGTTGATGAAGACAAACATTCAATGGATGTAGCAGTCGAAGCAGACAATTTGGCGCAAGCCATTGGTCGCAGTGGTCAAAACGTTAGATTAGCTAGCCAACTAACAGGCTGGGAATTGAATGTAATGACAGTAGAAGACTTAACCTCTAAACATGAAGAAGAAAACGCTAAGGTCTTAACCGTGTTTACCTCAGGTTTAGATATTGACGAAGATTTTGCTTCTATTTTAGTGGATGAAGGTTTCACTACACTTGAAGAAATAGCTTATGTGCCTATCAACGAATTGCTCGACATCGAAGGATTAGAGGAAGAGATGGTCGAAGAGCTACGAAATCGTGCTCGTGCGACTTTAACGACTCGCGCATTAGCGACTGAAGAAACACTTGAAGCTGCAGAGCCTAAAGATGAGCTGTTAAATCTTGAAGGTATGGACAGACATGTTGCCTATACATTAGCAAGTCGCGGCATTACCGATCTTGAAGGCCTTGCAGAACAGGGTACCGATGAGATTTCAGATATAGAAGAATTAAGCGATGAGAAAGCCGGTGAATTAATCATGGCTGCTCGTAATATCGTTTGGTTTAACGAAGAATAGGTCAACAGGAGGAATTCCCATATGGCAGAAGTATCCATAGAAAAACTTGCCACCGATATAGGTACGACCGTTGACCGTTTGGTTCAGCAATTTAAAAGTGCCGGTATTGATAAAGTTGCCGACGCTGATGTAACAGAAGACGAAAAGCGCATATTATTAGATTTTTTAAGTAAACAACACGGCGGTTCAGGCTCAGAAGGGCCTAAGCGTATGACGTTACAACGTAAGACTACTAGTACATTGAGTGTTGGTAAGTCTAAAGGTGTGACTGTTGAAGTACGTAAGAAGCGTACTTACGTGAAGCGTTCTGATGTTGAAGAAGCCACAATGGCTGAAGAAGAAGCCAAACGTTTAGCTGAAGAACAGCAAGCTATGCTGGAAGCTGAAAAGCAAGCCGCTGAAAAAGCCAAATTGGCTGCTGAAGAAAAAGCACAAAAAGTCGCTGAAGCTAAAGCTAAAGCCGATGCTGAACGTGCTGCTCGTGCTGAAAAAGCTAAAGAAGTTCGTGCTGCTGAAGAGTCAGCTCTAAGTCCCGAAGAAAAAGCTGAGCAAGAGCGTAATCGTGCTGAAGCTGAAAAACTTCGCAAGACCCAAGATGAAGAAATTCAACGCAAACTTGAGTTAGATGCAAAAAATGCGGCAGAAGAAGCTAAAAAGCTTGCTGCAGAAAACTCACGTCGCTGGAAGGAAGAAGAAGAACGTCGTAAGAAGCAAGAAAAAGAAGAAGTACACGTTCACTCAAACCGTTACGCGCAAGAAGCTGAAGATGCAGATGATATCAAAACTGAACTTGGTGGCCGTAGACGTAAAAAATCTAAGAAACATGCTGGTTCAGATCTGAAACATGCATTTAATAAACCTGCGCAGCCAGTTGAGCGTGTTGTTCGTTTGGGCGAAACCATTACAGTAAGTGAACTAGGTAGCAAACTCGCTATTAAAGCCACTGAAGTAATTAAAGCGCTAATGAAAATGGGCGAAATGGTTACAATCAACCACGTACTTGACCAAGAAACTGCTGTATTAGTAGTGGAAGAAATGGGTCACAAATATGAATTGGTTAACGATAACGCACTTGAAGATGAATTAATTGCTGACGCTTCTGGTGGCGAAAAGTCTTCTAGAGCTCCTGTTGTTACAATAATGGGCCATGTTGACCACGGTAAAACGTCACTGCTTGATTACATTCGTCGCGCTAAAGTTGCAGACGGTGAAGCCGGCGGTATTACCCAACATATTGGTGCTTATAGTGTAGAAACAGCTAACGGCCGTATCGCATTTTTGGATACACCTGGTCACGCCGCGTTTACCGCTATGCGTGCCCGTGGCGCCGTTGCCACTGATATCGTTATTTTGGTTGTTGCTGCTGATGATGGTGTTATGCCACAAACAAAAGAAGCTGTACAACATGCAAAAGCTGCAGGTGTACCCTTAATTGTTGCGGTTAACAAAGTTGATAAAGAATCTGCTGACTTAGACCGAGTGAAAACTGAATTATCACAAATTGAAGTGATTTCTGAAGAGTGGGGCGGTGAACACCAGTTTGTTTACGTCTCAGCTAAAACTGGTCAAGGGGTGGATGAGTTATTAGAAGCCATTAGCCTACAAGCCGAGTTACTCGATTTACAAGCAGTGCCTAATGGCCCTGCTAAAGGTATAGTTATTGAATCACGCCTAGATAAAGGTCGTGGTCCGGTTGCATCTGTGCTTATCCAAGAAGGTGAGCTTCGTGCTGGTGACATCATGTTATGTGGTGAAGAATACGGTCGTATTCGAGCTATGCGAGATGAAAATGGTAAGGATGTAAAAGTCGCAGGCCCATCTACACCTGTAGAAATCCTTGGTTTATCAGGGGTGCCTATTGCTGGTGAAAATGCGATTGTGGTACAAGACGAGCGTAAAGCACGTGAAGTAGCCACTAAACGTCATACCAAACAACGTGAATTAAAATTAGCCAAACAGCAAAAAGCTAAGCTAGAAAATATGTTTGCCAATATGGAAGCTGGCGATGTTAGCGAGTTAAATGTTGTACTTAAAGCCGATGTTCAAGGTTCTGTTCAAGCAATATCTGAATCTTTGACCAAATTGTCGACTGATGAAGTGAAAGTGAACATCGTTGGTAGCGGTGTTGGTGGTATTACTGAAACTGACGCAAGTTTAGCTGCCGCTTCAGGCGCAATAGTGGTTGGGTTTAACGTTCGTGCTGATGCCTCTGCTCGTAAAGTAATAGATACTGAAGAGATTGATTTACGTTACTACAGCATTATTTATCAATTGATTGATGAAGTTAAGGCGGCCATGAGCGGCATGTTGGCTCCTGAATTCAGACAAGAGATTATTGGTTTAGCCGAAGTACGTGATGTATTCAAATCGCCTAAAATTGGTGCAATCGCTGGTTGTATGGTCACAGAAGGTATTGTTAAACGTAGCAGTCCTATCCGTGTCTTACGTGACAACATTGTCATTTATGAAGGTGAGCTTGAGTCCTTGAGACGCTTTAAAGACGATGCACAAGAAGTCCGTAATGGGGTGGAATGTGGTATCGGCGTGAAAAATTACAATGACGTTAAAGTCGGTGACCAAATCGAAGTATTTGAAACCGTTGAAGTTAAGCGCGAACTGTAAATTTGGTATAGGTTCAGCAGCTATTAGCTTATAAGAATAAACGGAGGCTACGGCCTCCGTTTTGTTTGTGAAAAGATACTTAGGTATCAGGAGAAATTAACATGGCTAGAGAATTTTCACGTACCGACAGAGTCGGTCAACAAATTCACAAAGAAATCGCCAGTATTTTACAAAATGAGTTTAAGAATAGAGATCCTCGCCTTGGTATGGTGACGGTTTCAGGTGTGGAAGTATCACGGGATTTAGCCCATGCTAAAATTTACGTGACATTTTTCGAAAATGATGAAGAACAACTCAAAAATTACTTGACTATTCTTGATGATAACAAAGGCTTTATCCGTACTTTATTGGCAAGTCGTATGCGTATGCGCGCGGTTCCAGCAGTGAAATTTGTTCGAGATGGCTCTTTGGCTGAAGGTATACGTATCTCAAACTTAGTGAGTGATACATTAAACAAAGATGAAGAACGAGCTAAACTTGCAGGTCGTACTCTTGACGATCAAGAGTCAGACACAGACGATCAAAAGTAGGTTAAAGACAAAAATATGGCCAGAAAAAGAAAAGGTCGTGCCGTTAATGGCATTATATTGCTGAATAAAGGCTTAGGCCTGTCATCTAACCACGCATTACAACAAGTTAAACGTATGTTTAATGCGGCGAAAGCTGGTCATACTGGCGCTTTAGATCCTCTTGCGACTGGTATGTTGCCCATTTGTTTAGGTGAAGCAACTAAGTTCTCGCAGTTTTTATTGGACACAGATAAAACTTACCAAGTTACGGCTAAGCTTGGAGTACGTACTACTACTTCAGATGCCGATGGTGAGGTGGTTGAAACTCATCCCGTCAATGTGACTGAAGCGCAATTGGTTGAGGCATGTGAGCAATTTAAAGGGCCTATTAAGCAAGTGCCTTCGATGTTTTCAGCGTTAAAACATCAAGGTAAACCTTTGTATTTTTATGCCCGTCAAGGCATTGATATACCAAGAGAAGCCCGAGACATTACAATATTTAGCTTATCCATTGACAGATTTGAAGTGGATGAAGTGGATATGACAGTGCACAGTAGTAAAGGGACTTATATTCGTTCTTTGGTAGATGATCTTGGCCAGCTTTTAGGTTGTGGGGCTTATGTGAGTAAGTTACATCGTACCCAAGTGACTGATTATCCAGCAGATAGAATGATGACAATGGAAGCATTACAAACGCTCAGAGATGAGATAGATAATGAGACTGTAGATTTATTAGATGACGAAACATTTACAGCCATGGATCAGTTATTAATGCCTATGGATTCTGCGGTAAAAACTCTAGATTCAGTTGAGTTAGACCTGATCGCTGAAGGTTTCTTTAGAAATGGTAACCCCGTTAATTTTTTGGGGGGAACTGAATACCCAGAAGAGTCCTTAATCCGAGCGTATAGCAAGGAAAGTGGATTGTTTTTAGGTGTAGGCTTTATAGATGCTGACGCTAAGATCGCGCCTAAACGTTCTGTTGTTTATAGCTAAAAATATTAGACTTCGTATAAGTGTGATAATTGGCGATATAAAACTTGTTATTAAGTTTGGCATCGCTATAATACGCGCTCTTTTTGACTCGCTGAATTAGTGATTGGCGAGTTGTATCTTTAAACTCTTATTTATTGGAGACAATTATGTCACTAAGTACACAAGAAACAGCAACAATCCTTGCTGAGTATGCAGTTAAAGAAGGCGATACAGGTTCACCTGAAGTTCAAGTTGCTTTGTTAACTCATAACATCAACAAATTACAAGGTCACTTTGCGGATCATAAGAAAGATCACCACTCACGTCGTGGACTTCTTCGCATGGTTAGCCAACGTCGTAAGTTGCTTGATTACCTTAAAGGTAAAAACGTTGAACGTTATCAAGATCTTATTAAACGTTTAGGCCTACGTCGTTAATCGACTTAAGCTTTAAAAAAGACGCGAAAGCGTCTTTTTTTATGTCTGTGAGAAAGTAGCTTCTGGTTCAAAGAAAGAACTTCACTGACTCTGACCTTGCAGATCTTAAAATGGGGTTTTCTCCGTATGTTCCAAATTAGAAAAAATACTCTATGAATGTTCCCCCTTTTTTGAAGAGCTTCAATAAAAGGGGGCAAAACCGATGCCACTAATTAGTGGCATTTTCAGGTATTATCAAACGTTTACAGCTTCAGACCGACATAACTCCATATGTATGGTATGTGCCGTTTCCTGTACTTCTGTAACTCTGAAAATAAAATTTCCAGTTCCCACCGGTACGAATGCCAAAGGTTGTTGATGTAAGGCCAGCACCGGGGGCTAATCGTCGATAGGCTGCTGGTTCCAATACTGTTGCTCCAGCAAGCCCACCAAGCACCCCCGATACTTGTGCCCGCTGCGCCACATGATTGCCACCCGTATTGGCATGCGTAACCGTTACCTGCCCACCCACATTTGGGCTTATGCCAAAGGTACAGCCGTTCATAGCAGCAGTAAAACAATAATCGCCAAGGGAAGTTAGTGTCTCTTGAGGCGACCCGCCGGGAATATAGTTGCATATAAATGAACGCAACCCGTTCCCAGCATTTGCTCCGGCCGTCACAATCTCATAAACATCAGCCGGATTGTCTGATGCATCTGTACCAGTTGATAATCCAAAAATCGGGTGAATGAAAGGAATAAATGTCACCCACTGTGCGCCAAGGCCTCCATTTACTGGATTACGAGAAATCAAGATGTTATCTTTTAGCCAGTCTAACAACAAATCTGGCTGGGCTTGCATTGTTACAAAATCCGGTAATGGCATAGTCAATCCTCTGAATAATCGTTATAAATTTGCTCTTTTCCCTAAATTTGAGCAGTACCATAATTCTGCCAATGATGCTTAAGGGTAAGCACCGACGCTTCGACAAATTAAGTGCGAGTATAGGCAAAAAAATGTCATACCCCAAAATATGAAAATACATTTTTCATATTGACATAATATTTATATCAATAAATGAGTGATAATAGGTAAAATTTTGCCTTTTACTTAACTAATTCAACCCTAAAAAAGATACTTCATACGCTTAGCTCCTTTGTTCTGCTATGAATTGATCAAGTAGCGAGAACGCAGTACAAAATCGGCTGGGACTTTCCCGAAGGGTGAGGTTTAAAGAAGCTTACTCTGCGTTGCGCGAATTTGAAAGAGCACCACTATTCCTACATTCACGCGCCTTGATTAAGCTTCTTTAAATCTCGCTGAGAGGTCATTTCTTTAATGGAATTGGTATTAAAGGTTTAGGTAAAATTTCTGAGCTTTGTAGCCCTCATCCACTCTATTTGGCTCTTGGTAAAAATCCGCTAGAAAGGCAGCTCAATTACCGTTCTCTTTTTGCATCTCAGGTAGACGGTAATTTACTTGAAGATATAAGGAGGGCAAGTCATTCAAGCATGGCCCTAGGAAACGAAAAATTCAAAGACGAGTTGGAAAACTTAACTGGGAGACGTTTACATCTTCTAGCCTCTGGTAGGAAACTTGGATGGCGGAAAAACGCATTTTAATCGTGTTCTGACCCAATCGCCCATTACAAAGAAAGTCTTAGGTTATGGCTTATTTCTTTTATAAGTGTGTTCGGGACATCTTGTTCTGAGGCCAGTTTATCCCAGTGTGATACCGCTTCAATGGTTTGATTTAATACATCATCAATATTTCGTTTGTTGAAGATAGGGCTGAGTTTTTCAAAACTATAAAAATCATTTCTTGTGAAATTGTCTTGTTTACCGTTTAGGGTCATCCAATGTTTACTTACCCAATGGCTATCGGGTTTGTAGCTATAAGCTAGATCGTAAGCCGGGGTTAGTTGCCATTTATTATCTGTATCTAATAGGAACCCAAAATTTTTGCTGTGATCATCATGATTGCGAGCAATAACATTAAATACCATGCGTTTGAATAACTGCATAGCATCGTCTGGGCTTAAGCGTAGTTTTCTGGCGGTGCCAAATAGCTCAGCATAAGAGTATGAAGCAATTTGTTTGTAGCTTACGTGCTCGAGAGCATTCAGTGTTTGTACATGTATTTTTTCATTACCATTACGATCAAATCTTTCGGTAATAAAATGTCTACGTTTACCTTCATTAAGTAGATGGCATGGCATCATATTAATACCGCACTTTTTAGCTAATAAGTGGTAGGTATACTCCATCGCGCCATAGCCCATAGGATCGCCAAAGGTTTCTTGATTTTTATTATGTTCGCTAACACCGTCAAATTTCATAAGGTAGTGGCTAAAGCCATTTGGCGCATCAGTTTGGCCTGAACGTACTTGGCTAAAATCTTTATTGAAAGCAAGCACTGCTTTTGGCCTTGCACCACCTGCACTCATACCAACTGACAGCAGTGCCATCATTTCTTCTTTCTTTTCTAGCCCGTCATTGTTCAGATCAACGCTAAATTGTTCGCGTTTATCTAACACTTCTTGGGCCATAGAAATTAGGGATTCGATATGTATTGGCTGAGAAGCATTAAGATTTTTTCTTTTTGTAGCTGGCGAATAAGTTAAGGCCCCCATACCACGCATGCCTGTGTACTGTAGTCTTTGTAGAGGTGTAATATCCCTTGTCAATTTACCTTGACTGGCTATCCATGCATTCATTACTGCATTACCAAAATCATCGGGCAATGAATCTGCTATAAGTCCAGGTAATCCTTTGAAAGTAGCCTGATCTATCTGCGGAAATGAATAAATTTTTTCAGCCAAAGGCATTTTTATTGGCGATAATTCAATGCCCGTTTTAATAAAGCTAGGGAAATATTCAAAGGCTCCTACTTGAGTATCAGTGTTGTAGCTAACTGCACCAGCATCGTATTCTTTATATTTAACCTTTATTACTTCGGTTACCATTTTGGGGTGTCCTTAGTTTGGTTGTTATTTTTGGCGCTACTAGTGGCTCTTTTTCGTTTTTTACTTTGTAGTTCAATTAATTGAATAGGTGATATTTGTTGTTTGGGTATAAATGAATTTAACTGCTCTGTCATTTCAAGGGCGATTAGAATGGCGATCATTGATTCAAGTGTTGATTTGCCTTTCTCCCCATTTGTCACGGCCTTGAGAGATATCCCTGCTTTTTTTGCTAATGCTTTTTGGGTGAGATTAGCATTGAGCCGAGCAGTTTTAATTCTATTCCCTAGTTCACCTGCAATAGCATTAACTGTCAAATAGTCAAGATCCATAATAATCCTTAAAAGATGGTTTGTGGTGAGTATGTATATTTACCATCCTTAAAGGGATTATTACATGGGTTTATAAATAGATCAATTTAAGTTATTAACCTCCTTAAAGCATGCTTAATCACATAATAACCATTTAAATGCCTTAAAGGGATGGTTATCCGTGTGTGATTTTTGGATTGATGGCATTACTTGTGTTTGTGGATTTTCAAGTCAAGGTGATCTGACCGCATTGACCATTTTGTCTGGTAACTCTGTTTTAGCTGTTGCAAAAAGAGTAACCGGTTCGAAGGGAATCGAGTCAAAACTGGCATGGAGGCCAGTAAGCGCTGCGTATGCTTTAACTTGGTTTAAAATCTCATATATAAATGTGAGATTTTAAACCAATCAAACTTCCTGAGGCAGCCACTATTTGTTTTACAAATAGATTAGGGGGTTAGTTAATACCTATCATCAAAACCAAAAATTGGCTTTCGAGTCATCCATTTTCCACGTGTGAAATCTGGGAAGTGCACTGGTTCGCTGCCATTGGCAATAGATTGTTCTGTAAGGCAGGTGACCGCCGCCCAAGAGACACAGTCATAAACGTCCATCGGCATCGGTTCATTTGCTTTAAGTGCTTCTACAAATGCATGTATAACGAAGAAATCCATGCCGCCATGGCCCGCGCCTTCGGTATCTGATTCATACTTTTTCCATAAAGGGTGATCATATTTTTTCATGTACTCAGCATCCTTCTCCCATTCGTGGGGAGGGCTTTTACCTTCGATATAGATGCCGTCATTAAGGTCCATCCAAATGCCATCGGTACCTTGAACTCTAAAACCTAAAGAGTAAGGTCTAGGTAGATTAGTATCGTGGGTGAGTACAATTGTTTCTCCTTTGGCACATTTAATAACAGTAGTGACAACGTCTCCAAGCAAAAAATCTACTTCAGCATTAGGATGATCTTTACCGCCTTTAGGGTGCTCAACTATATATTCGTTAAGGCCTTTCGCCTTGGATGCGGTAGAGGTCAGGTATACAAACCTATTGCCACGATTATTATCTATATAGTTGGCGACGGGACCTAAACCATGGGTTGGGTAGAGGTCTCCGTTTCGATTCAATGAATGGTTTGTTCTCCAGCTAGCCTCGCTATAGGCCTTTTCTCCAAATTCAACACCACCACCATATAACTGCTTGCCGTTGTTAAATTTCACTGCTCTGAGATCATGCTGATAGCCACCTTGCATGTGAATAATTTCACCAAAAAGGTTTTGTCTGACCATATTCAATACAGCCATAATATCCCGTCGATAAGCGACATTTTCAAGGATCATAAAGGGAGTGCCGGTTTTTTCATAAGCATCTACAAGGGCCCAACACTCTTGAATGTCGAATGCTCCGGCGACTTCTAAGCCTACCGCTTTTTTGGCTTCCATAGCATCAATTGCCATAGGGGTATGCCAAACCCAGGGGGTAGAAATAATCACGGCATCTACTTCGTTTGATGCGAGTAACTTTTGATAATCATGTGGGCCGTTGTCATAACTTGTGGGTTTTGGCATGCCTGCGTCTTGCACCATTTGGGATGCATTAGCTACGCGTTCTTTATCTATGTCGCAAACCGCGGTCACTACTATATCTTTTCGTTTTAAAGTCAGGGCAAGCTGCCCTGTACCACGGGCACCTATTCCTATAAATCCTAGTCTGATTTTATCTGGGCTCTTTCCCATCGCGAAAGTTATCGCCGGCGACGCAGCGGCGAGCGCTGCACCTGCAAGTGTTTTAACCATAAAATCTCTTCTTTGCATTTTTTTTCCTATCGAAATATTAAAAACGAACTAGAGGTAGGTAATTTTTATAAATAGAATAATATTTTGAAAGTCAGTTTAAAATAAAAAACAATAAAATGAAATGGTGAGTGTTGACCTTTAAGTCTATATAGCTATTTTGTTACCCATCACCTTGCGCATATCAATTATAAAAAGTTTACTCGAACAAATTTATGGTTATAAATTAGAAACTCTACACTCCACTTTACATTTAATTGCGAATTATTCACTGCTTTTCTTGGTAAATCTTTGGGTATGAATAATTATTTTTGAGGTGAATTTATATAGTGTAATAGGCAAAAGGCTCTGAAAATTATAATCATGTTTTTTAAAGTCTATGTTTGTTCTATTTTTTGCATTCAAATACCAAACCGTTAAATTACAATAACTTAGGTGCCGTGACTTAAGTGGACTTTTAATGTCGATGCATTAATCTTTTTGTTTCATTATGTTTTCTAGGTTTCATTTTGATTGATTATGTCAAGGTTGATGGATACACTAATTAGGATGATTAATTTAAACTGGCTATTTTATGGTATTTAAAATTAATAACGGAATTAAGAATAGAGCGCCTTTATTTTCATTGATTCCTTTGGTTTTTACTAGTTGCGGCGCTAGTAATAAAGTCAATAATGACTGGCAAGATGAAAGTTGTATGGCTGATATTAAGCTGCGTCTGGGTTACCGCCTGAGTACAGTATTCAGTTTGCCAATAGAAACACATGGAATGAGGTAGATGCTAATAATTCGCTACTTCATAGCATTAACTTGACTGAATAATTCTTTCTTATAGCAATATTTGAATTCACACTTTTCTCTAGGTACTTTGTATCAGTTATTAGAGAAAATATAGATTAATAAGTTTTAATAATTCATTTGAATTTCAATAAAAATAATAAATTAGGTGCAGTAATGACCACTATAAATAAGTCCCCCTCTACCTTAACGCCTATGTTGATTATAGGTTCTCTGTTCTTTATGTTTGGTTTTGTTACATGGCTCAACGGGTCGTTGATACCGTTCTTGCAAATTGCTTGTGAGCTTGACCATATCGAAGCGTATTTCGTGACTATGGCCTTTTATATTTCTTATACCGTAATGGCGTTACCTATGTCTTATATCCTGCGTAAAACAGGATTCAAGGAAGGCATGGTGCTTGGTTTATTTGTTATGGTTGCTGGCGCGTTAACATTTATTCCTGCTGCTTATACTAGGGAATATAGTGTGTTTTTGGTGGCATTGTTTATGTTGGGGGCAGGGTTAACTATTCTGCAAACCGCTTCGAATCCTTATATCGTACTTCTCGGACCTCGTGAATCAGCCGCTGTGCGTATCAGTATTATGGGTATTCTAAATAAAGGTGCAGGCGTTATTGCTCCTCTTGTATTTACTGCGTTTATATTAACCGACATGTCACAATTTACCGAAGTTCGTTTAGCTTCATTAGATGCAGAGCAAAAAGCTCTTGAACTAGCTGAGTTGTCTTCAAGACTGGTCACCCCTTATTTGATGATGGCCTTTATGTTGTTGTTACTTGGCATCTTTATTAAAATGGTGCCTCTTCCTAGTGTCAATTCAGATGATGAGACTAGCGCCAATGATACTAGTAATAGCAGTATCTTACAGAAACCTCAGGTTATCCTAGGGGCTATAGCGTTATTTTTCTATGTCGGTGCTGAAGTGGTTGCCGGCGATACCATTGGTTTATTCAGTAAAGAGCTAGGTGTGAGTAATTTTGGTCAGATGACCTCTTACACCATGGGATTTATGGTGCTGGGTTATATTCTAGGTTTGTTGGTTATTCCTCGCTGGATCAGTCAGGGAAAAGCACTGGCGATTTCTGCTATTTTGGGCGTGGCACTGACTGTGCTATTACTTAATGCAAGTGTTGATTCAAATGGGATATGGGATGTGGTATTTGGTTGGACGGGATTGCCAGCAATTCCAAATGCCGTGCTTTATGTTGCACTTTTTGGGTTAGCTAATGCTTTAGTGTGGCCCGCAATTTGGCCCCTTGCCCTTAGTGATTTGAACCAAAAAGATACCAGTACTGCGTCTGCTTTACTTATTATGGGAATTTCTGGTGGTGCATTGTTACCCTTGCTTTATGGTATTTTGGTTGAGGCTTCGGGTAACGCAAAAAGTGCCTACTGGATTATGATCCCTTGTTATGTATTTATTATTTTTTATGCAGTTAAAGGTCATAAGTTGAGGCAGTGGAGTCGTGATTAATCAAAAATTGAATACTGATCTAATGCATTATGGTCTTGATATTGGTGGCACAAAAATTGAACTCGCCATTTTTGACTCTAAACTAGAATTAGTCACGTCATGGCGTATGCCCACCCCTAAAGATGATTATCAAGAGTTGCTGTCTGCAATTACTCAGATGGTTGCTGATGCTGACAAAAAAACTAATCAAAAAGGGACAGTTGGGATCGGCTTTCCTGGTTTTCTGGATAATCAAGGCCGTTCTGTTTCAGCTAATATTCCCTGTGTTAACGGTCAGACTATTGTTGGTGATACATGTGAGCAGTTAGGTCGTTCTGTGGCGTTTGAGAACGACGTAAAGGCATTTGTTTTATCTGAGGTTCGTGGTGGTGCTGCACAAGGTAAAAATAATGCCTTGGGCGTGGTGGTAGGAACTGGATTTGCGGGGGGATTGTGTATAGATGGCCAACTTTATAAGAGTAGACAAAATGTTTCTTGTGAATTTGGCCATGTTTCATTACCTGCAGTTTTACAACAACGTTATCAGTTTCCATTGCGCCAATGTGGTTGCGGATTATTAGGTTGTGTTGAGGAATATCTTGCTGGTCCCGGATTGTTGTGGATGTGTTCATATTTTGAAACTGATTATACGTCTGTGCCAATGTTGGTAGAGGCTATGAGGGCCAATGAACCAAAAGCGTTAGAGGTGATGGATGTTTATATTGATTGTTTAGGGTGTTATTTCGCACAGCTAACACTCATGTATGATCCAGATATCATTGTTTTGGGGGGAGGGCTATCTAATATAACTGAAATATACACTCGTCTTGGGCAAGCAATGCATAAGTATTTTTTTGGTGGCGTGATCGCACCACCCATAGTGGCTGCTATGTATGGTGATTCAAGTGGCGTACGCGGTGCCGCGATCCGTGGACGAGACAATGCCTACAACACTGCAGTGTTAAATTAAGTAACAATCTGGATTATTAGCAAAAATGATTAAATCTATTATCAATGGCCATGTTTTTAATGGTGAAACACTACTCAAAGATCACGCTGTGATTATTGATGGCGATAAAGTTCTGCAGGTTTTGCCGCAAGAGCAGTTACCAGCAAATATAGAGGTCGATTTTGACCTAAAAGGTAATTATTTAGTACCAGGTTTTATTGACCTACAAGTCAATGGCGGTGGCGGGGTAATGTTTAATAATGAGCTTACCGTTGAAGGGTTGCGGACCATAGCGAATGCACATCGCCAGTACGGCACGACTGGCCTTTTGCCTACCCTGATTACCGACAGTTATGATGTAATGCGACAAGCAATTACTGCCGTTACTCAGGCAATACAAGAGGGCGTTCCGGGGATCTTGGGGGTTCATCTAGAAGGGCCGTTTCTAAATCCTGAGCGTAAAGGTGCTCATGCCGCAGAGAAATTTTGTGTTATTGACGAGCAAGGGTTTGAAATTATTACCTCGTTAAAGGTAGGTAAAACATTAATTACCATTGCACCAGAATTGACTACCACCCCAATGATCAAACGCATTTGTGACACCGGAGTAGTGGTTTCTGCTGGGCATACCGGTGCTGATTATGACCAAACTTGTGAAGCCTTAGAAGCTGGCCTAACGGGTTTTACCCACTTATATAATGCTATGACACCGTTACAAAGTCGTGCGCCAGGAATGGTTGGTGCGGCTCTCAATGATGAACATAGCTGGTTTGGTATTATTGCTGATGGATTTCATATGCATCCAGCTGCATTTCGCGTAGCTGTAGCGGCGAAACAACAAGGCGGCGCGATTTTAGTTACCGATGCGATGTCTACAGTGGGTGCAACTGAGAAATCCTTTATGCTTGATGGGGAGACTATTTATGCTGTTGATGGACGTTGTACAAATGCTGCAGGATCCTTGGCTGGTTCGGATTTGGATATGAATACGGCAATTAAAAATGCAATGAAGTTTGCCCGCGTTGATTGGACGGAGGCCGTGCGTATGGCAACTGTGTATCCTGCACAAGCAATAGGTATTGCGGATCAATTTGGTTACATTAAGCCAGGTTATCAAGCGAGCTTTGTGTCGTTAGATGCCAACCAGAATGTAACGGGCACTTGGATAAACGGTGAAAAATAATTTTCGTCGTGAATAAAAAATCCCAAGCTTAGTGACCTAATAGCGATTAAATTAACTCGTCAACAATGAGTTTAAGTAAAAAGGTTTCTCGTTCGATAGACAAGCCTTTTTTGTCGCTATTTTTTATGGTGTCTTCATTGTGTTTAATGGCGTCATGGATATTCAACCACATTGGGCGCATGCCGTTGTTCAATTCATAATCTTCGAGTTGAGTTTCGCCTAACTCATCGTGTACGCTGCAAGTAAAGCAATATGAATTCATGTGTATTGTATTAAAGTTATCTTTATACCAAGGACGAAACTCTTCATAGCGGCCAAAAGGTATAATATCAGTAATGCCTTTAGCACCTGTTTCTTCTTTGAGCTCTCGAATAAGCCCTTTAATAATATCCTCACCTTCATCAATACCACCACCGGGTAGGGTGTAATCGTGGTAGCGCTGCGTATAAAGCATCAGGATATTCTCACCATTTAACACTATAGCGCGAGTGGCTTGCCGGCTAAATATAAAAGAGCTGTTAGGATCAGCGTCAGGATGGATCGCAGTTTTTAGTAGGCGCATGTTGTTACTGGTTTAGTATAAAGCGCGGCATTCTAACGAAACAAAGAGCTGTTGTACTGTTACTTATGTAAATAACCAGAGCACTGGATGTGCTCAATGTATTTGCAGTGCAATTTCAACTCTCTAACATACTGTTATTTCTATCATTATTTTAAGGGATTAAACTAGGTCGAGTCGGCCTGCATCCCTTGGCGAGTCGTGGGTAGGTTAAAACATCGGCTTTTCCGACTGGTAGGTATGCATTATTTCGCAAGTCCTGTTAATTCCTTTCATGTATAACGTTACAACAACTGGTTGTTGACCACAAAAAATGCTCAAAAAAAAAGCCTGATAAAAATCAGGCTTGAAAATGAGAACACACATAAAAACTATATATTCAGAGGGGTATTATCAGCATAAGTTCAATTTGTTGTTAATTATTTTTCAATCAGTGTTGTCTAATCCCAGATAGAACGTTTTAAGTGCTGCGGCAAAGATACCAATATGTATTGTTAATCGACCCTTTAGAAATTAACAAGCCAACCATGATTATTACTCATTTAGGATCAAGTTGTGCTGTATATTGCAAATAATAGTCATTCAGTCTAAAGCTAATAAGCCATGAGGTTAACCTTGTCATCAATACAAATAGCCAGATCCATAATTTCCTTTAGTTGGTTATATCATGGGATTTTTCCAAAACTTATTCATATCGCACCATTGGAAAAAACGATGACGGCAAGTATAGGTTTATCAAATGAGCTTTCTTATTTTGTGACAAAATCAGCTGGGGTAGGGGAAGTTATTTTTGGCGTGTTATTTTTTATTTTGTATCGTTCCAAAGCCATTATTTTGTTAAATATTATCGGACTAGCTGGATTATTAGGCTTTGTTGCAATTTTGCAGCCTCATATTCTGATTGAAGCATTTAACCCCGTTACCACTAATATTGCCTTAATAGGTTTTAGCCTTATTTTATTGAATGAAACTAATAAAAATAAATCACTTTAACCTTAAGGTATGGTCAATAATGAGGAGTATTTATGACTATTAAAAAACTCCCACCTAACATTGCTGCAAATGATTGTGTCATTTTATTTGATGGCGTTTGCAAGCTCTGTAATGTTTGGAGTCGATTTATTATTAGGTTCGATAAACAACAGCGTTTTAAATTATGTAGCGTTCAATCACCCGAAGGACAAAGTATATTAGGTCATTTTAAAATGCCAACCGAGCATTTTGATACAATGTTGTACGTCGAAGGTAATCAAGTTTTTGACAAAAGTGACGCATTTTTAAATGTCATAAATAAACTCCCAATGCCATGGCGATTATTGTATATATTCAAAATTATCCCTAAAGGCATAAGAAACTGGTTTTATGATCGCATCGCCCTTAATCGATACTCTTTATTTGGTAAATACGACAGCTGTATGTTGCCTAGTACAGAGAATAAAAACAGATTTCTGAAGAATAAAACTTAATCTCTTTAGTCTTTAATATTATCAACAGCAAACACTAAACGCCTTAAAGGGATGTTATACCAATCCGCATAAAGAAGTGACCTCTCAGCGAGATTTTAAAAGG
>TARA_R110002153_G_scaffold71724_32_pt1 | contig 16688 bp, 10 predicted proteins | sample TARA_R110002153 | Tara Oceans TARA_R110002153 (sample SAMEA4398193) | marine metagenome | biome: Polar Biome; feature: [SRF] surface water layer (ENVO:00010504); material: water (ENVO:00002006), including particulate matter (ENVO:01000060) such as... | depth 5 m
CAGAGTTATTTCGGCGCATATTTACAAGCCATGCAAAAGAAAATTGCTGTGGTGGATGACGGACTCAAACAAATAGAGCGCCGCGTTAACCTTGCCCGCGAAGATGTTCGCCGCGGTTTTGCTGAACTTAAAAAAGTTGAGATCACAGCGGAAAGCCGTGCCGCGGAAGAGGGGCGTAAGCAGGCTAAAAAAGAGAGCGATCTGATGGATGAGATCGGTCTAGATGCTTTTCGTCGCGCGCAAGACGCCGATAGTGAAGACGAATAGTCGCGTAATCGATCACTTCAAAACAGCTTCTTTTATATCTTATTTTGTAAAAATGGTGCGCTCGTGCTTTTGAAATAAGGCGTGCCTGTGCTGTCCATTAAGGCATTGAGAAGTGCATCAGGTTTAGAGACGGAGTGTCGGCCTTCAGGGTTTTCTTGGCACTGAGTGAAGGCGCTAACCAGTTTTTTATTTACGGCTATATAGGCGGGCAGCAAATTAGCTGTGTTGTAAATCTCAGCTAAAGCGGTTTCAAATTGTTGCGCTGTTTTTTTATGGTCTTCGGCTGATGTGTTATCAGGCAATTTTTGTTCTAAAAACTGTAAATAGGCAAGCTCTGTGACTTCTTTTAATTCGCTTAAATAACCCTCGCCACCGCTATCTTCTATTTGTTCAAAATGGGCAATAAATTTTTTGACTTCGGCGATTTGTTCTTCACATCCAATATTCATATTGGTACGAAGATGCGCAATTCTAATTTCATGACTTAAGCTGTTATGCAGAGATTCCGCAGCGCCAACCCAGCTATAAGCCGTGTTATTATAAGCCCTTAAGCAGTGGGTCATATTCAGAATTGACTGCGTATATGTATCAAGATTTTGATTGCTCTCGTCACTCATCTTATTTGCGCCTCACTTTCCTTATAAATTAATACTAACCGCATTGAGCAATTATGTCAATGCGGTTAGGGTGTTTTATAAGGATCACTTAGGGGTAAAAAGATGCGTAAGCCTATTTTTTACAAGCTAAGGCCGTTCACGTAAGTGCTAAGCGCGTCGCGCTGTGCTGTGAGCTTTTCTTGTACGGTTTCTTCATTGCTTAGAATGTTTTCAAGCTGGGTTTCTTGCTTGTCTAAATTAGCCAAATAGCGCTTACCAATAGCGGAGTCTTGTGAGATTGTCCGTAAATTCTCACGCACGCGATTTTGATCTTGTGTGATGCGGTTACGCTCAGCGCGCAATTGGTTGAGCTTGCTTTCATTACTGCTGATACTTTGACGCATTTTGCTGATCTGGCTTAAGGCCTCTTTGATCTTGTTTGGTATGTTTTCACCGCTGACTTTTAAGCGCGCGGTAATTTCATTTGAACTGATATTAACCAGTGAAACGGTTTCATGGCCTTTTCTGCGTAAAGTTACAGGGATTTTTTTGCTTTCACCCGGTTTCACATTTACGCGAATACGGTAATGGGTGAGGGTCGTATCAACTTTATCTTTTAACTCACCAAGCATTTCCCATGAGGGGCGTAATGGATGCTCTAACAACACAGTGCGGCTGTCTTCGGCGGGGGCTTTGATTGTGTAAGTCGTGGTGTTGTCGTATACGACTTCCTGCGTTAATACGCCTCTATTCAGCTTGATGAGGCCTAAGCGGCGATTTTCTTGCTGGACTTGGCTGATTTTGGTTTGCGTATCAAGGGCAAAATTAATCAAGCGGTCTTCGCTTTTCGGGATTAACGGCATTTCTGCATCACCAATATGCAGCATTTCACCGCTATTCGCGCGATCATAAAGCGTTAAAATTCCAGGCGGCAGGGCGCTGTTTGAGTTATTGGTGACGAGCATGGAAGCAAAAGGATGGGTGCTGTGTGTATCGGGTTGATAAACATAGAGCTCCTCTGTCGGCAAAGTAAGCTGAGCGTAAGGCAGCATCAAGCTGTGACTGGCTTTTAAGTCAACGCCATGGGGGAATTTAAAGACCATTTGTGAGGCTGTCTCACTGGCCGCGGCACTGATTGTTTGCGCCATATTGGATGGTGCAAAACTGGGGGCTTGTGCCGGTGTCATGGAGAAGACTTCAGAAGGCATGATGTCTGATTCCATATAGTCGTTACTCTCATCAAACATCATCTGGGTTTTTTGCATCATGCTGCTTCTTTTTGTCCTATTCATTGAACTGCCCATGCCGCCAGCGTTGCTAGCGCTTTGCATGACGCCTTGATCTGTGCGCGGCATAACGCGGTCCATAATTTTTACAGGCAATTCAGGGCGATCAACATGGTAGCTTTCGTAAAGGGCTTGGTGGTATGTAACAGGCGAGCCTGACATAAGTGTGACTTTGACGTCATTCCAGTCCTGACCTGTTGTGTTTTCTAAAACAGCCCAACCTTGTAATATAGCTTCGCTTTTGCTCGCGCCTTTTTTCGGCGCAATTAAACGGTAAGAGCTTTTCCACAAAGGCGCTTCTTGAATATAGGCAAAGGATACATCACGTTTGCCTGTGCCTTTTAAAGAGATATCAAGGTTGCGTCGATCTTGAATGCGGTTGTCATATAGCGCTTCTAAGCCATATTGTAGTTGCGCGTTAATTTCAGGATCTGTGAATTTTAAATGACCAAGATCTTCAATGATCGCCGTTTTAATGCCGTCTTTTGTCAGAACGCTTAAGCGGTGGCGTGTAATTATACCGTCGCTCGTGGATTCATTTTCAGCCGAGACGCTCATTAAATTACCGCTGATTTTTTCAATATCAAGTTCGACGGCTGCGCCGCGTAGGGCGTTTAACAACCCGACAAGGGATTGTAAGTCGTTTTTTGAAAAGGGAAGATCGCGAAAAAGCTGCGATAAAGGGCTGCGACCGGGCAGTGATACGCCGCCTAATGTACCTGTGCTATCCAAAACAACTAAGCTTTTTAAAACATCATCAACCCCATCAAGACGCACGGAGAGTTTAAGGTCTTCATTGCCGTTCACAGTGCCTTGATGTTGATAGAGCGCAAGGCCGCTGGTCGTGATAACCACGCTTTTTAAGGGGAGCTCGTTATTTGCAGAGGCTGTGGCGACATTAACGCTGCAAAATGCTGAAGATGTAATCAGTGCTGCCGCAATATAAGGTTTAAGCGCAGTAATCATATGAAGTCCCCTTGATTGTAAAATGCATTTATATTAAGGGGTGAATTTTAACACAAAATTGAAGGGATATATATAGCCCCATATACAAAAAAGCCCGCAATATATTTGCGGGCTTTTTATAAGATTTGTGTTTGTATCGCTGTCTTAGTGGATATAGATATGAACTTCACTACCTGATGTATCGGCGCTGGCGAATTGGCCAAGCTCAACACGATCCATAGGCATACCCATTTCAGTCATGTTGCGTAAGACGTCTTCTGCATTGCGACGCGCAACCGTAGAGCTTAATGCGGCTTGTGCTGCATTTGGTGTCTCAGGGTACACGGCGACAAGTTTAAACATCGCGCTTGGGTAATCTTGTAACGCTTTATGCATCGCGCCATAAACGGATTGTTGGTAATTGACGTTGTCACCATCAAAGCGAATTTTAGCGAGGAGCTGATTATTTGGTACAGCAGGGGCTGCGTGTGTACTTCTGTAGTCATGTGGGTTTACGCCACCAGACAATGAAGGGTCGCTAGCGTAATTGGTTGAACGTGAGAACGGATGACGTGAAAGGCTTTTGCCCATAAGGTCGCCTGTTGTGATCGCCAATGCGAGGGTACGAAGATTGCTACGCTCTGAGCTTAGGTAAGTCGCTGTGCGTGATACGTCATCACTTACATTGTTTAGAAGGCGACGAATAAGAACGCTCATGTGATCAATTTCATCTTCAAGCTGTGCGAGTAAGACGTGATCTTCTTCGATGGCGCCCGATATGCCGTAAGCTTGTTTAGATGTTTCAAGTAAATAGTTTGAAACTGAATAGCTGTTTTTGATCTCTACAGTAAGTTCGTTTAAATGTGAAATATTGTTTGATAGGCGCTCTAGGCTGTCTTGTGCGTTCGCTAATTTTTGTACAAGGCGTGGATTACCCGGTGTTGTACCTGATTGTAGCTGCGTGTTGATGGTCGCGACATTCGCGTAATAATCAGCTGATATGTCTTGGCTCGTGCGTTGAAGGTTAACAAGGCGCGATGACAGAGATTTTGTTTCTTGGCGTAAGTTACTAAGATCAACATTCAGGTCATTTATTTTGCGGCCGACCAATGTGGCTTGATCGCTATAATACCCACCGAGCACTTGATGCTTAGAAATGTCTGAGCCACGCATCGGTTGTGTGTACACTTTTTTTGTAAGCGCAACAGGTAGAGGGTCTGTTGTTACAAGCAAAGCGGGCTTCTGTGCGTAAGGATATTGCTGAGCCTGTGCGTTTGTCGGAACGCTAAGGCTTAAAACAAGTGGGCTCAAAGCGGTAAGTAATAATAATTTTTTCATGACCAAGCAGCTGCCTTCAATATTTAAATTTTTATTGTGTACGAGTATGTTTAAGATACACAACTCGTATATTATACAAGTAATTTTTAAGCGAATGTTGTGATAAGGTCAATGACCCCAATGAAGATAACTTCCAGATATACAGAAGTTTATATGTTTATTCTAGGCTGATTTGGGTAATGGGGCAAGCCAAATCTGAGGAAAAATAGGGCCTAATTTAATCAGAATAAAAAAAACTGAAAAAAACTGAAAAAAAGCCTTGCATTTATTTTTGCCTACAGTTAGTTTCACGCATCTTTGAGGCGCCCGTAGCTCAACTGGATAGAGCATCGCACTACGAATGCGAAGGTTCGGGGTTCGAATCCCTGCGGGCGCACCATTTTCTCCCATTACATTACTAATACTATTCTTTAAGTCGCGCTTTTTAGCGCTGCTTAAGCATATCTATTTGGCATGTCTTAATTGTATGTATGAGGCCTCGTGCATGGTTTAGGTTTCTCTAGATCCAAAAAGCTTTACATAACTCGACAGCTTGTGTTAATATTACTCCGGTTTTATAAACGGGGTTTGTTGTGGCTAAAAAAGAAAACAGCATAGAAAATGCAATAGCGCAGAGCGCTGCACTCACAAAGTATAGCGATCAGCCTGTACTCTTGGTTAATGTTGGGCAGGACGATCCCTCGCGCGGTGATGCTGCGGGCTGGAAAGGTATGGCGCGCGCTATTAGTGATAAAATAGGCGGTCATGTCATTTATGCAGATGATAAAACTGTGCGTGCGGCATTCCCGGATGCAGCGCAGAATGAAAGTTACGAATATTTATTAGCGCAATATTTGGCAGATTATCCCCCACCGCAATATGTACTGGGTCAAGAATGCCCGCAGGCTATGAAATTAATTGGCCATGACTATCAGGATGTTTTTCCTGTTACAGGCTTTAATGAAAGCTTGTCTTCTGGTTTGGTTGGTGAGCGTGAACTGGTCTCCCATCACCTTACGCAGGATATATTAGACCAAGAAGGGGCTATATTCGATGCGCGTCATCCTGATATAAAAGGCCCTATTATGGCAGCCATGTTAGTACGGGCTGAGAGCTTTGATCGTGAGGATTTTAACCGAAAAATGGTTAAAGTGATGGCGCATTATAAGGAAGCCACGATTTATATTTGTGGAAGTCGCCGTACGGGAGAAAGCAGCTATGAGAATTTGATGACCAGCTTGAAAAAAGCGGTCGAGGATGCGGGGCATAAAGATAGATTAAGCGTCGTGGGGCATAAGTTTAATCCAGATGATTCTGTTTACAACCCCTATAAAGGCCTTATTGCCCGCGCAAAGCATTTTGTTGTTTGGGGGGATTCTCAATCAATGGTGTCTGAGGCCTTATTTTCAGGTAAACTTGTCTGTACGCATCAAGCAGGCGCCCTTAGAAAACTGATTAGTAAAGGATTCGTGCATGAGTTCCTTAAACTTGATGATAGTAAACCGCCATTATACCGTGAATTTGAACCTGTTAATTTAACGACGCAAGTCGCAGAGAAGCTAATGGGGCAGTCAGATGATTATCAAACATCAGAGGCTCGTAAGATTAAGGGTAAGGTTTGGTTCTATGATGATGCGTGGTCAGGCTACCTTAATAAAATACGTCTTAATTTTCACTGCATAAAAGATTTTCCTGTCGAGCTTAAAGAGACGGCCGAATTTGTAGAATCTGTACTGACTATACGTGGCAGCGCCCTAAAGTACCTGCCACATTTTCAAAACGCTCGTAATATGGCGGGGCTTGCTATAGCCGAGAATAAATATGCAGCCCAATATATAGGCGAGAAACTCTGTGAGGATCAGCTTTTTATAGAAGAACAGTTAAATAAACTGAGTGAGATATATCAGTGGTTACCGGCTAAAGCGCAAAATAATTTGGACGTCGCTAAACATGCGCTAATGGCTGATTTTAGCCATGGTCACAATATAATCAGGCATATTCCCGCGCATGTAGTGAATCAACTTGATGCTTTTTTTATGAGTGTCCCTTATAAAAACAGACTATTAGCGTCTTTAAAAAGAGGGGCGCAGCCATATGGGGATCAGCCTGTCGTAATAAGAGAAGATTATGACTTTGCAATGAAGGCTTTGGATGTTGACCCATATGTTTACAGCGCTTTTTCCGATGAATTCAAATTAGACTTAACACTGATTAAAAAGGCCTTACATAACAATAAGGATGAAGGCTATTCTATAGGAAGCTCAATACCAAAGGCAGCCATTAAGAAAATTAAGAATACGCCGCTTTATCGGGATTACTTACTGTCTAAATTAAAGGGGGATTCATTATCTTATAAAAAGCTGCCGCGCGAATATAAGTATGACCCAAGCTTCGCAATGGAAGCGCTGGATGATAGCGTCACGATATATACGGCATTTCCAAAAGAAGTGAAGACGAATTTAGACGTTGCGAAAAAAGCTCTATTGCGTGATTTGGATTGTAAGCAGGGTGTTTTTAGAGATTTACCGAGAGCCACTTTAGAGGCATTAAGCCCCGTTTTAGAAAACTTCACATATAAGAATTATTTAGGTTTATTTCTGCAGCATTATCCTTCTGATTATGCTCATCTGCCTAAGGGCTTACGGCAGGATCGTAAATTCAGCCTTCAGCTGGTCGCGGCGACTTCGGGTGTCGTATATAAATATTTACCGTTTAAGCTGCGTGCAGACCCACAAATTGCGAGAGTGAATATCCTGCGCTCTATGGAGGGTGATGCAAATCCTTTAAAATATATCCCTAAAAAGACTTTGAGCAAATTAGAGAACACTTTACTGGGGAAGAAGGGGCAAGAGATTATGGCGCGCGGTGTGCAGCGCTGCATGAATCGCGGGGAAATGGATTTTGAGGCGCTTCCTGATTGTCTGCAGCGCTCAACCGCATTCGCCTTAAAATTACTAGCATATGATGAGGTGATGTATGCGCAGTTTTCGACCAAAATGAAGAATAACAAATCTGCTGCGAAAAAAGCATTACAATCTTGTCTGGGGCAAGGGACAGCGTTACTGACTAAAAAAATAGTAAAAGCGATTCCTAAATCAATATTGAGTAAGGTCTTGGGTGATATGAAACGCTCTGAAGTTTTAGAAATAATGAAAAGCGGCGCAAATATATATCAAGATTTACCCAAGGGCTATAGGCTCGATACTGAATCAGCACTGAGTGTGATAAAAATACACCCATCATCTTATAAGCACTTTTCTGAGGATATTAGAAAAAATCCGTGCGTAGCCAGATATGCGTTAGAGCAGATGGATGAGTTTGAAGAAGGGCTGATGGCCGCCGTGCCTGAGGCGACCGCTTTAGAATTAAAAGATTTTCTATTAAGTGAAAAATACAGATCATATCTTTTACCTGTATTGTATAGTAACCCTGACCTTTATAAAGAGTTGCCCGCTATATTGAAATATGACGAACGCTTTGCCCTGCAAACTTTGGATAAAGATACTGATATTTATAAATGTTTTCCTGATAAAATTAAGAGCATCGCCACCGTAGCGAAGAGAGCTCTTATCAAGGATGTTAAAAAAGGGCATGGCGTTATTGCTGAGCTGCCTGACCTTCTCATACAGGATAAAGGCTTCTTAAAAGATGTTCGCGCGACCTGTTTTGATGTGTGTAAAAATCAAGAGTTTAAGAATGCCTATAAGCGCGCAGTTTGTCCGCATGTTTTGCCTGCGCAGCCAACGCTAGATTTAGATCCATTATATCTGAGCTGCGCGTCTATTTTTAACGGTGGCGCTGGGGTGGGGGCTGTATTTGATTCATCATTAGATAATCAGCAAAAGGCTTCAGACGAAGTTTTATTAACGGCAGCGTCAAGCGGTCTTAAACCAGTATAACATCTTATAATTTAAGGTTGCGGCTTTTTCGGCTGTGGTGGTGTCGCGGCTGTGGCATTTTGCTGCTTAACAAAAGCGTCAACTTCCTGCGCATAGAGCTTTTTATTCCTCCAATAAATATCAGCAAAAACTTCTGCTTCTTTAGGGAAGGGAATATCTGTGCCATTTGTGATCTCATCCGATGTCAGCCAAGTCATGAAATTCTTCATTGCTTGATCGCGGCCAATATTGCTGTCTATGGATTCCACGCGCAGCTGCCACATGGCTGTTTCTATCTTATTATAGCTATCAGTCCACACTGTGCCAGATTCTTTGTTTTGGGAGGAGAAGAGGTTAATCCATTTCTCAGGCATGTCCTGCGGCTGATATGTCGAGTGCATGACATTACGGCGCTTAATAATCATCATCTCTTCAAACTCACGGCGGTTATTCTGCCAGAGAGCTTGATAGGTAGGATCTTTTAAGAAGCGGTCTGCATAAATCTCAAAGCCAAACGTTTCTTTACGAAGCTCAGGCATTTCAAAATAAGCTGAAATCTCAGAACAAACGCTCGCATCACTTTCATTATTGCCAAGCTTTTGTAAAAACGCGCCATAAATCAAATCAGGGCAGCAGGGCATAGTCGCTGCGTGGTACATTTCATGTAGATAATAGACATCATGCACGCCATCTTGTTTATAATCGTTTGGGCGAAGCTGTATGCCGCCCCACCATGATGTGAAATGCCCCGTCTCGAGGCGGTCATCACTGCGCTCGTAAAAATAGCGCGGTAGAGAGGCCAGCTTATCAACCACCTCAAACACCAAGCCGCCCGTATCATAAGATTTCTTAAAGGCATCTGTGCGCCAGAGCTTTTGGCAATAAGCGTGGATTTCATCGGCTTGCGTTACAACTTCTAAATTTTTCATAGCTTTAAACCTTCATGTGGGCGCGCACGGACGACGCTGTTTGTATTGGGATCAATAAGGGACGACATAGTCGGCGTTAAACACACGCGCACTAATTCTTCACCATCTGAACCACGGGTTAAATAGCGTTCTAAGTCGCTAGGCTCTTTACTCGGGGGCGTAGTACCCAATAGATAAACATCACTGGCCTTTAAATTCAGGCCAAGTGTCTTATTCGTCTGCGCCAAAGCTTGCTGCTGAGTGGCGCTATATTTGCGCGGTAAGTCGTGCACGCCATTATTCTTCATTATCTCAGTACCGATATTCAAGGCCAATAAATTCTTGAACCATTTATTGCCAAATAAACCTGGATACTCCTCTTTACTTAACATGCCACCAATACGGTGGTAATAAGCACCGCAAGGCTTACTTAAAGAGAAAAATACGGCGGGGATATTGCTATGCGTGGCATTAACGCTAAATTCGCGACCAACACAGCCTACATAAGTGACATCAAGCATGATCTCGGCGCTGGGTTGCTGCGTGTTCAAAGCATTCGCAAAGTCATCAAAATCATCCCAAACATTGCCATCAATGGCTGAGGGCTGAGAGATATAAAATTGTTCATTCGGGCCAATTTTACTCATCGCATCTTTCCAATCAGCACGGCTATGGGTTTGCACTTCTATACCGGCGGCATCGGCATAGGCGCTAAAGCCTTCATATTCGCCGATGAATACGTGTATGACAGGTTTTTCTGCGCGTGCATGTGATGTTGTGGCGTAGCTGTTAATGGCTTCACGTAGCGCTTCGCTAGCGCCCGCTGTGGGGTACATATAAGGGAAGTCATCCCATTGCGCGTTTATAATCGGGCTTGTCCAATTTTTCCATGTCGTAAAAAAGTCTTCATGCATGACGTCTTGTTTTTGTGTCCATGCTTCACGATACATATCACGAAAGATCTCGCGCTGGGTGGATAGCGCTTGCGTGAGTTGCTGGGCGAGGGCGATAGGGTCGCTTGGCGCGCCAGCATTAAAAATATCTTGAAGCTTATGCGCAAGAATATCACGCTGCACGCCACCATCTAAGATGCGGTCAATCGTCGCTTCGGTTTCTGGTAAAACCAGTGAGTATATAGTCTTGGAAACGCCTGCATTTTCAAGAACGCTATTTAAAATCTTATATGGATCGGTCATTAATCTCAGCTCAATATGTTTAGGTTTATTTTTCATAGCACGGGGCATAAAAGGAGATCAAGTGTTTTCATATTAATTGACACAAAGGGCTTGGTTATGTTAATTAATATGCCGTGTGTGAATATAATGATGAATAGAGGGATTTTAAGATGACGGATGAGCTCGATAAAATAATGGACGATCTGAATAAAAATCAGGAAAAATCTCAAGCAAAACAAAATAATCCGTGCCGTAAATATATAAAGAAAGCGCATCAGGCTTTAGACAGCGCCAGCCAAACATACGACAAATATAGTCGCTGGGTTACGTGGCCGTTAGCCGCTGCATTCATTAGCGTGGCTTCGGTAAGCCATGGCTTATATGAGGCCAACCCAGAAAGTTTCAAAGAATTTGTAAAGCATAAAGCTAATGACCGGTTGAAGGATTATCTACCAAGTTGGTATGAAGAAAAAACATATACTTATCCTAAAGTGTCTTTGGATCAAGCCAGTTTAAATTCTATGGTTGTGCCTAAATATGTAGATAAGAGAATGAAATTTGCCGTAGAGAGTACAGGGCTTGAATATGATATGCTGCGCGTAATCGGTGCGCAAGAAAGCTCTTTTAAAGCAACGGTCGTTAATCAGTTTACGAAAGCCTGCGGCATTATGCAGCTTGTCCCTTCAACGCAGTTAGACCTGATGTATAATTACGGTGAAGAATATGGCTATGAGCGTTTATCAAAGCATATTAAGCGCGTAGGCGGTAAGACCAGCATTAAAAACCCTAAATTAAAACAAACTATTTTGAATATATGTACAGATGCATTTTTCTCTTTAGAGATGGGCGCCGAATATGCGCGTGAGAATATTGATAAACTGCATAAAGACTTTCCTGATCGTTATGTAAGCTATACAGACATTTATATGTACCACTTCCTCGGCGGGAATGGCGGGCGGAAATTTATTGCTAATTTAGAAGACACGCCCAATCGCTTAGCCGTTGAAGACTATTCGAGCCGCGTGTTAAAGGGCAATAAAGCCACATTCTATAAAGAAGACGGCAAGCCGCGCAGTTATGCTGAAATATACAAATTTTATGCAGAAAAACTCAGCACGACGATTATCGCGCCAGATCAACAGCGCTTTGAGACTCACTATAGTTGGGATGCATTTTTAGGACGTGCGAATTTTAATTTAGGGTAAGATATTGTCTATCGATAATAAAATACAGAAATTTTTTGTAGTATGAAATTTGTACCACCTTTAATTTTAAAAAAGTTAATGTTAAGAATTCGTTAAGTTTAAAGGGCAGAGAAGGTGTTTAGAGGATAAGTTATATTAGCGTGTTGAAAAATATACTTGCCATATTAAATATTCTGTTCTAATGTGTCTTTCTAACAATAAACATAATACTTATATAAAAAACAGCGGGAGTATGTTATGAGCCAAATTATTTTTCCAGATGATGTTGTATGGATGAAAGGTAAACTTTTAAATACCTTCAATCAAATGGCTATGGGTGGCGCGATGCCAACACAGTCAATGGCAGCGCAGGCATCTTATATGCCACAGCTTAAAATCAAAACAGCCAACGGTATTGAAATGCAAGACCCGATTAGTGCTCTCTATCAAGAAGGTCGGACTGTTTTTCTTAATGGCCAAGTTGAAGATAATATGGCGCAATTAATTGTTGCACAGCTTTTACAGCTCGAAGCGCATGCTCCAGGCACAGATATTACATTGCTTATCAACTCACCAGGTGGGGTGGTAACAGCAGGCATGGCGATTTATGATACTATGAATGATATATCATCTGATGTTTCGACTATCTGCATGGGCCAAGCGGCCTCTATGGGCGCATTCTTGCTTTCAGCAGGCGCGCCAGGCAAGCGTATGGCGCTTCCATCAGCACGCATCATGATTCACCAACCGCTTGGTGGTTTCCAAGGTCAAGCGACCGATTGTGATATTCACAACAAAGAAATGCAGCGTATTAAGAAAGAGCTGAACACATTACTCGCAAAACATGCTGGTAAGACCGTTGAAGAGCTTACTGCAGATACTGAACGTGATAACTTTATGGGTGCAGCTGAGGCGGCTAAATATGGTTTGATTGATAAGGTAAGAATGCCGGCCGTCGCGCAAGCCGCCGCGCCTAAGGCAGCAGCACCAAAACAGCCATAATCAATACGATTACAGCATAAAAGATATTCAAAACGCTGCCCGTATAATTCAGGCAGCGTTTTTTTGTGCGTGAACGGCACTGATTATCCAAAGGATATTCACATCGGCTTGTCTGTGGTCTATATAGGACAGATGCAAAATAAGCTTCGGGACATATATGGTTTTTTAATCAGCGCGCGCATGGTGTTTTACATCATGCCGCCGCTTATGGTTTTGTTGATTGCGGGCACATTGGCGCAAAAGGATATGGGTTTATATCAAGCAACGAAACTATTCTTTGCAGGGCCTATATGCTGGGCTTTGCTTGGGCTTTTAACTTTTTGCTTAACGCTTAAATTTTTGTTTGCCAGTGTTTGGTCATGGCAAAAAGCCGGCATTATACTTTCGCATCTAGGGGTGTTGATCTTACTTTATGGTGGTGGGTTAACCGCGCTGAATAATAAAGAAGGCTATTTGATTATTCCCGAAGGCGGGCGGGCGAGCACCGTATTGGATTATCATGACCGCGCCTTGGTGCTTTTAAAAGACGGCTATGTTGCCACAAAATGGTTCCATAATCAGTTAAAAGCAGGGCAAGTCTTAACCGTGCCCGATGGTGCATTTGACATTACTATTAAAGATTTTTGTTTGAACTGCACAATTACGGCGCGCGATACGGTTGATGAAAACAGCTTTGGTATGGCCAGTAAAGTGCAGCTAAGCGCCAAAGGCCTTGAAAAAGAAGATGAAGCGAATCTCTCTGGCGTCACTTTTGCGGTGGACGGGCTAAGCTATATCTTATTTGAGGGCTATACTAAGCCTTTGGAATTTGAAGGCTATGAGCTTATCTACGGTAAAGCGCAGCGCCCTTTACCGTTTGCCATAGAGCTTAAAGACTTTAAGCTGGATCGTTATAGCGGCACGGCAATGGCGCAATCCTATAGCTCAGATATTATTGTTCATGATGGTGACGTTGCTTGGCCTGTGACCATTAAAATGAACACGCCGCTGCGTTATAAAGGCTACACATTTTTCCAATCCAGCTTTGTTGAACGCCCAGATGAACCTGATTCAACGATTTTAAGTGTTGTAGAAAATAAAGGCTGGTTATTCCCTTATATTGGTACAGCGATTATGGCTTTTGGTTTGTTGTTTCATATGTTTATGCGTTTTTCTTTTCGCATTAAACGAGCTTTGCCTGTGCTTGTCACGGCGCTGATTTTCTCCTTTAGCTATAATGGTTTAGGGCATAATGCGCATGCCGCATCTTTGGATTATCAAAGATTTTCTGTCTTACCCGTAATGCATGAGGGGCGCTTGCAGCCACTTGATAGCTTTGCGCGGCTTTATTTAAAGCGCTTTTCAGGTTATGACCAGATCGCAGGGCAATCGGCTATTGTTTGGCTCTCTGAAATGTTATTTGATCCGGCGCGCGCTATGCAGCGTCCTGTTTTTAAAGTCATACATCCCGAAATTCGCGATCAATTGGCCTTAAGTGATGAAGATGGCCGCTTAGTGAGCCTTGAAAGGCTCAGTCCATTCCTTGGGCAGACCGCGCCGCAAATGAATGCTTTAATGGCGACAGACTCAGCGGATCGCTCATCAGGGCAGCAGGCCTTATTAAGCTTGCATGAAAATGCTTTGGCTTATGTTCAGATTTTGCGCAGCTTTTCGACATTTTTACCGTTAAATATCGACCTGCCTGAACAATACGTACAATTATTCGCTGCGCAGCCATTGGCTGCGGGGCAATGGTCTCAAAAAGGCATTTACCGCTATATTGATCTGTTGCCCATACTGCCCGCTATCTATGATGAGATTGCCAAGATAACAACAGAGAAAGGCCTCGATATCGAAGCCTTTAGCGCAGAAGAAGCCCGCATCATTACTTTGGGCTACACGGTTGAAACGATCGGGCGTAATTCTCAAGATAATAGCTTATTGCGGATTATACCATATGAGAATGAAGGCCGCTTTGATTGGTTGTCGCCTTGGGCGATGATTAATGCGGGGGCCAGTGACCCGCGCAACACAATAATTCTATCGGAATGGCAGGCGTTGATACAAGCTTATCACGCGCAGGATAGCGATGCTTGGCAAGTGAGTAACTTTTCACTTTCTAAGGCTTATACACAAGGCGGTACGGTCGCGCAAAGGCGTTTAAGCGCTGAGAAGCTTTATAATACTTGGCCATTAGGCGGCATATTAATTGGGCTTTATAGCTTAAGTTTATTGGCGCTTTTCCTTTTTGTAATAAAAAGCGGCATGATCAAACCTTTATTCACGACCGGCTTTATGACGGCGAGTGCGGGGGTGGTTTTACACGCAGGCCTGATGGCTTTACGGGTGTATATATTAGATCGGCCTCCCGTTGGCACGCTGTATGAATCAATGCTGTTCGTTGCGCTTATTGCCAGTTTCACCGCTTTGATGATTGAGCGAAAACACCATAATGGCTTTGCCTTGCTCGGCGGGGTAATGACGGCTTTGATCTTAATGCTGATTTCCCCTTATTTTATTCATGAAGGCGGCACAAGCTTTGGCGTGTTAGTCGCCGTTCTAAATACATCTTTTTGGCTGACCACGCATGTGCTGTGTATTACGGCGGGGTATGGATTGTGTATTTTGGCGGCAATTTGCGCGCATATTTACCTTATTCGCCAAGCCCTAAATATAACGCAAGGGGATAAGCTGTTTATGAGCGCCTTCCGTTTATCCATAGCGGCCTTGTTCTTTACGGCATTTGGCACGGTACTTGGCGGTATTTGGGCTGATCAAAGCTGGGGGCGTTTTTGGGGCTGGGATCCAAAAGAAAACGGCGCTTTGCTGATTGTGCTTTGGTTGATTTGGGCATTGCATGGTCGCCAATCGGGCATAATGGATACAACGCGTTATGCTGCGGCGGTGGCTTATTTGGTGGTGATTGTAACTTTATCGTGGTTCGGGGTGAATTTACTGAGTGTCGGTCTACATGCTTATGGCTTTATTAGTGGTATTGCTTATGGCATAGCAGGGGTAACGTTTGTTGAAACGCTGCTTATTCTGGCGTTAATGCGGCGTATTAAACAGATTAAGCGTCAGAAAAACACGGAAAAAAAGGTAAGTCATGCGTCCTAATTTTATTATATTAATTGTGGTTATTACCCTAGGCCTTGGCAGCGCTTATTATCTGCGCAATATTGAAGCCGATGAATCCATGCGTTATGCGCCAGTGAATACGGATTTGCCTGAGTTTAAACGCCAGCGTCTTTCTGATTTTTCGATTAGACGTTTATCGGATAATAAATTGTTGAATATGCCCGATGACAGCCAAGGCAAAGTCTTATTGCTTAACTTTTGGGCTTCATGGTGCGCGCCTTGTGTGGCTGAATTTCCTTTATTGATTGATATAGCAGAGCGCTTTAGCGACGATCTTATTTTCTTGGGCTTATCAAGTGATATGAATGTGACGGCAATAGATAGGTTTTTCAAAAAAATTAGCTATGTACCACAGCCTAATGAGTGGATAGCCCATGATGCTATGGGCAGTGTAACCAGCGGTCGCTTTAAAGTGTTTATGTTGCCAGAGACGATGTTGATTGATCAAGAGGGGCTTTTGATTAGAAAATATGTTGGCTTTGATTGGTCTGAGGATGAGATGGTCGCTGACATAGAAAACTTGCTGCAAAAATAATCCTTTGCTGTATGATGCTTTCATCATGTTTAAACAGAATAAAAATAAGCACAAAATCACTGAGGCCGCGGATGATATTCGCCTTAGCGCCTTACCGCAAAATAAATGGGCTTTTATCTGGCTGTTTATTTTACAGGATAAGTGGAAATATTTAAGCGTAGGTCTGTTATTTATGATCTCTAGTGCGCTGGATTCTCTGCCGCCTGTTTTCGTGAAATATATTTTAGATGCGATGACAACGCTGGATAATAAGGCCGAGATTTGGGATGCCTTAGCCTTGCCCATCGTACTTTTTGTCGTGCTGTGTTTATTTATGCAGCCTTTTTTTGCACAAGTCGGTGAATATCTAAACGCGCTATATCGCCCTTTAGTCACCAATAAAATCCGTCGGCGTTTGGCTGTGTTTTTACAAGGGCATAGCTATGACTTCTTCCAAAATGATTTTGCTGGAAGATTATCGAGTAAGATCATTGAAACC